>Ga0157373_10004250_pt1 | contig 10805 bp, 7 predicted proteins | sample C65metaG_FD_113460 | JGI IMG/M metagenome (GOLD analysis project Ga0157373, IMG submission 113460) | Corn rhizosphere microbial communities from Kellogg Biological Station, Michigan, USA - C6-5 metaG | ecosystem: Host-associated > Plants > Roots > Rhizosphere > Soil | place: USA: Michigan...
GACAGAATACGGCAATTCTATGAGAATCTGTCGAATGAACAAGTTTCGCGGAGAACTCAGCTACAGCGCCGCGAAGTATTGTGAGGAAGATTGGGGACCAAGACCCCAGCCCCTCGCATGCCAGGCGCCGCAGGACCCGAAAACCGGGGGCAGGGCGCCTGGCGCGGGCCTTTTGCGCGCCCGGCTGCCGCCGCGGACCCCAAACAGGGGCGCAGCCCACGGCCGGAACCCATATCCACTCACATTGGAACCCATCCGGACTCACAAAAGTGGCTCCTGTCTCCCAACAAGGCTCACTCCAAATCCCATCCGATCTCACATTCAATCCCAACCGATCTCACATGAGAGGAGCTAAGTGACTGTCACGACGGAGGAAAGTGGAATCCCAATTCTTCAATTCCCCAAGTGTTTATCTGCAAACATACCAAGGCACCATGGCCGGCGTAATGTGAATTGACTGAATCACAATGCAAAGGCATGATGTGAAACCATCTGATTGCCGTAGCGGACCATGGTCGAAGAAGACAATTCACAATCCCGGTCTCCGCCGCGGCAGCCGCCCACGGCGGAGGAGCAGAGCGTTGCCAAGGCCAACGAAGCCATCGCCATCCGCCCCAAGCGCGGCCGGCTCACCCTGCTGTCGCGGCGCATCTACAACGCGCTGCTCTACCATTCGCAGCGCCAGGGCGTGGACGAGCCGGTCTACCGGCTGACCTTGAGCGAACTGATCGGCGACGCCCGCTTCAACTCCAACAACACCGAGCTGCTCAAGTCGCACCTGCGCGACATGCAGGCCACGACCATCGAGTGGTCGACCAGCAGCAGCTCCCTGAAGCGCTGGGTGTCCTCGCAGCTCCTGGGCACGGTCACGATCGAGGAGCAGGGCAGGGGGCGCCCCTGCATGGTGACCTGGCGCTATCCGGACGAGATCAAGGAGCGGCTGGTCAAGCCGCACCAGTACACGCGCGTGCTGCTCGAGATGAGCAGCCAGATGCGCAGCTATTCCGCCGCGGTGCTGTATGAGATCGGCGCGCGCTATCTGACCTCGCCGGGGCGGCTGTCGATGCGCGAGGACGTGGTCTGGTGGGCCGCGGTGCTCACGGGTCGCAGCGACATCAAGGAGGTCGACTACCGCTTCCTCAAGCGCGACGTCATCAGCAAGGCGCTGGCCGAGATCGACGCGCTGTGCGAGGACTTCGGGCTCGAGCTGATCGAGCACAAGCGCGGCCGCAAGATCGAGGAGATCCAGTTCCGGGTCGTTCCCAAGGTGCAGCAGCGCCTGGGCGACATCAGCGCGTCGAACCGCAACGTCTTCGACCTGGCGCTGGTGGGCCGGCTGATCGCGCTGGGCCTGAAACAGGACGAGGCGCAGGATCTCTACGCCACCACCGACGAAGGGCAGATCCGCGCCACGCTCGACCATGTGGACCAGCGGCTGCGCAATGCCTCGATGCCGGTGCTCAAGTCGCCGGCCGCGTATTTCAAGGATGCGCTGAAGAAGGGCTACGCGGGCGTGACCGCGATGGAGCCGGCGCCCAGCAGCGGCCCGGCACCGGCCCTGGCGCCACCCGTGGCGGTGCTGTCGGAGGCCGACCGCCTCCGGCGCATCCGCGAGCTCTGGGAGAACGACCGCATGGGACAGGCGCGCGCCGTGTTCGCCGAGATGCCGCAGCCCATGCAGGCCGAGGTGCGCACGCGCTTCGAGGCCGAGCGGCTCGACCAGGTGGCGGCCCCCATCGCGCGCGCCTGGCGGCGCGACGGCCCCGCCAGCCGCGTGGCCGCGACCACCTTCTACCGCTGGCTGGCGGAGGACACCTGGCCCGAGGAGCCCTCCGACCGCGTGCTGCTGGACTTTGCGCTCCAGCGCGGCGTGGCCGGCATCTAGAAGGTGAGTGCATACTCTTCGTTGAGGGGCGCTACTACCTTCGAACGCTGCCTGGATGCTGGGCCTCAGCGTCCCGCCACGCGGCGCGCACGCGCCTCGGGCTGGCCGCTCGCCGCTGCCTCGCCAGCGCGCATCCTGACCAGTGCCGCCAGTTCGGCGGGCGGCACGGGCCGGCTGAAGAGATAGCCCTGCATTTCGTCGCACCCATGGGCGCGCAGGAATTCCAGCTGCTGCTCGGTCTCGACCCCTTCGGCAATGACCTTGAGATTGAGCTCGTGCCCCAGCGCGATGATGGTCTTGGCAATCGCCTTGTCCTCTTCGTCGCCCGGAATGTCGCGCACGAAGGACTGGTCGATCTTGAGCCTCGCGATGGGAAAGCGCTTGAGCGCACTCAGGCTCGAATAGCCGGTGCCGAAGTCGTCGATCGAGAGCTGCACGCCCATGGCGCGCAGGGCCTTCATCGACTGCAGCGCCTTGTCCAGGTCCTCCATGACCAGGCTTTCGGTCAGTTCCAGCTCGAGGAGGCGCGGCTCGAGCCCGCTGTCCCGAAGCGCCAGGGCCACCTGCGCGATCAGGGTCCGCTCACGGAACTGGCGCGCCGACACATTGACCGACACGATGAACGGCGGCAGGCCCGCGTCCTGCCAGGCCTTGTTCTGGAAGCAGGCGGTGCGCAGCACCCATTCGCCGATCGGAACGATCAGGCCGGTCTCTTCCGCCAGCGGGATGAACTGCGCCGGCGAGACCAGGCCGCGCTCCGGATGCTGCCAGCGGATCAATGCCTCCACGCCCGTCACCCGGCCCGATTCCATGTCCAGCTGCGGCTGGTACGCGAGGTGGAACTCGCTGCGCGCGAGGGCATGGCGCAGCCCTTCGCGCAGCGCGAGTTCGTCGCGGATCGCGCCGCTCATCTCGGCCGCATAGAACTCGAAGTTGTTGCGCCCCGAGGCCTTGGCGTGGGACATCGCGGCGTCGGCGTTCACGAGCAGGGCGTCGGCATCGGCGCCGTCCGCGGGATAGGTGGCCACGCCCATGCTGCCCGTGAGCTGGACCGCCTGGCTGCCGATGCGCGCTGGCTGCGCGATGGTCTCGAGCAGCTTTCTCAGGGCTGGTGCGATGTCTGTTCCGTCGCCGGGCTGGTCGTACAGGATGATCACGAATTCATCGCCGCCCGTTCGCACCACCGTGTCCACGCTGCGCAGGCACCGGGCCATGCGCTCGGCCATGACCTTCAGCAATTCGTCGCCGCCCTTGCGGCCCAGGCTGTCGTTGATCCGCTTGAAGCCGTCCAGGTTGATGAACACCACCGTCATCAGCCGGCCGTAGCGATCGGCATACGAGATGGCCTGCCGCAGGCGGTCCTCCAGCAATGCGCGGTTCGGCAGCCCGGTCAGCGGGTCGTGGGTGGCCTGGTGCTTCAGGGTGTCGGCGCTGCTTTCCAGCAGCGCATTGGAATTCTCGATCGACTCGGCCATCTGGTTCATGGCGCTCGCAAGGATGCCGAATTCATCCGCGTGGCCCTGCGGCGTCCTGGCGCTGAAGTCCCCCGCGGCGACGCGCCCGGAAAAGGCGACGAGCCGGGCGATGGAGCCCGTGATGCGCCGCGAGACGACCGTCGCGGCCGCCGCGCTCAGCAGGATGGCCAGGGCGACCAGCGCGATGACCGCCCAGCGCGAGAACCTGGCTGCGCGTTCGACATCGCTGCGCGTCTGGAGCGCGCGCTTGGTCGCCTCGGTGTGCAGCGCCTCCACCGAGGATTCGATGGCCACGGCCGTGGCCAGGTAGCCTTGGCGCAGCGCATCGGCCGATTCCGGAAGGCCTTCCTTGCCATGCCGCGCAATGAACGCGAGGAAGCCGTCCTCGTACTGCCGGGTCTGGGTCTCGATCCGGTCGACCTGGTCCCTGAATTTCGGATCGGTCGAGAGGATTCGAAGGCTGGCAAGGTACTCCCGCATGTCCAGCAAATGGTTCTGCATGGCCGGCAGCGAGCGCTCGCTTGCCTGCGCCACCCCGAGCCGGTCCGCGGACAGCAGGAGTTCGTTCTCGGCGTCGCGGGCCTTGTACATCGCCAGCGAGCTGCGCAAGCTCAGGTCCGCCATCCGGTTGTCGCTGCTGAGCAGCTTGTCGATGGCGGCCGCGGAACGCTGTTCGCTCAGATAGAAGGACGCGCCCAACGCGAGCATCAGCACAATGACGACGCCGAATCCGAGCGCGATCTCCACTCGCAGGCTGCGCGTTCTTCTCCCCCTCGGGAAGCCGATCGGGAATTTGATCAATTGCGGCCCGCTCCCAGGTCGCTGTTGGAGAGATGCATCATTGCCTTCGCTCTGCGTCGACCATCTTCAGGAACGAGCGCACGTTCTCGTCGCCCGCGAAGCGCCTGATCTCGTCGCGGGCGCCCTGCGTGGCCGCGCGGAACGGTGCCGGGTCGGGGCGCGTGACCTTCACGCCGGCGGCAGCCATCTTTGCGATCAGCTCCTCCTCTTCGGCAATGATCTTCTTGCGCATGCCGTCGCCCGCCGCCTTGCTCTCTTCACGCACGATCGCCTGCTCGGCCGGCGTGAGCTTCGCCCAGGTCGCGGTGCTCATGAGGTGGAGCGTGTTGTAGTACACATGGCGGGTCAGGGCGAGGTGCTTTTGCGCTTCGTACAGCTTGTTGTAGTAGATGACGTTGAGCGGGTTCTCCTGGCCGTCGACCAGGCCCTGCGCCAGCGCCTGGGGAAGCTCCTTGAAGCCGACCTTGCTGACCTCGGCGCCCAGCGCCTGCATGGTGGCCTCGAGTTCGGCGACGGGCGGAACGCGCACCCTGAGGCCCCGCACGTCTTCGGGCACGTTGATCGGGCGCTTGCTGTTGGTGATGTTGCGGAATCCCCATTCCCAGTTGGACAGGATGACGAAGCCCTGCTTCTCGGCCAGCGGCGCGAGCCAGTTCATTGCCGGGCCATCGAGCACGCGGTGGGCATGCGCATAGCTGTCGAAGAGATACGGCATGACGACGACGGAGAACGTCTTCTCGTACTTGATGAGGTAGTTCATCGAGGTCACGTCCATGTCGACCGCGCCCAGCCGGACCTTCTGCAGCAGTTCGTTCTCGCTGCCGAGCTGGGACGCGGGAAAGATCTCCGTGCGGATCTGCCCGTGGGTGCGCTCCTCGACCCGCTTGGCGAACTGGAGCGCCGCCAGATGAGCCGGGTGCGTGGTGGTGGCGGCGTGCACCAGCGACAGCACCACGGGATCGGCATGCGCCGCCGGCGGCAAGGCAGCGAAGCCCCACGTCGCGGCGAAGATCAGGAGTGCTTCTTTCATGCTTCGGCCCCGTGCTCTCCGCCCTTGCTGCGTTCGCTCTGCGCCATGGTGCCCGAGCGCAGCAAGTCGCCGGCCTCGGTGGCCATCACGGCCTCGCTGAAGTAGTAGCCCTGCGCCATGGTGGCGGCGCCGGTCGATTGAAGGAACGCGCGCTGCGTCTCGGTCTCCAGTCCCTCCACGATGATGCCGATGCGCGCCTCGCGCGCGAGATTCATGATGGCGCGAACCGTGGCCGCGCTGTCCGGGTCGTCGATCGCGCGCTGGAGCATCGACTGCGCGATCTTCAGGTGGTTCACGCGGTAGGTGCGCAGGTATTCGAACGACGAGTATTCGGTGCCGAAGTCGTCGATCGCAATGCGCACGCCGAGCGCCCTCAGCCTGGGCAGCACGTCGTTGTGGGTCCACGTCATCTGGGCCAGCGTCGACTCCGTCACGTCGAATTCCAGCACGGACGGATCGAGCCGCCATTTCGCGAGGCTCTCGGTCACGTCGCGGATCAGCTCGCTGCCCTGCCGGAGTTGTCCGAGCGACAGGTTGATCGCCACCACCGGCGGCGCCACGCCCTGTTCGCGCCACACGCTCAGCTGCCTGCAGGCCTGGTCCAGCACCCAGCGGCCGAGCGCGACGATGCCGCCGGTGCGCTCGGCAATCGGCACGAACGCGTTCGCCTCGAGCAGGCCGCGCCCGGGATGGTTCCAGCGCAGCAGCGCCTCCACGCCCACGATCTTTCCGGAGGACAGCTCGACCTGCGGCTGGTAGTAGAGCTCGAGCTGTTCGCGCTCGATGGCCTGCTTCAGGTCTTCGCCGAGCGCCACGCGATCGCGCACTTCGAAGTCGAGTTCCTCGGAGTGGAAGGGGTACTGGTTGCGCCCCTGCTCCTTCGAGCGGGAGAGCGCCAGGTCGGCCTGCGCAAGCATTTCCTCCGGGCTCTCGCTGCCCGGGGTGTAGGGGCAGATGCCGATGCTGGCCGAGGCATGCACCTGGTTGCCATCGATCATGTACGGGCGCGCGAGCTCCTGCTGGATCTTCGCGGCCAGGGCGCCCGCGGCGGCCGCGTCGGCCATTTCGCTTTGCAGCACGGCAAACTCGTCGCCGCCCAGGCGCGCCACCACGTCGGTCTCGCGCGTGCAGTTCTTCAGGCGCAGCGCCACCTCGCGCAGCAGCAGGTCGCCGCCCGGATGGCCGAACATGTCGTTGACCGGCTTGAAGTGATCCAGGTCGAGGCAATGGAGCGCAAACGGCACGGAGCCGCGCCGTGCCGCCGCGTGGGCCTGGTGCAGGCGCTCGACGAGAGTGGCGCGGTTGGCCAGGCCCGTGAGCCCGTCGGTGCGCGCCAGCTTTGCCAGTTGCTCCTCCGCCGCCTTGCGCTCGGTGACGTCGATGACGATGCCCTCGACCTCGATGAGCCGGCCGTCCTTGTCGCGCACCGGAACATAGCGGTTCTCGACCCAGCGCCGCGCGCCGTCGCCGGTGCACAGGCGGTATTCGATGGAGGCGCCTTCGGCGTCCTTTTCGAGCACGCGCGCCATCGCGGCGGCCACGCCGGGCTGGTCGGCCGGGTCGATCAGCACGTCCGCCCAGTCCGGGTTGGCCAAGAGGGCCGCCGGTTCGTGGCCGAACTTGGTGATGTTGTGCGAGATGTAGATCAGCGGGAACGCCGGCTCGCCGCGCAGCCGGTAGAGAATGGTCGGGCTGTTCTGCACGATGATGTTGGCGTCCGACAGCTCGCGCGTGCGTTCCTCCACGGCCTGCTCGAGCTGGTTCATCTTGAAGGCGGCATCTTGCGTCATCTGCCACTTCATGGTGAGCGCGCTGGCCAGCTGGCGCACCTCGATTGGATCGAAGGGCTTCTTGAGCACCAGCAGGCGGTCGCGCGCGTCCAGCCGATCGAACACCTCGACCCACGACTGGTCCGCATAGGCCGTGCAGATCACGATCTGCAGGCGCGGGTCTTCGAGCCACAGCTGCTCGATGGTCTCGACGCCGTCCCACCCCGGGGGCATGCGCATGTCGATGAACGCCATGGCGTAGGGTGCCTCGGCCGCCAATGCCGCGCGCAGCTTAGCGAGCGCCTCCTCGCCCTGGTAGGCGCTGTCCAGCACGAAGTCCACGTCGCTTTTCCTGGCCGAGGTTCCGAACAGCGCGGACTCCAGGTCGTCCAGGTTCGCGTCCGCGGCCGCCGGAAGAAGGATCTTGCGGAAGTCCTCGTGGATGGCCGGCGTGTCGTCAGCCAGCAGGATGCGGCGGTTCTGCGGTTTGCTCATGGCGTCTCTGCGGCCTTTCTGATCGGAAGTTCGAGCGTGAAGGTGGCGCCGGTGCCGGGTCCGTCGCTGTGCACTGCCAGCGTGCCGCCCATCTCGCGCGCCGCGATGGCTGCGCTGTGCAGGCCGAAGCCGTGGCCGTCCTTCCTGGTGGTGAACCCGTGCACGAACACGCGCGTGAGGTTGTCGGGGGCGATGCCGACGCCCGTGTCCGCCACGCGGATGCGCAGCACCTCGTCCCCGACGATCTCCGCATCGAGCATGAGCTTGGCGCGGTCGTCCGCCACCGCTTCCATCGCCTGCCTGGCATTGCGCACGAGGTTCATCAGCACCTGCAGCAGGCGGCCCCGGTCCAGCGGCAGTTCGGGAAGGCGGGCGAGGCCGCTCCCGATCACCACCTGGTAGCGCGCCGCGCCCGACGCGTTCATGCGCAGCGCGTCCTCGACGAGCTCGTGGATGCGTATCGGCTCGATCAGGCTGGAGGCGCGGGCATGGGCCTGCTGCGCGGCGATGATTTCCTTGATGTGGTCGACGCTCTTGCCCAGCGCCACCAGCTCGTCGACGACGGTGCGCTGCTCCGCCACCAGGAGCGGCGCCAGCTGCATCAGGTAGCCCGGGAGCAGCTTGCCCTTGGGGTCGGAGGCGAGGAACGCGCCCAGCCCATCCGCATGCGCGTTCATCAATTGCACCGCACGCGCCAGTCCTTCCACCTTGGACGCGCGGACCCTGGAAAGAATCAGCCCGGCCGACACGTTGACGCTGTTGAGCACGTTGCCCACGTTGTGCAGCACGTTGGTGGCGATCTCGGCCATGCCGGCCGAACGCGCCGCGGCCACCAGGTCGGCCTGCGTCTTGCGCAGCACCCGGTTGACCTCTTCGTTCTCGCGCAGCGCCGCTTCCAGTTCCGCGGTGCGGCTGAGCACCTGCTCCTCCAGCATGATGGTGGTCTGGAAGAGGTTGAAGTCGGAGCCCTGCGCATTGGCGCTGCGCTCGGCCCGGTCCATCAGGGCCTGGACGATCTTGTTGAGCCGTGCGATCTCGTCCTTGGAGGAAAGCGCTTGCGCACCGGGGCGCGGCAGTGTTGCAGACTCAAGCATGGCTGGCCCCCTCGCCGTTAGTGCCGAATGCAATGCCGACCAGCGTCTGGTTGACGTGCACGCCGCGGAACTGCTCCCCGTAGGTGTGGAAGCCGACCGTGTTGTTCTGCTGCAGGAGTTCGCCGATGCGGTCCTTCGCGCTGCTCTGCGCGATTTCGAGCTTGCGCAGGATGCAGTCGTAGCCCAGCACCAGCTGCGGTGGGCCGATCTCGGCGCGTATGCCGGCAAAGGCCTGCTCCAGGTTCTGCAGCAGGTCCACGCCCTTGGCCACGCGCAGCACCAGCCCGTTCTCGATCGCGCAGAAGAACGTGAGGCTGCCGTCGGCGTTGGCCTTCTGGATCGAGCGCACATAGGTGGTACCGCCGATCGTCAGCACCACCGGCCAGGCCGCGAAACGCGAGGGATCCAGGTCGGAGGCGTCGATGCCGAGCATCCTCGCGTACTCCTGGCTCGCCGGCAGGCCATTGATTTCCTTGACGGTGCGCGAAGCGGCGTCGGCCTCTGTCACGACCAGCCTGTCGTCGGTGGCTACGACGTGCTGCGTCTTGAAGATGCGAAACGGCATGCGCGAGGCCACCAGCACCAGCACCGCGCAGTCGGCGCCGAACCGGCCGTCCCAGTAGACCTGGGTCCGGTCGAACTTCATGCCGTCGCCGGCCGAACCGCCGAGCAGCGGAAGCCGGCCCAGCGCGGTCTGGAAGGCGCGCGTGACGGGTTCTTCGCGCAGCGACAGGCCGTCGATCAGCAGCAGCGCGAAGCTGTGGTCCGCATCGCCGGGCGAGCCCTCGGCCAGCAGCTTGTGCAGCAGCGCCTGGGCGAAGTCCTGGCCGGCCTCCACCTTGAACTGCTGCAACTGCTCGACCTGGCCCGCCGCCACCCTGAAGTGGCTGGCCGGAAAGCTCGCACCCGCCAGGCTGTGGTCGCGCAATCCCGCGGGGCCGATCTCCCCGGCGGTGGTGCAGCCGACCACTGGCACGTCGCCGAACAGGCGCTTCATCTCGCCGGCCAGCGCTTCGAGGTCGTAGTCGCTGGAGCAGTAGAAGATCGCCAGCGCCGTGTCTGGCTGCGCCACCATGGCGTGGAATTCCTGCGCGGCCTTGCGGGGGTCCGCCGCGCAGGAGTGGGCCTTGCGTATGCAGTCCGTGTCCGCCATGTTGCGACTCCTTGTGTGAGGGTGCATTAGACGCATGATTCATCGCCATGGCGGACTCATTCCATGCGGGACATCCCTGCCGCGGACCACGAACTTTCGCAGTCCCGGCGATCGCCTACATGAAAAGTTCTAACGCAAGGCGCCAACTGCGCGGCGTACGCCGATCGAGCTACTGGCTTCGTGTTTCGCGACGGCCGCTCACAGGCAATCCCATGCCTTCAGTGCCTGCTGCAATTGCGCGCCTGCATCCGCGAGTGCCGCATCGTTGCGGACCTCGATGGCCGCGATGCCCAGCGGCAGTTGGAAGTCGAGCGCCCGCCGCACGCGCGCATCGACCATCTGCGGCGTTTCCCGCTCGCGCGCGAGCAGCCGGCGGCGCAGCGTCTGGGCGTCGGCCGTGATGTGGGCGACCACCAGTTCGGGAAAGAGCCGCGCGGCCCGGGGCAGGTAGGCGCGCGAGCCGTTCACGATCACGGTCCTGCCGTCGCAGCGCGCGGCGAGTTCTTCGCGCGCGATGCCGTAGTGCAGGGCATTGGCTTCCCAGTGCATCGCGAACGCGCCGGACTCGCGCAGCTGCATGAACGCGGCCACGTCGACGCTGTCGTGCTGCTCGCCGCCCGGCTGCACCGCGCGCGTGATGGTGCGGCGCGCGAAGTGCACGCGAGCGTCCTGCGGCAGCTGCCGCCTCAGCCAGTCGATGACGCTGTCCTTGCCTGCGCCCGAGGGGCCGACGACGTAGACCAGGCGGCCGGTCTGCGCGGCGTTCATTGGGTAACCTCCGTGCTGCGCACTGCGGTGCGAGCCCCCTTCGGAACGGCCGGGCAGGGGCTCATGCACCCAGCGCCATCTGTTCGATGCACACGAAGTCCGCGCGCAGCTCGGGCTCCGCGAACAGGCTGATCGCATCGAAGCGTTGCGCGGGCAGCGCGCCGAAGTGCCGTTGCGCCGCGTCGTGCAATGCCTGCACTTCGGCCTCGTCGGCCTCGCGCAGCGAGCCGGTCAGCGAAAAATGAAAGCGGAAGCGGTCGAGCACGAACGGGTAGCCCCAGCGCTGCAGGAGCGCGTCTTCCTCGGGCGTGAGACCGCTCGCGCGGCGGCGCTGC
>Ga0157373_10004251_pt1 | contig 10805 bp, 11 predicted proteins | sample C65metaG_FD_113460 | JGI IMG/M metagenome (GOLD analysis project Ga0157373, IMG submission 113460) | Corn rhizosphere microbial communities from Kellogg Biological Station, Michigan, USA - C6-5 metaG | ecosystem: Host-associated > Plants > Roots > Rhizosphere > Soil | place: USA: Michigan...
ATTCTGATCCGCAGCAATGAGATTATTCCTGCTGATGCCATCCTGCTCAAGGGAGAAGCAAGGCTGGATTTCAGTTTTGTCACCGGTGAATCCCTGGCGGTAGAAAAGGTACTGAGAGGTAATCTACGCCGGAGGAAGGCAACTGATGGGCGCCATCGAGCTCGAAGTGCTGAAACCTGTATCACAAAGTTACCTGACCAAATTATGGAACAATGAGACCTTTGCCGCAGAAAAAGATCCTATACAGACCTTTAGTAATACCGCCAGTAAATATTTTAGTATTGCACTGCTGCTGATCGCCAGCGCCGCCGGACTCTTCTGGATCAATACCGATCTCAACAAAGCCGCAGCAGCCTTTACTGCAGTGCTGATCATCGCCTGCCCTTGTGCCCTGGCATTGAGTTCACCTTTTACGCTTGCGGCCGTATTGAGCATCTTCGATAAAAACAAATTCTATCTGAAAAGCACAGCTGTCATCGAGGAGCTTGCCCGCATCAGTACGGTTGTGTTCGACAAAACAGGGACGATTACCAACCCTGAAGCCAGTGGATTTGAATTTAAGGGCACACTGCGGCCAGAGGAAAAACAAATGCTGAGCGACCTGGCCCGCAACTCGGGACATCCACTCAGCAGGGAACTGGTTAAATGGCTGGATCTTCCTGCACTGTACCCCGTCAACTTATACCGGGAGCAGGTGGGCCGTGGTATTACCGGGACGGTCAATGGGCAGGAGCTCAGAATCGGCAGTGCTGTCTTTTTGGGTATCAGCGTAAAAGACAAAGGCAGCGTAGTACATGTGTTGATTGATGATTGTTACTGCGGATATTTCCGCTCCGAACAGCGCTGGAGACCAGGATTCAAAGAACTTGCACTAAAACTGGGGCAGGATAAAGACCTCCACCTGCTCTCAGGCGATCAGGACCAGGACCGCGAATTGCTGACACCATTTTTCCAGCGGATACAGCAGATGCACTTCAGACAAAGTCCGCAGGATAAACTGGACTACATCCTGAACCTGCAGGACCAAGGGCAAAAGGTGATGATGCTGGGCGATGGCCTCAATGATGCAGGAGCTTTAAGACAGAGCAACCTCGGCGTTGCCGTGACAGACGATATCAATAATTTCTCACCGGGATGTGACGCCATCCTGGATGGAACAGCTTTTGACAAACTGCCACGCTTTATGAGGCTCGCAAAAAACGCGGTTAAGGTGATCCATATGAGTTTCCTGATCTCTGTCCTCTACAATGTCATCGGTTTATTCTTTGCCGTACAGGGTCTGCTGTCTCCCCTGATGGCGGCAATTCTCATGCCCTTAAGTACGGTTACCATTATACTATTCACTACGCTCAGCGCAAGATTTTACGCCCGCAAAAACAACCTGTTATGAACATCATCTATCCCCTGCTCGGGCTGAGCATCGTCATTGCCCTGCTCTTTTTAGGAGCCTTTTTATGGGCGAATAAGTCGGGCCAGCACGACGACATGTACACCCCTTCCGTCAGGATTCTCTTTGACGACCAGCCGGAAGAACCCAATGACCAACAAACATAATTCAAATACACCATCACACGTTTTATCATGACCGAAAAGTTTTACTACGACAACAAGACCGTCAGGAATTTCGCTATCGCCACCGTTGTATGGGGCATAGTCGGGATGACGGTGGGGCTGCTGGTTGCATTCCAGCTCTTTAAGCCCGCTATGAACTTAGGGACACAGTACACTACATTTGGACGCGTCAGGCCGCTGCATACCAATGCGGTGATCTTCGCCTTTGTAGGTAATGCCATCTTTATGGGCGTCTACTATTCATTACAGCGCCTCCTCAAAGCCAGGATGTTCAGTGATGTCCTCAGCAAAATTCACTTCTGGGGCTGGCAGCTGATCATTGTGGCCACTGCCATTACGCTGCCGCTGGGCTTCACCACTTCGCATGAATATGCAGAAATGGAATGGCCGATAGATATCGCCATCACGCTGATCTGGGTGGTCTTCGGAATCAATATGTTCGGAACGATCTTCAAAAGACGGGAGAAACATATGTATGTGGCCATCTGGTTTTACATTGCCACCTTCATCACGGTAGCGGTACTGCATATCGTTAACTCTATAGAATTGCCAATATCATGGTTCAAGAGTTACTATGTCTATGCAGGTGTGCAGGATGCCCTGGTACAATGGTGGTATGGACATAATGCAGTGGCATTTTTCCTCACTACGCCTTACCTGGGTATGATGTACTACTTCCTGCCAAAAATGGCAAACCGCCCGGTGTATTCCTATAAACTGAGTATCCTCCATTTCTGGTCGCTCATTTTCATCTATATCTGGGCAGGACCACACCACCTGCTGTATACGTCCCTGCCTGCATGGGTACAGTCGCTAAGTACTGTATTTTCTGTGATGCTGATCGCGCCAAGCTGGGGAGGGATGATCAACGGGCTGCTCACTTTGCGTGGCGCCTGGGATAAAGTAAGACAGGATCCCCGTCTCAAGTTTATGGTGGTAGGTATTACCGCTTACGGTATGGCAACCTTTGAAGGACCAATGCTGGCACTGAAACAGATCAATGCCATTGCACATTATACCGACTGGATAGTAGCCCACGTACACGTTGGTGCATTGGGATGGAACGGATTTTTAACTTTCGCCATCCTGTACTGGATCGTGCCGCGAATCTACAATACAACCTTATATTCCGTAAAACTGGCTTCATTCCATTTCTGGATTGGTACCCTGGGCATTATCTTCTATGCGGTTCCTTTGTACTTCGCCGGTTTCACACAGGGGCTGATGTGGAAAGAATTTACTCCTGAAGGATTACTGAAGTACCCTAACTTCCTGGAGACACTACTGCAGATTATACCGATGTATATGATGCGTGCGCTGGGTGGTACATTGTACCTTACCGGAGTCATCGTGATGACGTACAACCTGGTGAAAACCATGGCTGCAGGGAAACTCGTGGCCGATGAAGCTGCAGAAGCTACTCCGCTGCCAGCGGTATATGTGGCGCAGGGCAGCGACAAAAAATGGCACCGCATACTGGAACGCAAACCACTGCTGTTCCTCGGACTTTCACTCGTGGTCATCCTGATCGGGGGTATGGTAGAGATGATGCCAACGTTCACTGTCAAATCAAATATCCCTACCATCAGCAGCGTAAAACCGTATACTCCGCTGGAACTGCAGGGACGTGATCTGTATATCAGGGAAGGCTGTGTAAACTGCCACTCGCAGATGATCCGCCCCTTCCGCTCCGAAACTGAGCGTTATGGCGAGTACAGCAAAGCCGGTGAGTTTGTTTACGATCATCCCTTTCTGTGGGGATCCAAACGTACGGGACCAGACCTGCAGCGCGAGGGTGGTAAATATGGAAATGCATGGCACTATAACCACCTTTTCGACCCGCAGGCAATGTCGCCCGGCAGTATCATGCCACCCTACGAATGGCTGATCGACCAGAAGCTGGATACGACAACCACGCGTTCAAAGATCACTGCCATGCGTTCACTGGGGGTACCTTATGAAACGGGTTACGAGCAGATGGCTAATGCAGCATTAGAGAAACAGGCAGAAAGCATTGCGCTGGATTTAAGACAGAACAACATCAAAATAAAAAGCGACAGGGAGATCATAGCCATTGTGGCCTACCTGCAGCGCCTGGGAACAGATATCAAAGCAAAGTAACAACAACACCATGTTTAAGCAATTTTTAGAAAACGCTGAGGGAAACCAGGGGTATCTGCTCAGCTCCCTAGCCATCTTCCTTATCTTTTTTATCCTGGTGGGCATATTCGTGCTTACCATGAAAAAGGATGAAATACAATACCTGAGCGAACTCCCACTAAACGATGAAGACGATGAAAGAGGCAGTTAACAGCAGCTGGACAGACAGCATTACCTCTACAGACATTGTGATCTGCATGATGGTCATCACTTCCCTGATTGTCCTTTGGGTATCATTACTGCTGCTCAAAGTGATCCAGTTTTATGTAAAGGAAGTGACCTCACCTACGGCTTTTGCCACACCTGAAGAGAAAGCACAACGGCAACTGGAAGAAGAATCCAGGAAAGCCTTAGAGAAAAAGAAACCTACGATATGGACTAAGCTCATGCAGCTGAAACCGATCGAAGAAGAAGCAGAGCTGGTGATGGACCACAAATTTGACGGGATCTCGGAACTCAATAACCCTACCCCTGCCTGGTTTATGGCGCTCTTTTATGGCACCATCCTGTTTGGCATCGGCTACCTGCTTAACTATCATGTATTTCACTACGGTCAATCGCAGGAAGAAGAATATGTGGCGGAGGTGCAGCAGGCCTCAGACGATAAACTCGCCTTTCTGGCCAGTCCGGAGAACAAGGCCAGTGCTGTCAATGAAAATAACATGGAGCTCAGTACAGATGCCGCAGTGCTGAAAAGCGGTCAGGCTTTATTTGCCACGCGTTGTCCTCCATGCCATGGGGATGCCGGTCAGGGGCTTGTAGGCCCTAACCTGACGGATGAGTATTGGCTGCATGGCGGCAATGTCAAAGATGTATTCAAGACCATCAAGTATGGCGTGCCGGAAAAAGGAATGATTGCCTGGGAAAAATCTATGAGCCCCCAACAGATCTCCGATATCACCAACTATGTGATGTCTTTAAAAGGAACAAAACCTGCCGGTGCGAAAGAGCCGCAGGGCAACAAAGAATAATATGTCACAAAGTCCTGCACAATTCAGAGATCAGATCAGTACGGTTACTGAGGACGGAAAAAAACGGAAATGGCTCTACCCTAAAGTCATCAAGGGGAAGCTTTTCCGTTACCGTGAGCTGCTCAGCTACTTCTTTCTGACGCTGCTGTTCGCCGCGCCCTTTATCAGGCTGAATGGCGAGCAGCTGGTGCTCCTGAATGTTCTGGAACGCAAGTTTGTATTTTTCGGAATCATCTTCTGGCCGCAGGACTTTTACCTATTTGTACTGGCACTGATCTCCTTCATGATCTTCATTGTGCTGTTCACGGTGGTTTTCGGCAGGGTCTTCTGCGGATGGATTTGTCCCCAGACGATATTCCTCGAGATGGTCTTCCGCAGGATTGAAGCCTGGATTGAAGGGAGTCCTGCGCAACGGAAAAAACTGGATGAAGGACCTCTGACTACAGAAAAGCTGAGCAAGAAAAGCATTAAACATGCTGTATTCCTCCTGATCTCTTTTCTGATCGCCAATATCTTCCTGTCGTACCTGATCGGCAGCAGCACGCTGCTCAGGATCATTACTGAACCGGTATCCCGGCACCTTTCGGGATTTATTTCCATCAGTGTATTTACCCTTGTTTTCTACCTCGTATTTTCAAGAATGAGGGAACTGGTTTGTACGGTGGCTTGTCCTTATGGCAGATTACAGGGGGTATTGCTCGACAACCAGAGTATCATTGTCGCCTATGATTACCAGCGCGGGGAACCAAGAGGTAAACGAATAAAAAAAGAAGAGCAGCTGAAGGGCGACTGTATCGACTGTGAACTCTGCGTTCAGGTATGCCCAACTGGGATTGATATCAGGAATGGTACCCAGATGGAATGTGTAAACTGTACCGCCTGTATCGACGCCTGTGATATGGTGATGGAGAAAATCCAGCGGCCGGCAAGGCTGATCGGCTTTAAATCTGAGGACGAAATCCTGCAGCGCAAAGCTTTTGCCCTCAACAAACGGGTATATGGGTATGCTGCCGTGCTGTTTGTCCTGCTGGGCACGCTCAGTTATCTGCTGATCAGCAGGAGCGACGTAAAAACTACCATCCTGCGCGCAGGCGGAACTTTATATCAGCTGCGCGATAAAGAGCATACGGTAAGTAACCTGTACAATGCAGAATTGGTTAATAAAACTAGCCGTCCCCTGCAGTTTGAGATCGTGCCGGATGAGCCGGGAGTAAAAATACAGTACATCCAGAAAGAAGACCGCCTGGCGGTTGGAGGCAGTATCAAGATTACGTTTTTTGTCATTCGCCCACAGACATCCATCCAGCGGTATAAATCAACCATAGGCTTCAGACTGATGTCCGGCGGAAAACAGGTTGATCATTTTGAAACGACATTTATTGCACCTGTAAACGAAAAATTATGAATTGGGGAACAAAACTGATAATCGGCATGGCCAGCTTTATGCTCTTTATTGTGGCATTGGTGCTGATCATGTTCAACAGCAGGAAAGATGCGCTGGTTGATGCTGACTATTATGAAAAAGGCATCAATTACAACAAGGTGTACAACCGCAGGGAACAGACAAAAACTGACCATGCGACGCCTGAGATCGCTGTAACGCCGGATATGATCATCATCCGGTTCAGCGCACATGCAAAAGGAACGGCGGCGCTGATGAGGACCTCCGATAAAGCGCTGGACAAATCCCTGCCTTTTGAGAGCAATACAAATCATCAGCTGATCATCCCTGCACATCAGCTCACAAGGGGCTCATGGCGTCTGATCCTGGAATGGATCAGTCAGGAAAAAAGTTATTTGTATGAACAGGAAATCATATTGTGATGAGTGATCAGCACCTTGCTTTTATGATCGGGCTCCTCGGCAGCATACACTGTGTAGGCATGTGCGGACCGCTGGCTTTTGCGATCCCCTCGCTCAAAACCGGATGGGGATACCTCATCGTTAACAAACTGCTTTACCAGGCAGGCAGGATCATCTCCTACTGCCTTTTGGGCGTCCTGATAGGTCTTGCCGGCCGTCAGATCTGGCTTGCAGGTGTACAGCAGGGTGTCAGCATCCTGAGCGGCCTGCTGATCCTTGGGGCAGCAGCCTCCAGGCTGTTCCGCTTTTCTTTTGGCAAGTCTGATTCTATATGGATTAAGCCCTTTAACAAAGCCCTCGGCTATGCCTTAAAACACAAGGCCAATCACTTGATCATCGGTATCATCAACGGCTTTCTCCCTTGCGGTTTTGTCTACCTGGCCTTGGCCGGAGCCTTAAACACCGCGACTGTCAGTTCTGCTGTAAGTTATATGTTCTGGTACGGATTGGGAACGCTGCCGCTGATGTTTATCGCTGGCATTAGTGCTGGTTTTACCAGCAGGATCTTCAGACAGCAGCTCAATAAAGTGGTTCCCTATTTTATGGTATGCCTCGGCTTATGGTTTATACTGAGGGGGCTGGAGCTGAATATTCCCTATCTGAGCCCCGCCCCCGCCGGCACTGCTGAATGCAGGTAAGAATTTACATACCAGCTTTCATCTTCAATAAAAAGACAAAATTACAGTTATTAATTTAAATGAAATAAATTTCTTTTATTTTTCAAAAAAACATCTTAAAATTGTATAGTCATGCAAAAAACACTGGAAACTCATACTTATTCTAATGATGAAGGAGAAAAAGGCAATAATAAATGTCAAGGGTACTGAGATTACAATCATCAAATATCAGGAAAAAGACTTTATCTCTCTGACCGACATGGTAAAAAACTTTGAGGGGGGAAGCACCCTGATTGAAAACTGGCTCAGGAATAAAGATACGATCCTTTTTCTTGGGGTCTGGGAACAATTGAACAATCCAGATTTTAATTCCTTCGAATTCGAGGGAATTAAAAGTGAGGCCGGGAGGAATAGTTTTTATCTCTCTTCAAAGAAATGGATAGACACAACCAAGGCGATTGGCTTAAAAGCCAAGACAGGTCGATATGGTGGTACATTTGCCCATAAAGACATAGCTTTTGAATTTGGCTCCTGGTTAAGCCCGGAATTTAAATTGTATTTGATTACAGAATTTCAAAGACTGAAAGAAGACGAGAATAGACGATTGTCTTTAGACTGGAACCTGAATCGTACACTTTCAAGAATAAATTACCGTATTCATACAGATGCTATAAAGGAAAACATAATTCCACAGCACATTTCCAACACGCAAATCAGCTACGTTTATGCTAATGAGGCAGATGTGCTGAATGTCGCACTTTTTGGTAAAACGGCCAAGCAATGGAGTGAGGACAATCCAACGCTAAACGGAAATATGCGAGAGCATGCGAGTATCAAACAGCTGCTAGTACTAGCTAACATAGAAAGTATGAATGCAGAATTTATAAGAATGAAGATTCCACAACATGAAAGAATCATTAAGTTAAACCAGATAGCTATAACACAATTAAAATCTTTACTGGCTGATCCGTTGGTGAAAAAGATAAATTGACGGGCACCTACCCTGCCATGCTGAACAGCTGGGTCTGCGGCTGATTGGCCCAGAGCCTCGCATCCAGTGCCATGCAGATATTGCGGAGAAACCTCTTACCCTCAGGTGTCACCTGCAGCTGATTTTCATCCATCACTACCAGGCCATCCTCCGCAATCAGCCGCATCCGCAGTAAGCCCTCCCAGAGGGAAGGTGTCTGCTGTTCAGGCGCTGCCCATGAGGTTCTGCCGGTACACATCAGGTTTAAGATATGCCTGCGGATCACCAGGTCCTCGGCATTGAGCAGATGTCCTTTAAACAGCGGAAGACGGCCGGCGTTAACCAGCTCCAGGTACTCCTCTACCTTTTTCACATTCTGCGCAAAGGCTGTCCAGCTGTCGCTGATCGAAGACACCCCCAACCCGATCATCAGTTCACTGTACTGATGAGTGTAGCCCATAAAGTTACGGTGCAGTCTGCCATCTTTCTCCGCAGCATACAGCGAATCCAGCTCGAGGGTAAAGTGGTCCATACCGATCTCGTAGTATCCCCCCTGTTTCAGCATATCCCGGCCAAGCTCATAGAGCTTTTGTTTCTCATTGGCATCAGGAAGATCTTTTTCCGTATACCTGCGCTGACCTGGTTTCACCCAGGGCACATGTGCATAACTGTAAAAAGCGATCCTGTCTGGTGTCAGTTCCAGTACAGATTCAATAGTCGACTGCAGTCCTGCTGCATCCTGCAGTGGTAAGCCGTAGATCAGATCGTAGTTTACTGAGGTATATCCTATCAATCGCGCCAGGTCCGTTACCTGCGCCACCTCTTCTACAGTCTGTATCCTGTTGATCACCAGCTGCACTTTAGGATCAAAATCCTGTATTCCCAAACTCAGCCTTCTGAAACCCAGACTATGCAGCACCCGCAGATGAGCTTCAGTGGTATTTCCCGGATGCGCCTCAAAGCTGAATTCCGCTTCGGGGTGGATAACTGCCGGCGCCAGGATGCCCTCAATCAGCATCTTCAGGTTTTCGGGTTTAAAGAAGGTAGGCGTACCCCCGCCAAGGTGGAGTTCACGGATCAAAGGTTTTCCCTGAAAGATGAGCTGATAGATCTCCCATTCCTTCAGCAGTGCCTGGATGTAAGGCTGTTCGACCCCATGATTGCGGGTGATCCGTGTATTGCAGCCGCAGTACGTGCAGAGACTCTCGCAGAAAGGTAGATGGATATAGAGACTGATGCCATCCCTGTCATTGCTGTGCTTGAAAGAATGCCGCACCTGCCTGATCCATCCCTCTTCGTCGAAGCCCGCAGCATCCCAGTAAGGCACTGTAGGGTAACTCGTATAACGCGGTGCAGGAACGTGGTATTTGTCGATAAGCTGCTGATTATTCATGGCCCGGAGTATGAGGTTTAACCTGGTCACAAGACCTGGAACAGATACATGAGGCGCCCAGGCAACGATTTTCCTGCCATTTATCCAGGTTCAGGATCGTTTCTTTGGCCAGTGCAAATGGTAGTTCCTGATCCGGCACCGCCAGCAGGGCCATGGCCGGAACACTCGCGATTTTGATATTGCGCTGCGCTGCGGCATCCTGATCAATATGGAGGGTTACTGTAGAGCGCGTAGCGAGATATTTCACCCCCAGGTCGGCCAGACGGTTAATTACTGTGGCAGTAACCTCGTCGTCAGTAAAAACGATGACAGCTTCTTTCCCCTCTGCATAACTTACAGTTTCGGGTGTCAGCGAATTTGATATGAGAGTAATCTCATGCTTTTTATGGTTGGCTATTGCCAATGGTTCTTTTTCAAAAGACTTAATGCTGTAGGCTACTACTCTCATCCCAAATTGATTGATTTATCATCAAAATTAGCAGCTTGCTGTCTGCTATGGAATGAGATCGGTCAGTCAGAAATATGATCCTGATCAGTTTTTCATCTGCTGGAGCCTTGCATGATCCAGGATACCAATCTGGCTGCCCTTTCTGTCGATGATCCCTTCATCCTTGAAATCACTCAATATCCTGCTTACCGTTTCTGTAGCCATCCCGGCCATTGCTGCCAGGTTATCGCGTGAAATGCGCAGGCTGATCTGCCCTTCCTGTTTCTCCAGCTTGCAAAGCCTGATCAGCACCTCCGACATCCGTTTACGCACCGAGTGGTAAGCCAGCTGCAGCAACTGCTCCTCCTTGTCCAGCAGGTTGTTGGAGAGGATATGTATAAACTGTCTGGCCACGTCAGGATAGCGGTTCAGCAGCTCTTCCAGCATCTCTTTAGGAAGCAGGCAAACCGTGGTGTCTTCGAGTGCCTCAGCGGTTTCGGCATAAGGTTCATTGAGCAGGAGCGCGGGAATCCCGAAATATTCGTCCGGGCCATACATCCCCGTCAGCAGTTCCCTCCCGTCCTCACTCAGCCTGATGGTTTTCACCTTTCCGCTCAGTACCAGATAGATGCCACTAACAGTATCACCTTCGTAATAAATAATTTGTTTTTTCCTGATGCTGCGCACCTTACGTTCCAGGATCATCTTGTCCAGTTCCTTTATGCCCGCATTGCCGGCCGCAAGGGTCGTCAGCTGCGCGATGGATTTGCTATAGAACTGCTCCTGTTTATCCCTTTTGTTCAAACGGCTTTCAATCGCATTCAGCAGTTCA
>Ga0157373_10004254_pt1 | contig 10797 bp, 8 predicted proteins | sample C65metaG_FD_113460 | JGI IMG/M metagenome (GOLD analysis project Ga0157373, IMG submission 113460) | Corn rhizosphere microbial communities from Kellogg Biological Station, Michigan, USA - C6-5 metaG | ecosystem: Host-associated > Plants > Roots > Rhizosphere > Soil | place: USA: Michigan...
CGCGAGAGTCTGGGCTTTGGCGGCCTGATCATCTCGGACGATCTGGACGCTGTGTCGATCCTGCGCGGCAACAGCGTTGCCGACACCGCCATCCATGCATTGAATGCCGGGGCGCATCTGCTGCTGGTGTCCAGCGAATCGGGGCTGGATGAGATCGCCCAGGCAATCGTCGATGCCGTGGAAAGCGGGCGGCTGGATCGTTCGCAGTTGCTCAGTGCCTCGGCGAAGGTGCGTGATCTGGCGCAGGCCTCGAAGGCGCAGGTGGATTGCGGGCTGTATGTGTCCTACCCGATTCCCGGAGGCCACCTCACCCGTCGGGTGACACGCTGAGCCTTTCAAGATCCGCTCTGCAAAGCGCCGCGATCCGGCGCTGTTGCTGGATGTGGCTTTCGAGGGAGTAGGGCGCGCCTGATCGGCGCGCGGTTGCGTCAGAAGCAGCACGGGCGTCAGAAGTAATAGCCCACGTTCACGTACAGCTGGTTTTCCCACTGATTGCTGCCGCCGGCGCCCAGGCTCTGGCGGTAATCGCTGCCGCCGATGTAGGGGTCGTTCTTGCCGATCAGCCATTCGGTGGCGACCCACAGTTTGCTCACCGAAAACGAGCTGCCGAGAATCACCCGCTGGGAGTCGTCGAAGCCTGCCGCTGACTTCTGGTAGGCGCTGTAGTTGGCGTACAGCTTGATGCCGCTGATCTGGTCGAACAGGTATTTGCCGGTGACGTCGTAGCTCAGGTCGGCGACGTACAGGTTGGCGCGGCTGGCAACGTTGTAGGTGCCGTCGTAACCACCGAAGGTCACTAGTTCGTCGGTGCCAGGGTTGCGCGGCGACATCTGCTGGCGCGCGGCCTGCAATTGCACGCCCCACGGGCCGTTCTTGCCCACGTAGTGCACGGCCACGGCATTGCGTCGGCCGTCGCGGTCGGTGTCGTTGTTCTCAAGCGAGGAGGTCAGGCCCGAGAGGCCGATTTCGGATTTCCACGGCCCCAGATCCAGCGCCTTGGCCACCCGCAGCACCACCGTATTGCGCTCCTGGTTGTCGCTGCCATCGGCCACATAGCTATCGGCCTGGGACACCACGCTGGAATAGGTGCGGCCGTTGCTGGTGCCTTTGCCTTGCCACGCCGGACGTACGTAATAGCCGGCCTGGATGTTCCAGTCCCCCGTCTGCTGAACGTACTTGGCGCCCATCTGCTCGACGTCTTCCAGGCCGACAACGTTGCCCAGGGTCTCGAAGAAGGTGCTGCCAAAATAGGGCTGTAGGCCGAACGGCACCTGATTCAGGCCCACCTGAATCTGTTGCTCCGGGTTGAATTTGTAGCCCACCCAGGCGTACTCGGGGAACGACACGTCGCCCACGTGCCTGGTGTATTTGTAGGGGTAGGAGTGGCCGTAGAAACGGTATTTCGCCGCGCCGATCCAGCTGTCGGAGGTGTACTTGGCCGTGAGGAATACTGTGTCGAAGTTGAACTTCTGGATGTCCCGGTCCGGGTCGTAATCCCAGCGTGCGCGGATGGCGCCGCCCAGATCCAGATGGTCGGTGACTTGCACGGCCATGGCGGGCGCGGAGCAGACACAGAGAAGAGTGAAACACGAAGCAGACAGCCGCAGGGAAATGCAGGAAGGCATGGGACGTTCTCGGTTGTTTTTATTAGATGGCGCGCAGTCTTGGGATCTGCAGCGCAATCGACAAACGATTATTTGTCCGGCCAAACCTTCGGCAAATGCATGTTACTGACAGAAAGGTTTTCGACGCCCATAGTCGAACCCCGTCGCGGCGTGGGATGCTTCGCGCCTTCCTCGTGGCGGTTAGAGAGCTTCACATGAAACGCAAAATGCCTGGCCTCAATGCGTTGAAGGCCTTTGAAGTGGCGGGCAGCACGGGCAGTTTCACCCGTGCCGCCGAGCTGCTGAACGTGACCCAGAGCGCGGTCAGCCGCCAGGTCAGGCAGCTTGAGGAGCAATTGGGCGAGACGCTGCTGGAGCGTCGGCATCATCACCTGGACCTGACCAATGCCGGGCGTGTCCTGCTGCGGGCCTTGCATCAGTCCTTTGACAAGATCGACATGACCGTGCGCAGCATCCAGCAGAAATCCCATTCCAATCGCCGGCGCATCAACGCGCCGCCCACCTTCACCAGCCGCTGGTTGATGCCGCGCCTGGGGCGTTTGCGCGAGCAGCACCCGGAGCTGGAACTGAGCATCAGCACGCGCCTGCAGGACAGCCTGGCGGAAACCAGCACCCTGGATTGCGCGATCCGTTTCGGCAACGGCGAGTGGGACGGGCTGGACAGTTCGCTGCTGATTCAGGAGCGGCACATCGCCGTCTGCGCGCCGTCGCTGTATGCGCGGGAGTCCAGCGACGAGGGCATCGACCTCAATCGCCTGACCCTGCTGCACGTGCTGGCCAACGAAGATCAGCGCTACCTGACCTGGAAGCACTGGCTCGACGCTGCGCGCATTCAGGGCGTCGACACCCAGGGCGGCTACGAATTCGACCTGCTGGAACTGGCCATTCGCGCGGCAGTGGACGGGTTGGGGATCACCATCGCCGATTGGCACATGGTCGCCCCGGAGCTGGCCAGCGGGCACTTGACCCAGGTGATGAATGTGCATGTGGAAGGCCATCAATCGTACTGGCTGGTGACCCGTCCGGAGCAGGATTTACCGCAATTGCAGGCGTTCAGCCAGTGGTTGCAAGAGGAAATATGGCTGGCGCAGCGTCAGCTGGAGCCCTCTACGGCGGCCCTGACAGCCATTCCTTGAGGGGGCGGGGAGGGTATGTGTGAGTAACGTGCGTTTTATGAATGTTTGCCTGCGCAATAAATCGTTTGTCCCCACCGTGCCGGATGACAAGACTGATCGTCATTCGGATAAAAACAACGGTGGACGTCCCACATGCGACTCGAACGAAATTTTGTCAACGGCCAGTTTGCCGAGCCTGCCCATGAGGCGGTGATCGCCGTCTACAACCCGGCCACCGAAGCGCTGGTCGGGCATGTCCCGGCTGCGACCGCCGATGAAGCCGTGGCCGCCGTGAACGCCGCCGCTGTCGCGCAAAAGGTCTGGGGCGGATTGACCAGCATCGAGCGCGGCGACCACCTGCGCGCTCTGGCCGATGCTCTTGAAGCCCGCGCCGAAGACATCGGTCAGGCACTGGCCGCCGAGTCCGGCAAAAGCGTCAGCGATGCCAGCAACGAAGCCCGCTACGCGGCGCAAATCACCCGCTACCACGCCGAGTGGGCACGCCGTATCGAAGGCGAGATCATCCCCAGCGACACCCCCAACGAAAACATCCTGCTGCAGCGCCAGCCGATCGGTGTGGTGGCCTGCCTGATCCCGTTCAACTACCCGGTCTACACGCTGCTGCGCAAGATCGCCCCGGCGTTGATCGCGGGCAACACGGTGGTGGTTCGTCCGAGCAATAACACGCCGATTTCCGCCTTCGAAATCGCCAAGGCCGTGCAGCAATCGGGCATCCCGGCGGGGGTGATCAACATCCTGACCATGGACCACAAGACCGCCGCCAGCGTCTGCACCCACGAGGCAGTGGGCATGATCACCCTGACCGGCAGCGTCAACGCCGGGCGCATCGTGCTCGACTACTGCAAGGAAAACATCGCCAAGCCCTCGCTAGAACTGGGCGGCAAGACGCCTGCGATCATCGAGGCCGATGCTGATCTCGAGAAGGCCGTCAGCGACATCGTCGCTTCCAAGACCACCCACTGCGGCCAGCTGTGCACGGCGGTGGAGCGGGTATATGTGCACGAGAGCGTTTACGAGCGCTTCCTCGGCCTGCTGAAAACCAGGATCACCGCGGTGGCGTTTGGTGATCGTGCCGAAGACGCCTCGCGCATGGGGCCGCTGATCAGTGCCAGCGCCCAACAGAACATCCACGCCATGGTCGAGCGGGCCATTGGCGAAGGCGCAGTGCTGGAAACCGGCGGCGTGCTGCCGGTCGGCAAAGGCCATTTCTACCCGCCGACCTTGCTCAGTGGCTGCCGTCAGGACATGGAAATCGTTCAGGAAGAAATCTTCGGCCCGGTGCTGCCGGTGCTCAAGTACCGCGACATCGACGAGGCGCTGGCCATGGCCAACGATCATCAGTTCGGGCTGTCGTCGGTGCTCTATACCGAGAATTACCGGACCACGATGAAGGTCGCCAACGCCATCGAAGCCGGGGAGTTGTACGTCAATCGCACTCCGGCCGACCCGTACCAGGGCTTCCACGCCGGCTGGAAACGCTCGGGGCTGGGCGGCGATGACGGCAAGCACGGCATGCTCGAGTTCACCCAGACCCGTCTGGTGGTCATGAAGTTTTAACGCAGCGACAAGCTTCAAGCGACAAGCTGCAAGCCAGAGCAGATCACGTGGGGTCTCGGGCTTGCAGTCACTCCAATAACAATAATTTTCAGGGCGCCCGCACGGCGGGACGCCCGAGGTCTTTCAAATGTCCAAGCCTGCTTCCGTTGCGGCCGCTGTTCAGAATGCCCCTGCGATGCCCGTCGCCAAGAGCGACAAGGCCAGCCGCTACCTGCAATTGATGTTGCTGGTGCTCGCCGCCGGTGCGATCTACCCGATTCTTTACCTGCGCCAGGTCTACCAGACCACCATGCTCGATGTGTTCCAGATCAGCCACAGTGAGCTGGGTTATCTGTACTCGATGCTGGGCACGATCTTTTTGCTCAGCTACCTGCCCAGCGGCTGGCTGGCGGACCGCATTGCACCACGCTTTCTGATTTTCTTTTCCCTGGTCGCGACCGGCGCGTTGGGCCTGTGGTATTCGACGGTGCCGTCGATGACCGGCCTGATGATCATCTTCGGCTGCTGGGGCCTGACCACCGGCCTGACCTTCTGGGCCTCGGTGCTCAAGCGCGTGAAGATGATCGCCCATCACTCCGAACAGGGCCGTTTCTTCGGCATTCTGGACGGCGGTCGCGGGCTGGTCGAAGCGCTGCTGGCCACCATTGCCCTGGGCATCTTTGCCTACGCCATCGGCACCGGCGGGCAGACCGCCGCCGAAGGCTTCCGCCATGTGGTGTACCTGTACTCGTTCATCTGCATTGGCCTGGGTTGCCTGCTGGTGCTGATCAAGGACCCCAAATCGGTGGCTGCCGAAGGTGCGGCTGAAGAAGAGAAACACAACCTGTTCAGCGACCTCGCCACGCTGATCAAAATCCCCGAACTGTGGCTGGTCACGGCCATTGTGTTCTGCGGCTATCACATCTTCTGGGCCACCTACAGCTTCTCGGATTACCTGCAAGGCAGCGGCATGACCGCCGTTATGGCCGGCACCATCACCACCATCAAGCTGTGGATGCGTCCGGTGGGCGGTATCGGTGGCGGCTGGCTCGGCGACAAGTACTCAAACATTTCGGTACTGGTGGTGGCGTTGGCCCTGGCCTCGCTGGCGATGGTCGGGCTGGTGTTCTTTCCGGCGTTCAACAACCTCGGTCTGCTGGTGGTGACGGTGATCTTCATCGGCCTGATGACCTACGCCATTCGCGGCTTGTACTGGGCGATCCTCGACACCTGCAACATCCCTCTGCGCATCACTGGCCTGGCCATCGGCATCGTCTCGGTGGTCGGTTACCTGCCCGACACCTTCATTCCATTGATCAATGGCTACCTCACCGAGCAGTTCCCGGGCGCCCTTGGTTACAAGCTGTACTTCAGCTACATCGCCTTCATCGGCCTGATCGGCACCCTCACAGCCCTGGTGCTGCGGGCGCGGGTCAAGCGCAAAACCTTCAACGCACACGGTGCCTGACATGAAAATCATCGCCCTGGAAACCCATATCGTCGCCGTACCACCGCCGCACGTCGGTGGCATGTACTGGCTGTTCGTCAAGCTGAAAACCGATTGCGGCATCGAAGGCGTCGGCGAGATCTACGCCGCCACCTTCGGCCCCAAAGCGATGCTGCCGATCATCGAAGACGTGTTCGAGCGCTACCTGCTCAATCAGGACCCGCATCACATCGAGCGCTTTTTCCGGCAGGCCTATTCGAGCGGCTTCACCCAGCGCCCGGACCTGACCATGATGGGCGTCGTCAGCGGCCTGGAAATGGCCTGTTGGGACATCATCGGCAAGGCGGCGAACAAGCCGGTCTACGAGCTGCTGGGCGGCAAGGTCAACGAGCGCCTGCGTTCCTACACCTACCTGTACCCGGTCAACAGCAGGGGCGAATACGACTACGACGACCCCGATCTGGCCGCCGAATGCGCGGTCCAGAACATGAACAAAGGCTTTACCGCCGTGAAGTTCGACCCGGCCGGACCTTATACCGCGTACTCCGGGCATCAGATTTCCCTGGAAGTGCTGGAGCGCTGTGAAACCTTCTGCCGCAAGATCCGCGAAGCGGTGGGCAACAAATGCGACCTGCTGTTCGGTACCCATGGGCAGATGGTGCCGTCGTCGGCGATTCGTCTGGCACAGCGCCTGGAAAAATACGACCCGCTGTGGTTCGAAGAACCCGTGCCACCGGGGCAGGAAGAGGCCATGGCCCAGGTGGCGGCCAAGACCAGCATCCCGATTGCCACTGGCGAGCGCCTGACCACCAAGTACGAATTCTTCAAGCTTTTGCAGGCCGGCGGTGCGTCGATTCTGCAGATGAACGTCGGACGCTGCGGCGGGCTGCTGGAGGCCAAGAAGATCGCCAGCATGGCCGAGGCCTACTACGCGCAGATCGCCCCGCACCTGTACAACGGCCCGATCGGCGCGGCGGCCAGTTTCCAGCTGGCGACCTGCACGCCGAACTTCCTGATTCAGGAAAGCATCGAGACCTGGGGCGGCTTCCACGCCGAGATTCTGAAGAAGCCATTGCAGTGGGAAGACGGCTACATCATTCCGTCTACCGAACCTGGCCTGGGTGTGGAGCTGAACATGGACGTGGTGCGCGCGCACACGCCGTACACCGGCTCGCGTTTGCACCTGCAGATGGCGCCGACCCCGGCGGATGTGAAAGACACATCGCCGGCCAAGGGTTAAATGAAGCGACGCAAATCTGTGGGAGCCGGCTTGCTGGCGAATGCAGGGTGGCAGGCGCTAAACATTTGGCTGACACACCGCTTTCGCCAGCAAGCCGGCTCCCACTTGCAGGAAGTTCGCAAGCTCACGCTTTTTTTACGGTAACCGTGCATGACATACGACTACATCATCGCTGGCGCTGGCGCCGCAGGTTGCGTTCTGGCCAACCGCCTTTCAGCGTCCGGAAAACACACGGTGCTGCTGCTCGAAGCGGGCGGCAAGGACAGCTCGCTGTGGTTCAAGATCCCGGTCGGCTTCGCCAAGATGTATTACAACCCGACCTTCAACTGGATGTACTACAGCCAGCCGCAGAAGCAGCTCGGCAATCGCGCCATCTACGCCCCGCGCGGCAAGGTGCAGGGCGGTTCGGGCTCGATCAACGCGATGATTTATGTGCGCGGTCAGGCCCATGATTTCGATGACTGGGCGGCCAACGGCAACGATGGCTGGGGCTTCAAAGACGTGTTGCCGTACTTCCGCAAGCTGGAAAACCACCCGCTGGGCGACACCGAATACCACGGCGGCAGCGGGCCTATCAGCATCACCCCGATGAAGGGCCAGACGCACCCGATCTGCGATGTGTTCCTGGAAGGCTGCGAGCAGCTGGGCTATTCGCGCAGCGAGGATTTCAACGGGCCGAAATTCGAAGGCGCAGGCCTCTACGACGTCAACACCCGCAACGGCGAGCGCTGCTCCAGCAGCTTCGCCCACCTGCACCCGGCACTGGGGCGCAGCAACCTGACACTGGAACATTACGCGCTGGTGGATCGTGTGCTGTTCGATGACCAGGGCACCCGCGCCGTGGGCGTCGAGGTCAGTCAGAACGGCGTCAGCCGCACGTTCATGGCCAGCAAGGAGGTGATCCTCTGTGCCGGCGCCGTGGACACGCCGAAGATCCTGCAACTGTCGGGTGTCGCTGATCAGGCGCTGCTCAAAAAGCACGGCATCCCGCTGGTCAAGCACCTGCCGGCCGTGGGGCAGAACCTGCAGGATCACCTGTGCGCCAGCTATTACTACAAGGCCAACATCCCGACCCTGAACGATCAGCTCAGCTCGCTGTTCGGCCAGTTCAAGCTGGGCCTCAAATACCTGTTCACCCGCAAGGGCGCGCTGGCGATGAGCGTCAATCAGGCAGGCGGTTTTTTCCGTGGCAACGATGAGCAGAGCCACCCCAACCTGCAGCTGTACTTCAACCCGTTGTCGTATCAGATCCCGAAAAACAACAAGGCCAGCCTCAAGCCCGAGCCGTATTCCGGGTTTCTGTTGTGCTTCAACCCGTGTCGGCCGACCAGCCGTGGTCACGTGGAAATCGCCTCCAGCAACCCACGCGACGCGGCGCTGATCGACCCCAATTACCTGAGCACCCAGAAGGACATCGACGAGGTGATCCAGGGCAGTCGCTTGATGCGCAAGATCATGCAGGCGCCGGCGCTCAAGGGCATCACCGTGGAAGAAGTGCTGCCGGGCCCCGTGGTCGAAACCGATGAGCAGATGCTGCAGTACTTCCGCGACAACAGTGGCTCGATCTATCACCTGTGCGGTTCCTGTGCGATGGGGGCGGACGTTTCGACCTCGGTGGTCGACAAGCGCCTCAAGGTGCACGGGCTGGACGGGCTGCGCATCGTCGATGCGTCGATCTTCCCCAACGTCACTTCGGGCAACACCCATGCGGCGGTGCTGATGGTGGCAGAGAAGGGCGCTGACCTGATTCTCGAGGATGCGCTGGCGCTCGTGAGCGAGGTCGCGCAGCCCGCCATTCACGCGGCGTGAACCCGGCTGCTGGCTGACGCGAGCTTCATTTGTGCTCGCGTCGCCCAGGCTTTACCCTCCACGGCACGCCTTTCATGACAAAAGGAATGCCTGATGAGCTGGTCTGCCAAACAGTATTCGATGTTCGAACAGCAACGCACCCGCCCGGTCCGCGACCTGGTCGCTGCCATCCCCACGCAACACGTCAAGACGGCGATTGATCTTGGCTGCGGCCCGGGAAACTCCACTGAAGTGCTGGCCGAGCGCTTCGGCGATGCGCTGATCACCGGCCTCGACAGCTCGGAAGACATGCTCGGCGATGCCCGCCAGCGCCTGCCGAACATTGAATTCGAACTGGCAGACATCGGCCTGTGGAAACCGGCGAACACCTACGATGTGATCCTGGCCAACGCCTCGTTGCAGTGGGTGCCGGACCATGCCGAGCTGTATCCGCGTCTGGTCAGCCTGCTCAATCCCGGCGGCAGCCTTGCCGTCCAGACACCGGACAACCTCGAAGAACCCGCACACCGGCTGGCCCGCGAGATCGCAGCCAGCGGCCCGTGGGCGAGCAAGATCGCGTCGGTCAAACACCCTGATCGCCATCCGGCGGCGTATTACTTTGAACTGCTGCAGCCTTTTTGCGCTGAGGTCGATGTCTGGCGGACCACGTATCACCATCCGCTGGCCGGCGGGCATGGGGCGGTGGTCGAATGGTTCAAGGGATCGGCGTTGCGGCCTTATCTGCAAAAGCTTGATGAGAGCGAGCAGAAGGCATTTCTCGGCGCGTATCTGGAGGCGATTTCCAGGGCTTATCCGGCGTTGGCGGATGGCTCGGTGTTGTTGCCGTTTCCGCGGTTGTTCATCGTCGCTACGCGCTAAGGTTCTGATGCGAATACCCTCTGTGGATGCTGCATGCCCTCTGTAGCAGCACGGCTTGCCGGCGGTAGCGATCTCAGGTACGCCCCGTCGGCAAGCCGGACTGCTACAAGGGCTGAGTCGGGAGTAAAAAATGGATAAGCCGCCAACCGATCTGGCATCACGCCTGATCCGCAACTTCAACGAAATCCCGTTGCAGGACGAGCGCCGCGACCCGCTGTACCAAAGCCAGGCCGCGCGTCTGGGCGCCGGCACCACCGCGCAAAAGCTCGGCGCGTCGGTGGACATCGTCGCGCCCGGCAAACGCTCGTGCCCCTACCATTTCCACTACGCCCAGGAAGAGATGTTCGTGATCATCGACGGCCAGGGCACGCTGCGGGTGGCGGGGGAGATGCTGCCGATCAAGACCGGCGACGTGATCTTCATCCCGCCGGGGCCCGAATACCCGCACCAGCTCATCAACACCTCCGATGCGCCGCTCAAATATCTCTCGATCAGCACCCGCGAGACCCCGGAAGTCTGTGAATACCCGGATTCGGGCAAGTATCAGGCGATGGTGACGATCAACGGGGCGAGGGCGTTCACCGCTGTGCAGCGGCCCGACACCACGCTGGATTACTGGGAGGGCGAGCCTTGAGTGACGGGATTTTTGTGATTTGGTTATAACCATAGATCCTTTCGGTCTACGGTTCATATAAGAAAAACAGAGGGCTTTAGACGAAAAATCGCTATGCTGCGCGCCAGTTTTTTTCCAGCGTGTCGGGCATAGCAATGGATTTTGGCAATACAGGTTTCGTGGTCGCCGGCCTTGTCGTCGGCTTCATCGTCGGCATGACCGGCGTGGGTGGCGGGTCGTTGATGACCCCGATCCTGCTGTGGTTCGGCATCAACCCGGCCACCGCCGTGGGCACCGACCTGCTGTACGCCGCCATCACCAAAAGCGGTGGCGTGCTGGTGCACAAGAAGAACGACAACATCGACTGGGGCATCACCGGCTGGCTGACGCTGGGCAGCGTGCCGGCGGCAGGGCTGACCCTGTGGTTTCTCAGCAGCCTGCACACCGCGCCCGACGCGATGAACGCCGTGATCAAGCAAGGCCTGGGGTTTGTCCTTCTGCTAACGGCGCTGGCGATTTTCTTCAAGAAACGC
>Ga0157373_10004257_pt1 | contig 10784 bp, 6 predicted proteins | sample C65metaG_FD_113460 | JGI IMG/M metagenome (GOLD analysis project Ga0157373, IMG submission 113460) | Corn rhizosphere microbial communities from Kellogg Biological Station, Michigan, USA - C6-5 metaG | ecosystem: Host-associated > Plants > Roots > Rhizosphere > Soil | place: USA: Michigan...
CGGCAGAATCCCTCGCGCTTCAACCAAAGACGACAGTGGTCCATACGGGCAATCCTCCGATTGAGTGGAATACGACCACGGGCTGGAACATCGTCTGGAGTGTCGAGCTGGGAAACGAAGTGTACGGTAGTCCGGTGGTTGCCGGAGATGTGGTCTACGTTGGCGCCGATAATACGCGTCAACTCAACCCCGCCTTTCAAGTGGATTCAGGCGTGCTCATGGCCTTTCGAGTGACCGATGGCGCGTTCCTTTGGCAGGACGTGGCGCCGCGCGTGGACCGCGGCCTCAGAGAGTTTCTGTTGCCTTCGACGACAAGTGTTCCTTACGTTGAGGGCGACCGCCTGTACTATGTCACCGCTGAGTGTCAACTCCGTTGCCTCGACACGAAGGGTTTCTCAGATGGTGAGAACAATGGTCCATATCGTGAAGAGGTCTTCAAAGACAAAGCTGCAGCAGACATCATCTGGCAACTAGACATGCCCGCCCTCGGTGTCTTTCCACACGAAGCGTGCAACAGCGAAGTATTGGTCATGGGTGATCTGCTCATGGTCAGTACCTCCAACGGGCAGAACGAAGGCCACACGCGCGTCCCATCGCCGCGCGCTCCAAGTCTGATCGCTGTGAACAAGCGCTCGGGCGAATTGGTGTGGCGCGCGATTGGACCAGGAGCCGAAGTGCTGCACGGCGCATGGTCCAGCCCTGTGGCGGCAAACGTCGACGGGCGCATGCAGGTGCTCTTCGGCGGAGGAGATGGAGTGCTGCGCGCCTACGACGCAGCGTCGGGTCAGGAAGTCTGGCGATTTGATGGTAACCCGAAAGACGCCCGCTGGCTTCCGCGCCCCGGTGTCTTTTCGCGCAGCTCGATCATTGCTTCACCCGTCTTCGCCGACGGCCGCGTCTTCATTGCGATGGGGCAGTCGCCCGGGCACGGCAACGCACCTTCGTTCATTTACGCGATCAGTCCCAGCGGACGAGGAGACGTAACTAAGAGCGAGCCCCTGTGGACGTCGCGCGAGGTCGGTCGCGTGGTAGGCACTCCCATCGTGAAGGACGGCTTGCTGTACGTCGGAGACTTGGGTGGCGCCATTCATTGTCTTGACGCTGCAACCGGCGCCCACTTATGGAAGCACGAGACGAACGACGCGATCTGGGGATGCATGCTAATAGCCGGTGACCGGCTTTACGTTGGAAACGCTGAAGGCCTCATGACTGTTCTTCGTACCGGACGCCGTAAGGAATTGCTCGCGCAGATCGAGATGGACGCGCCGCTCTATTCGCGTCCGGCGATCGCCGGTGACGCACTGTACGTGGCCACTGCGAACCGGTTGTACCTCATCGCAGCAAAGCCTTGATAGCGCGTTACGTTAGTACACAAACGGCGCATAAAAGCATAAATGCAGAAGCAGTTCCAGATCGCCACGCAGAATTAATACCGAACCGGATCGAGCAGGTTAACGATTAACGACTTTTCATCAGGAGGTCGAAAGATCCGCCGGTAGTTACGATCGATAGGAAACCTTCCAAAGAATTCGGTTAATTTTCTGTCCAGATCCTCAACTCCCGCTCGATGCGCGAACTGAAGCTGGTAACCCCTGTTCGACTGGGAAACGTCGTTTTGCCGGGCCTCGGTTAACATCTGGAGAGTCTTGATTTCCGGATTACCCTTTTTCCCGTCGCCGGTAATAATGTAGTGTTCTGCGATCACCCGCTTAAAGAACTCTTCAGACACATTATGGTCGCTGCCCTGGTGTGGTATGTGCAGCACGTTAACGCGCACCTTTCCGTCGCTATCAAGGTAACCGGCTTCGTGCAATCCTTCGAGGACTTGAAAGTCGTTCGCATCGCCCGTAAATAGAAACCGTTTGCCCTTGTACTCGAACATCAACACCAAACTCGCACGATTCTCCTCGTCCGTGTCTGCGTTATCTCTAACCATCGGAACGAATTTTTTCGAGTCCGTCGACTTGATCAATTCGCGTCTGGGGCCGGAGAAGGTCTCTTCGGGCAATGAAGGAGGTTTAGGATCCACCTGACGCCGGTTTCGCTGCTGGGCGAAAATCTTCTGTTGGAACTCGACCAATGTCTTCGGCGTTGGGTTCAGCACGGTAATAACAAGTCCGGAATCTAAGCGAACTCGGATTGCACCCTGCTCAGGGCGTCCGACGTGATAAGCAAATGGCACATTTACTGGAATCTTCAGTCGAAGCAGGTTTTTAGCCAGACGCCACGTGCCGGTCGGGACAAAGTCCAGGTATTCAGAGAATTGTTCTGATATCGGAAGAGGATGATTAAACCAAACTGTTCCAATATTGACGTAGGGGGATGACTTTTCTGACTGTTCGATGATTGTGTCTGTCAGCGCATTAATGCCTTCGACACTTTCTTCGTCCGACTGACTCGCAATAACCAGATCAAGATTGAGTGGCGCCTGACCACTCAATCTCTCCTTCAATTCCATGAGCCTGGGAGCGAGATACTTCTCATAGACATGGGTGGGACCACCGTCGATCAGGATGAATCGCGGGTCGTCGAGATCGCCATAGTGTAGGATTAAGCTTTCTCCCTTGGAGGCATTTAGCACTTCGATAGAGAATATGGCAGGCGTGGGCGGTCGGGAACGATTACCGACGATAGTCCGGACCGAGCTGTTACCCAACGACATCCATTGCTTATCGGCGCGTCGCAAGTCATCCCGCGCATGATTGCGCAGGCCTCTGGCACCATCACGCAGTGAACTAATGTTTTTCTCGTACTGCGTCAGTTCCTCATCCAGGACCTTCAGTCTCCTCGAATCGGCGCCAGAGCTAATAGCAACGTGCTGCTCATCTTTGAGCTTACGATAGCGGTCAAATTCAATCTCCTGCTGCAAATCTCTTGCGCTCGCTTCCGAGAAATTCCGCATTGCTAATGTGTCCGACATCGAAGCCTGAGTTTCTCTGGTCCGTTGCTCGGCAATATCGCGCTCGCGTTGCGCCTCTTTGGTTTTCGTTTCTGCAATTTCTCGTTGCTGCACTGCCTCTTTACGCCTTTCTTCAGCGTCGTTCCTTGCGAGCACTGCCTCTTTACGCTTTGCTTCAGCATCGTCCTTCGCTCGAGTCTCTCCGGCCAGGGCATCTTCTGCCCGATTCCGCTGTGTGTCAGCCTCCCTTTTTGATATCAAAGTAAAAACAAGCAAAACTGAGAGCACCGCAACACTTGCAGTCAACACACTAACCGTGATTTTCCGCCTACGAACTCGTCTCCGCTTTTCACGTTGCTCCACTTCGCTGCGGCTGATCTCGTAGACATTTGCCAGCGTGGTATACCAGGCGTCGGAGAAGACACCCTTGGTGATTTTGTCCTTATTAACATCGAAGTTCAGATAGTTTACTGCCAGCGGCATTTGCATGACTTCGTAAAGCGCTTCAGGAAACGCCATTTCTTTTTCTTGTCCGGGTTTGGCCTCGTTGTTGGGAATGCCAGCAAGCAGAATCGGTATGATGTGGTCTTTGCCTCGGATCTGTGCAAACCGCCGAATTTCATCGTTGACAAAATCACTTGCGCGCGCTTCAGGTGAGCAAATCACAATCAGCTTGTCTGATAGTTTCAGATTCTTCTCGAGATTCTCAAAGTACTCACCTGCGTTAAAGTCATCTTTGTCTCGGAACACGTCCAGATAACGTTGCGGCGCCTTGAGATCCTTCGGTGGCTTGAAGTTCTCCAGCGCTCGTTGGAGCGCCTGTGCGAATTCCTCATTCCGCCGGGAGTAACTGATAAATGCATCGTGCGTGTAGCTTGGAGCGGTGGCTTCAGGTTGCATAACTTTCCCCGTTTCTTATCGCTGATATGAGGTTCCACAGAGCGCAGTGGAACTCCCATCGCAGTCCCCGTCTTGTATGATTTACGTCGTAGATTTATTTCGTAGTGCGTTTTGCGCGCTGGCGGACCGGACTATTTAGCGGACAGTTCCTGAGCTTTTGCTTATTTCCATTCTCCCTGAAGTGTGAACCCGGCCCAGTAGTAAGGTGATTGCCAGCGCTTATCTTTCATCATTGAAATCTGTGCCGCTCTGAGTGCGGCTGCTGGTCGCAAACTCTGGCCCAACATGCCGTCATAAAAATATTTCATCAGGTTGGCGGTGGCGCGATCGTCAACCTGCCACAAGCTTGCCACGACTCGTGACGCGCCCGCGTACATGAATCCGCGCGTGAGCCCAATCAATCCTTCCCCTTGAATTTCCTGGCCCAATGCTGTCTGACAGGCGCTGAGGACCACCAAATCTGCTTCCAGATGAAGATTGTAGATTTCGTGAAGCCTAAGAAAGCCGTTCTGTGGTTTGCCTTCTTTGTCTACCAGTGACAGTACGAGGCCGGATAATTCAGGATGCTGACTATTGATCAATCCGTGCGTCGCAAAATGTACGATCCGGTACTGGCTGAGGTCTGTGCTCGTGGCACTCTCTCGACTCGCCGCGAAGTCGAGCGCAGTGAGTTTCTTACCCGCGGGCGCCAGTCGTGTGCTTGCTTCAGCCTCCTGCCGGCTGAAACGTAAGCGCACCAAATCTCCAAGCCCCGATTCCGACGCCGACCTTAAGACATCGTCATCTTTCTCGCGCGCCGGATCGGCACGTCGCACACCCACACCATTTCCAATGCGGGGATCATTTTGATCGAAGACTGGATCCGCCAGGACCGCGACCTCTTTGCTGGCCGGCTTACGCCCAACCACCTCGCGCCGTAATACTCCCAGCACCGAAGCAGACGGCAAGCTAACTATCTCGTGTCGAGTAATAAGCGGAACCATCGGAGGCGACGCCGTAACTTCGCCGCGTATCGGCAGCGCGCCGAACGGGATGTACTGCAAAGCACCGTCACCTACGATCAGTAATCGCTTCGTTCCCAACTGTGACTCCACTGGTGCGAGAAGTATCCGACTCAAATCGGCGCTTGCTTGCTGAAACTCCGTGTTTTCCCGATCCAGGCGCTTCTGTTTTTGTTCAAGCGTTTCGTCCTTTACGGCTCGATTTCGGACCGTCAACGTTTCGTAGACGCGTCGCGCAGCCGCTTCGATCTCGGCACGTTTCGGTAGTTCAAAGCTCTTGATTGAAGTGGGCCCGACTGCCCAGAGATAACTCCTCTCCGCGCCAAGGGCATACTCGAGCAGTATCGTGTCCTGGTCCAGGATCTCCGTTTGAATCTCTTTCAGGCTCAGCGGAACAGGCTGCGTCAGTGCGGCATAACGTGGACTGGTTTGTCGTATCCGGGCCAGCACGTTGTCGTACTCGGTTGTGAGTCGATCGATTTCTTTGGCGACAGCATCAGCCTGCTCAGCGGTGTGCTTACCGTTGAGCAAGCGCCTCTGGCTGTCAGCGCTGGCCGTAAGCAGTCGCTGCACCGAGTGTTCAGCTTCAAGGAGCTTTGGGTCAATCCCTTGACGAATATCGGCGCGTGCTTCGGCGAGTAGTTCCAGTAGGGAGCGGGCGCGGGCACGTTCGCTGGTGTGCAGGGCGCGGGCGTCAAAGTTCTCTGCAGGGCGTTGTTTGTGCATCTGCATGAGAAGGTCGATGTAGAGTTCGTAAAACTTTTGGACAAAAGCCGTGTAAGAGGCGCGTAGCTCCTGGCTGGCTACGTTAATGCGTATTTCGTCAACCAGCGTGAGCACGCGCTCCATTTTCGTAATCGCTTCAGCAAGGTCACCGAGATCACGTTGAGCGCGGGCAATCCCATAAAGCGCGCTCGCCTCACCGCTTCGACTTCCTGCGGCTCGGTAGAACTGCAGCGCCTGGCCGAAGTAGTCGATGGCCGTCGTATGCTGGCCCAAGTCGCTGTAAGCTCGACCCATATCGCGTAATATCCCGGCTTCGTCATTGCGATATCCTAAAGTGCGGATAACGGGCAAAGCTTGCTTAAAGTTGTCGAGCGCTTTTTCCTTTTCCCCCAGGTCGAGGTAAGTCCGACCAATACTCGAAAGATTTCTGGCTTCGCCCTCGTAATTAAGTGTCTCTCTGTGGAGTGAGAGTGATTGCTGGAAATAGTCGAGTGCCTTTTGCTTCTCACCTAAAGCGTTGTACACCCGGCCAATGTTGTCGAGTGTGTTAGACACATCGATCCTGTTAAGTATGCTGGCATTGCCGGTAGCGGATTCGCCAATCATGCGTTCAAGCGCCAATGCTTGAAGATAATAGTCAAGCGCCAGCTTTTTGTTACCCAGCGAAGAATAGATGACGGCCATGTCGTTCAGGGCCGAAGCTTGACCTCGGCGATTTCCAGTCGCTTGCCATATCGCCAGTGCCTGGTTGTGAGAATCCAGCGCTGCTTGCTTTTCACCCAGGAAGTCGAGAGCACGGCCGATCGAGTTGAGCGCGCGTGCTTCCCGTGCTCGATCCGGCACGGCTTGCCAAAGCAACAACGACTGCCGGAAGTAACCGAGCGCTTTTTGCATGTCGGCCAATCTCATATAAATGGAGCCGATTAGATCGAGAACGTTGGCCTCTTCGCGACGATCACCAATTTCATGCCACAGCGGCAGCGCTTCTTCGTATTTCTGAATTGCCTTGCGCCGTGCTTGCTCCGTGTCCTCTCTTAAAATGAATTGCATCGCCTCCTGAGACGCTCGCGCCGCGGCAAGGCGGCTTTTGTCCTGGGGCAGGGCGGGCCGCAGTTCGACAATCTTTATTTCGTACTGCCCAACCGTGATCTGCGGTGGCTGCGCCATGGATATCTTTAGCCGGTAATTGCCGGAAGTCTCTGCAATGAATGACAGTGTCTTTGTGCTCGCGCCGTGTGCCGTGCTGTCTTCAATGAGTTGCTTGCCGTCCGGTCCGTAGACCGTCACAACAACATAGATGCCTCGCTGATCCGCTGTCGCCTTGAAGTATTGACCTGCGCCAAGTGCAATCTCATAAGTGTGTGTGTCGCCGTCACGAAGCTCTCGTGAGATCGGTTTGCCCGGCTCGAGCGTCGGAAGATCCTTGTTGTCTTGTGCGGCTGCGGAAGTCACCAGCAGGAGCAGAAGTATCAGGTAATAATTTGAAGAATTAGGCCGGATTTTGGAAGCCATACGATCCTCCTGGGGTCTTTGAGTGGAAGGAAGGATAAATTTTTACTGGGAAAAGGAAATGATAACGGTAACCAGCGCGTAAGTCGACAAAAGCACAGATTTTTTCTGGTCCAGCCGTCACAAATCCGGCAGTCATCTTGTCGTTAAAGCGGCAAACGTATTTAGCGGAGGATTGTGATGAACAAGTTAATGCCTGTCTTCTTGATGATGGCGCTGACCCTTTCCCCGGTTCGTCGTACGGTATTGGCCCAACAACAGTTAGCTGACCCGTCTTAGCGTAACCCGCCGAAACCACTCACTTCGACCGCAAGTTTCGGATAGAAACAACCACACGCTTACCCTAGACTGCACCGCGAAGATTAAGGATAGCGAGGTGTGCTGATGCGACCTGACTTTCAATTTGTAGCACTACCAATCGAGAACTTTTCACATCTCTTCTCAATGAACGACGCGGAGTTGGAATCCCATGGCGCGAGGCGCATGAACGTTGACTCACATCCGGGATATCCGTGTAGAGTTAGTCTGATGGATGCGCCAGTCGGCGAACGCGTCATTCTCACTCCTTTTCGACATCACGACGTAATTTCTCCGTATCAGTCTGCAGGCCCAATCTTCGTTCGTGAGAACGCGGAGACGGCAGAACCGCAAGTGAACGAGATACCAGTCATGTTTCATCATCGTCTCCTGTCGGTCAGGGCTTACGACGAAGCTGCAACGATGAAAAACGCGAGAGTCGTCGAGGGCAGAGCATTAGAAGAGACGATTAGAAACTTCTTCACAACTGAAGCTATTTCCTACCTGCACATCCACAACGCCGGACCCGGCTGCTTCAATTGCATGGTCCAGCGCGCGTGATTCGGAAACGTCCTCGCAAAGTTTTGCTTGCAAACGCCTCCTTTAACGGTTATTAGTGGCGGCGAATGAGCGTAACTCTACTGATCATCGCGTTATGGTTTGTGGCTTTTGTGTGGCTCGTGATTGTCCTTCTCACGCTTCGCGGTCTATCTCGTCAGCGGCCTCTGTTAGCCACGCGCGATTTGCGTTTGACGGCGAATGATGCGCCGCTGGTGTCGATCCTGGTCCCTGCGCGCAATGAACAGCACCGCGTGCTCGAGCCCTGCATTCGCTCAATTCTCGCTCAAGATTATGGAAACTTTGACGTCATCGCGATTAACGACCGTTCGACTGACGAAACGGGAGCGATTTTGGAGAGGCTCGCTCAAAGTGATCGGCGACTCCGTGTGATTGAAGGTGAAGAGCTACCGCCCGGATGGCTCGGTAAACCTTACGCGATGCACCAGGCGTTGAATCACGCTCGCGGCGAATGGATTCTAGCCACTGATGCAGACATGATCTTCGAACCAGCAGCCTTGCGCACCGCCTTGGATCGTGCACTCGAAACTAACGAAGATGCGTTGAGCTTAATCCCACGTTTTGAAACTGGTTCATTCTGGGAGCGCGTGGTGATACCGACGTGGGAATGGGTGTTTCTGATGTTCATGATCTTTTACCGCATTAATGATTCAAAGTCGGACCGCGGCGCAGGCATTGGCGGCTTCTTTTTGATGAGACGTAGCGTGCTTGATCGAGTTGGTAGTTACGAAGGCTTGAAGGATGAAGTAATGGAAGACGCGCGGTTGGCGGAAAGAATTAAACGGTCGAACGCGCGGTTTTTGATGGAGCGGGCGCCGGCATTGATCAGTACGCGCATGTATCGAACGTTTGGTGAGATGTGGGAGTGCAGCACCAAAAACTGGTTCTCAGGCGTCAACTTCTCATTTCCGGTTGCGTTGTTTGCAGTCGTGTCGATGTATTTGGGGGCTGTCGTGCCGGCGCTCATTGCACTCGTGTCGGCGATCGCTATCGCGTCGGGCATCGAACTTACTTTCGTGTTCATTCCGGCAGCGTTGTCGTGGTTACTTCAGGTAATCGTCATGGCGATTGTTAGCAGACGTTCCGGAGTATCTGTAGTCTATGCGTTAACAGCTCCGCTGGGCTTGGCCCTGATCTATGCGATGTTGTTCGACTCAGGTGTCAGGATCACCACAGGCAGAGGCGTGACTTGGAAGGGGCGCCGAATCTACGAGCGGCGCGGAGTTCGACCCCCGCGAATGCACACCGCATCGCAGATTCCAAATCTCGAGGAGTGAAGCGTGAGCAGGGAAGACCGGCGCCGGTTTCTTCTTCGTTCCTTTTCTTCGATAATTCTTGCAAAGCGGTGTGTGACTAGCTCACCAATAATCGCCGCCGCGAAGGTTGGACCACCCGAACCATACGGGCCCACGCCATCACCTCGACAACTCCGCTGGCACGAGCTGGAGTTCTACGGATTCATCCATTTCACCGTCAACACGTTCACCGACAAAGAATGGGGTTATGGAGATGAGTCTCCATCACTCTTCAATCCTACTGACTTCGACGCGGAACAGATCGCCGGTACCGCGGCGGCTGCGGGAATGAAAGGCTTGATTCTTACGTGCAAGCATCACGATGGGTTCTGTCTGTGGCCGTCGAAATACACAGAACATTCGGTAAAGAAGAGTCCCTGGCGAAATGGTCGCGGCGACGTCGTGAAGGAGATTGCGGCTGCATGTCGTAAGTTTCGACTGAAGTTTGGCATCTATCTTTCGCCGTGGGATCGAAACCATAAGGATTACGGTCGACCTGAGTACCTGACGTATTTCCGTAATCAATTGCGCGAACTGTTGACCTCATACGGCCCGATCTTTGAGATCTTCTTCGACGGCGCTAACGGTGGCGATGGATATTATGGTGGTGCGCGCGAGACTCGCAGAATTGACCGCAACACATATTACGATTGGCCCACGACGTGGAATCTTGTACGTGCTCTCCAACCTGACGCTTGTCTGTTCAGCGATGCTGGACCAGATGTGCGATGGGTCGGAAACGAACACGGCATCGCGGGCGATCCGTTATGGAGCACGCTCAACAAAGACGACTTTGCGCCTGGCAGGGCTGATGAAGCGCGGTTGAATCGCGGTGATCGCACGGGTACGCACTGGGTACCGGCGGAGTGCGATGTTTCGATTAGGCCCGGTTGGTTCTATCACCCAAAGGAAGACAGCCAGGTGAAAAGCGCGGCAACACTTGTCGATCTTTACTATTCATCCGTGGGTCGCGGAGGTTCTTTCCTGATGAACCTGGCGCCGGATCGCCGCGGACAAATTCCCGACCCGGATGTGAAGTCGCTGCGCGAATTCCGCCGCATCCTCGATTCAACTTTCGGCGTAGATTACGCTCAAGGAGCCCGTGTTAGTGCAAGCAATACTCGGGACGATGATGCGCGAAAGTTTTCGCCGCGAAATGTAATCGATCGGAGACGTGACACTTATTGGACCACCGACGATCAAATAAAGACGCCGGAGTTGGTTATCGATCTTGCTCGGGAGCAAACATTCAACGTTGTTCGCGTGCGCGAGTATCTTCCACTCGGTCAGCGTGTGGAAGCGTTTGCGGTGGATGTCTGGAGGAACAACGAATGGCAGGAGTTTGCGCGCGGGACAAGCATCGGCAGTTGCAAACTCATGCGCGGAAAACACGTGACTACAACAAAGCTGCGTTTTCGCATCACGCAGTCCCCGGTTTGTCCAGCAATCTCCGAGTTAGCGCTGTTCGCCGAACGGACGTAAATGGTTGGCTAAACCCGCAGATTAAGGCTGCCAGTCAGTTTTATCCGAACAGGTCTTTTCCATTGCCTTGCATTTGTCCTGCAATTTCTTTTCGAG
>Ga0157373_10004263_pt1 | contig 10771 bp, 8 predicted proteins | sample C65metaG_FD_113460 | JGI IMG/M metagenome (GOLD analysis project Ga0157373, IMG submission 113460) | Corn rhizosphere microbial communities from Kellogg Biological Station, Michigan, USA - C6-5 metaG | ecosystem: Host-associated > Plants > Roots > Rhizosphere > Soil | place: USA: Michigan...
CGTCGCCGACGACGCGCGACCACATACCGGCCGCCGGGTTTTCCTGAGAGAAGATCATGACACCCGCGGCGATTTCGCGCAGGCCGTACAGTCGTATCAAACCCGTGCGCGACTTTGAAACACCGGAGATGCTTGCGATAGCGCGTGGGGCGAGAAGTTCCGCGAGACCGAGTCCAATACTGAACCAGCCCAATCCTTTGGCGAGCTTTTTTCCGCTCGATGAAGGCAGGCCCGGTTTCCCGCGCTGTGCGACGTAATCAACTTCGTCATATGACGATGAAGCACGTCCCGAGTAGTTTGATGTTTGTTGATTTGCTGACATGGAAGTCCCCCCTTGAAGAGATGTAAACGTGGATTAATTACATCAAGACAGTCAAACGGTATGCCTGTTGCAGAGGCACTCGTAGTACGGACGAGTACAGGCCATTTCAGAAACACATCATCAAGGGGGATGAATTCAATGGAGATGAGAAAACAAGGCGGTGAAGGGCAGGGCACTGCGCGCTCTGCTTCAAAATCACCCGCGAAGAAGCAATCCGGTGAACAGGAGAGCGCAACGAATCAAGGCGCCCCGGGCGCCGCTGCGAATCAGGGAAAAAACCAGCAATCTAATCAGGGCACTGCTGCTGCTCAAAACACATCGACGAACACTCAAAACACGTCGGCGAGCCAGGGCGCTGCAGGAGTTCAAAAACCAGGCGGCCAGCAAGGCGGCGAACAGGATCTGCTTCAACATGCGAAGGAAGCAGGCGGGCAGATTGTGAATCAAGTGCAACAACGTGCTGGTTCACAGATAAACCGTCAAAAAGAGAGTGCGGCCGCGGAACTCTCGGAGGTTGCGAACACCGTCAGGCGAATTCGCGAGACATTGGGCGGAGAAGAAAACGGAACGATCGCACAGTATGCAGCTCAGTACACCGACAAAGCGGCGAACAGCATTGAACGTTTGAGCAACTACATTCGCGAGCAGGATCCGAAGCAACTACTCAACGACGTGCAGAACTTCGGACGACGCAGACCTGCGTTGTTGCTGGGTGGCGCGTTCCTGTTGGGTTTCGCCGGAGCGCGACTCATCAAGAGCTCAATGGACATGGGATCACAGCAGCAATCGTTTCGTACGGACTTACAGCCGTCGAACTTTAGCGGCACGAACGTTCCATCGACCAGGCAGCCGGCTGCTTCGACTACGCCGTAACGACGCCCGGAGGTATTGATATGCAACGAATAAACGAAGACCGCCCGCTTGAAAACAAACCTCTCGGCGATCTGTTCAGCGATCTTGCCAGCGACATGAGCAATCTCGTCAGGCAGGAAGTGGCGCTGGCGCGAGTTGAGATGGCGCAGAAAGCAAAACGGGTTGGGAAAAATGTCGGCTATCTCGTGGTGGGTGGAGCTGTCGGTTATGCAGCATTACTGGCGGTGCTCGCGGCCGTGATCATGTTGCTTGACCGAGTCATGCCCGCCTGGGGTGCGGCTTTGCTGGTTGGAGTACTGGTCGCAGGTATTAGCTGGTTGTTGATCGGCAAGGCAATGACTGCGCTGCAGGACACTGAGCTGACGCCGCGAGAGACTGTAGAGACGTTGAAGGAGGACGCCGCATGGATGAAGCAACAGATAAAATGAACACTGCGAATTGGAACGAAGATCGGACTACCTCGACTCTGAATGACGACTCTTATATCGCGTCCGGATCGACTGATGATTACGATGAAAGTACGGAACAACTTCGAGCGGAGATCGAGGACACGCGAGCTGAAATGAGTCAAACGATCAATGAGATTCAAGAGAGGCTGAGTCCGGAAAACGTCATGGACCAGGTCAAAGAAAAAGTTCGCGAAGCGACAGTAGGAAAGGTTGAAAGAGTTATGGAAAGAGTAGGAGAAACGATTGGTGAAGTGACGGAACCCGCGCGTGAAGCGATCGGTCGTGCGGGAAATACGATCAAGGACACTGGGCGATCGGCGGCCGGCGTGGTGCGGAAGTATCCGATTCCCGTGGCGCTGATCGGCTTAGGTGTTGGGATGCTTGTGGCGCGTGCGTTTCGCGGGAACGGCTACGAGTATGACGAGATGTCACGCGACAGTTCACGCACGCGACGTCAAAACATGGTGGGTGGTCAGAGTCAAACCCGATACGCGATGGGCGAGAGTCGCTACGCGACATCCAGCACTCTCAACCAGGTGAGAGGAACGGCGAATGACCTCGCGCATCGATCGACGGAGGCGTTGAATAATCTGGGTAGCAAGGCGAAAGATTCTGCGTCGGCGATCGGCAATCGTTTCGGCCAGGTGATGCGCCAGAATCCACTCGCGATCGGAGCTGTTGCAGTCGCCGCGGGAACAGCAGTCGGACTTGCACTGCCGGCGACGAGGTTCGAACACGAGTACATCGGTGAAACGAGTGAGAAGGTCGTCGATAAAGCACAAGAGGTCGCGCGCGAAGCAATCGACAAAGTGCAAAGCGCGGCTCAGCAGCAAATGGCGCCTGAAACACAGCCAGGCAGGTAGACTCGGCGTTTGCACGAAAAGTCTCCTATCAGACTTCTTCTCTGTGTCTCTGTGCCTCTGTGGTTAATGAATTGTTCGTAAAAACAACCACAGAGGCACAGAGGTTGGACAGAGAAATCAGGCATTCACATGAAACTAAAAACTGTTCTCGCATCATTATTACTGCTCGCATCAACTGGCTGCGTTGTGGTCGGCGGCTACAGCAGTGGTCGTGGCTTCTGGATCTGGCCCGGCACATTCGTATTGCTGCTGATCGGTCTGGCGTTATTCCTCTTGTTCCGTCGACGCCAGTGATAAATACCCCACCTGCTGTGGTCCTACTGCTAAAAACATTTTCGTTCTAATTGGGCGGAAATGCGTTGGTATAACGCATTTCTTGCTATCATCTGGTTCACTTCGGCGTTGGGCCCGCTCCTTCGTTCTCATAACGCACGTTCGCGGCGACTCAACGCCCAGACATGTCGAACATCACTTCAGATTCTCACCAGGACGGAGACGGTGAAAAGGGTCGGTATTTGGCCGCGCTCTTAAACTTTCTGTGCGCTGATGATCCTAATGAAGCAAATCGTCAGTACCTGAGACTCCATCGAAAACTCGCCGGTTACTTCAGCCTGAGAGGTATGTCTGATCCGGACAGCGACGCCCACGACGTACTCGACCGCGCAGGAGAAAAGATCGCGAAAGGTCACGCCATTCCTGACATCGATCGGTTTTGCATCGGCATAGCGCGCAACATCGTGCTTGAACGTTTGCGGCACAGAAAGCGCGAGCAAACGGCATTTATCAAATTCATTGCTAACAGTACCGACAACAATACCGAGGCCATGGTGGATCGAATCACCAACCTCATGAAACCATGTTTCGAACAGTTGCCCCGGGATGATCAAAACGTGTTGACTGATTATTGCCAGGTGCCGCCGGGGATGGATCGCGCCGAGCACCGCCGGCAGTTGGCGAAAAAGCTTGGATCTACTATTTCGGCGTTGAGAATTCGCGTGACGCGGCTGCGGCGCGTTTTGGCGGATTGTGTCAAAGCGTTGAGCAAAAAACGCTAGAACTGTTTTTGTGTAACTATTGGCCGAAACCCTACATACTAGTTTGAGAGGGTCGGATGCGGTGACAGTCTTACGACCCTGTGGCGAAAAGCCTCGCATGAACCTATGACAGACGAACGCACTACTGCCTATTTTCTTAACGAACTCTCTACGCGCGAAGCTCAGGAGTTTGAGGAGCAATGTTTTGCGCAACCGGAGTGGCCCCAGGCGGATCTCGAAGCCGCGGAAGACGCACTAATTGAAGCTTACATAAAAAACGAACTGAGTCGTAAAAGGCAGCGCCGCTTCGAAAAATATTACCTGACAACAGCGGTGCGCAGAGAGCGAGTATTACTGGCCCAATCATTTCACCGGCTTGCTTGCCCCGGAATGTCTGCGCCGCCACGGGAATTGACATTGACAGAAAAGATTCGGAATTTTTTGAACCCGCAGAGTGAGTCACAGTGGGTTCACGCGGCGAAGTTCGCGGGCGTGATTCTGGCAGCCGCTTTGGTCGTGGCGCTGGTGATGTTCCCGCCGCGCACGAAAGCGCCGCAAACGTTCGCCGATATCAATCTGGCGACATCGTCTGATACGCGCGGGCTCGGCGACGCTCGCAGCTCAAGCAGTCCGGTGAAAGTTTCACTGCCCCTCGCGAAAGATGCTTTGAGAATTGCTTTGACGTTGCCGGGGCCCGCGCCTGCAGGGACGACTTACCGAGTTCAGTGGGAAGACATAAAAGGTCCAGTCGACGAACTGAAGATACAGAAGCAAGACGCGAATTCCCTCACCGTCATCATCCCCGCCGAAAAACTGAAACCAGGACAATACCTGTTGAGGTTATCTCGAAAGAATCCGGACGGAACAGAACACGCAACCGGCAATTACTTCTTCGACGCGAAATAGCGCCGGCGCCACACAAAACCACCAAAGCCGGACAGAAGAACCACTGCGGCGGCCAACAACACGATCTGGTAAGTCTTCCACCCGTGTGAGGAGTTGACGGCATAGCGGTATTCACCCTGCAAAGTAAATCCGGCCCAGTAGTGCGGCGCGCTCCATTGAGGATGCTGAGGATTTTGGCGAATGCTGTTCTGAGCGGAACGCAACGCTTCCGCCGGCGTCTTTCCGTTCTTCAGCATTTCGGTGTAGAAGCTCTTCATCAGTTCCGCAGTAGCTTCGTCTTCCACCTTCCACAAACTAGCCACCACACTGGTCGCGCCTGCATACATGAAACCACGCGTAAGTCCGATCAAACCTTCACCGCGAATGTCTTTGCCGAGTCCAGTCTCGCAAGCACTTAACACCACCAGATCCACCGGCGCTCGCAAAGAGTAAACATCCTGCAATCCAACAAAGCCATTCAACTTTTTGCCGTCGGGATTGGTTGTCGCGAGCAATAAACCTGACTTCTCCGGGTGGTTCGGATCGAGGTAGCCGTGAGTCGCGAAGTGCAAGACTGCATATTGCGTCAAATCGGTGTTCAGCAACTTGTCGCGAGTGGCGTCATAGTCTGTAGCTGCGAACGTTTGCTCGTCAGAAGCGACTGCGCGCAGGTTTGCAATCTCACGTCCCGCAAAAAACAGCCGGCGGACGCTCGAAGGATCGAAAGACTCAGCCTTGATCTCGATGTTGCGCGTTTCGGCCGTCTCTTTAGATTGTTCCTGTTCTGCAAACTTCGGGTTACCGAAAGCTGCTAACACTTTCCGTCGAACTCCACGATCCGCCGCTTCTCTCAACAACTCTCCCTGAATCGACGCGGAAGGAGTGTTAATGATTTCATGCTGTGCCACTGATGGCTCCGCATTCGCCGCAACCGGCAGGATCTGGAACGGAATGTAGTTGAGAGCTCCGTCAGCAGCCACGATGATTCGTCGTTTACTTAACTGATCTGACAGAGGCGACAGAATCATTTGGGACAATTTCTGTGTCGCCTGGTCCAACACGGCTTTCGTTTCCGGCTTCGGTTTTTCCTTCAACAGCTCATAAACTTTCTTCACGGCGTCGGTGATCTCTGCTTGAGGCGGAAGGTCGTAGCTCGTAATACTGTTGTGCGTCACGGCCCACACCCAGCTCTTTTCAGGGCCTAAAAGGTATTCGAGCAAAACCGTTTCGTCGTCGCTGATAACTTCTCGCTGGATTCTGCGAAGGTCCCAGTTTTGAGGCTGCGTGATTTGCGTAAACGCCGGGTAGCGCTCGTTAATGACGTCAAGGATGCGGCGATATTCCGCGTTCAGTCGATTCAGTTCAGCGTCTAACTTCTCGAGATCTTTCTTCTCATACTTTGTTCTGAGTAACGAGACCCGGTCGTCTTCTTTGACGCGCAGCGATTGGCGTACTGAGCTTTCCTGGATTGAGAGCGCCGGATCCACCGACAAGAGGTTGGTGTCGGTAACGCGCAATAGTTCTACCAGCGAACGCGCTCGCGCCAACTCGCTCGTCTCAAAAGCGAGAGTGACGCGAGACGCGGACGCTGGATCGCGATGGTTACGCATCAGACATTGAATGTACTGCTCGTAACGATCGTGAACTGTGGCGGAGAATGCAGCCGTAAGATCTCGACTCGTGGACATGCGACGCATGTTCTCAGTGAGCTCGATCGCTTTATGCAAGTGGCTTTCAGCAGCGTCATAGTTGCCGCTCTTCATTTCCAACCGGCCCAGCGCAAAAACGGTCGCCGACTGGTTCACGCGATCGGAATGCCGGTCAAAGCTTTGCAACGCCTGCTGGTAGAACTCTCCGGCTCGAGCGAGTTGTCCGGAATTTTCGTAGACCTGTCCGATCAAAGCCTGCGTTCGAGCGGCTTCCATCGCGTTGGCGGCGCCAGAATACAAATTGAAGGCTGTTTCTAAATTCTGCAATGCCTCTGTGTGATGGCCCATCGCTTCATGCGTTCTGCCCAGAAACTCGTGACACATCGCGACGGTAGCGGGTTCCTTCAATTCCTGCGCCTCGCCAAGCGCTTCTTCAAATTTGGCCAGGGCCTCGGAATATTGCCCGGCGAAAAACCGAGTCCGCCCAATGCTCCACTTCACTACCGTCACACCACGCGGCCTCTTTGACTGGCGAATGTATTCGAGCGCTTCTTCGTACTTTTGCAGCGCGATTTCGAGTTGCCCACTCTCGAGATACGCCTCTGCAATCGTACCCGTGATCCGCGTCATCATCAGTAAATCCGACTGCGGATCAAACAAGTTTCCAGCGTCCCACAAGTACTTGGTTACGTTTGACCATGCGCCTTTGCGATATTCAATGAAACTCAAATTAATAAGCGCTTCCGCCTCCAGATAGTTGAAGCCGCCGTTTTTCGCGAGTTGACGGGCCGTCTCATTGGTCTGCGTAGCTTCGTCGAGCATGTTTTGGGCATATTGATAAGTAGCGATCTTCAGGTGAGAACGAACGATCCCGTCAGTGTCATTAATCGTCTGCCACAACGTGAGCGCCTCGTTGGCAGTCGTCAGAGCCGTGGAATGATTTGTACTGTTCTGACAGTCGCTCAAAAGCAACAATGCCTCGGCGCGACCGCGCGCGTAATTGTTTTGTGCGCTGATTGCAATCGCCTCTTGAACAAACGGGGTTGCGTCCTCATATTTAGAGGAATGCAGATAAGCCGCGGCGACGCCATTGCGAGCGTCAACCTTGAGTACCGGATCGTTGAGTTGATTGGCGAGGTTGAGGCTGTCCTGGAATGTGGCTAATGCTTCGTCGGGCAGGTTCAGTTTAAGTTGCAAATATCCCGCTTGAATTAAAAGCTGTGCCGCCTGCGCTAAATTGTTCACTTCGCGCATTTCGCGCGCAGACTGCAGACGTGCGGCCAGCGCCTCTTGCCTGCCCGCTACTGTATTTAGATTTTCAGTGGCTTCCTGCGATCCACCACCGGCGCCGTCTTGCGTTTCCGGAGGATACAGAGGAAACGCAAGACAAAACACCGAGAGCAGCAGGGCCACGGATAACTTCATGTTGAACTCAACAACCTTGGCCCATTCACAAGCCGCTAAGCTGCGACTTGAGTTGAGGAATCCGGGGCCGCCCCAGAGCCCCGGCTTCCTCCGCCGTCAACAAACACTTCCGCCACACCAGGGCTCATCAAAAAATCTTTCGTGTAGTTCTTGATCGAAGGACACATGCATGCCGCGCCTCCCGCGTCCGGTGGATTGATTTTTTGATCCAATGACGTGGGAACGCTGTCAGGACCAACGCTTCCCGCGACAGACGCCGTACCAGGAATCTTATATGCCTGTCGAGCTTCTGCGAGCGCATGGTTGAAGACCGGATCGCTCTGGTACAAGACATCCTGATCCCCAAACTCGCGATCTTCCTGCAAACGGCCCAGACGCCTGGTCTTTTTGAAATACTCCTCGAGAAACTTCAACCAGTGGACCGTAGAATGGTCTTTCGCAAACTCGTAATGCTTATAGTTGGTGAAAGCGCGGTTGTATTGGTCTTCAACCGGCTCCGACCACGGAAAGTAAACCGAGAGTCCATGAGAATACTGGCTACCCGCGCCGATGAAGTCTGTCTTCAGAACAGGACCACCCGATTTGGTCCCCAGTTTTTCCATCACCGCCTGGCACGCTTCTTCTATCGCTTTCTGCTTTGCATCGTAACCACGCATGGACTTGGACTGACGGGTGTCCTGGAGATGACGATTTTGTTCCTGTTTGACACAAAGCCGGCGCAGGCAAAGACAAAAGTCGTAGAGATCGGTGTAGGTCTCCTGCCAGTAACTCTGAGCTTTCCAATGCGCCAACAGTATGAAATGCTTGCACCGTGGATCGTCCAACCCATCTGTTAAGGCCTTACCAAGCTTTTTGATTGGCTCATCCAGTTTTTCGACGTTCGCTTCTTTCAACGAACACAGACACAGATCGGCCGAGTATCCGCCCACCATGAAGTCAGCGCTGTGCTGAATGCAGAGATTGTGCATTTTGCCTGCAAGCTCCAGAACGTTGACAGGGACGGGCGGACTCGCGCGTTCAGCTTCGATGGTCTTGAAGATCGTGATCAGCATCTGCCGGTACGGCCATGCGCCGATAAACGAGATTCCCTGCGAAGCAATGATGTAATTGGCTTTGCCTTTTAACTGGTATACGATCTCCACGCCACTCATCGAACAGCTATGCATCCCAATTAGCTCGAGAACACCACCACGATCAGCTTTTATCGCATCGGCGAATGTCTTCAGAATCTCATCGAGCGCGCCCAACCCAATCGCCGAGATGGGATTATCATCAGGCAGAAAACCGTCACCGCCGACGATCATTCCGTGTCCGATCAAAAAGAGCATGTAGTGATCGGCGGGATACTCTTCGCGACAGACAGTGAGAAACCTGTCGAGCGCTTCGTAGGCATCCATTTCGTCAATCGCGTCCTTTCCCAAGTCGCCAATTGCGCGTGGCGTTATGTCATCGCTTGTCAGGACGGAGACGAGCGGCCCATCACCGTCACCAATGCTCGACTCACGCTTGGACAGTCTGTACTTCTGGTTAACTTCAAAGACTCTCGTCGGTACTCCCTTTTCATTGGGATCAAAATGCAACACGACATTGGTGTCCTTTTGATATCCTGCGGACTTAATGGCCTTGATTTGGGAGAGCATGCTCGGCGACAGGATGTTGTCGCTGGCAAAAAAGAACATCAAGGTCCACTTCTTTCTTTCCGTCATTGGGGCCGTCTCCTTCTCTTTGAGATCATTCGAGCGTTGAGATCATTCGAGCGTTAGACCGCAATACTCAAGTGCCGCGCTCGAGCTGCGGGTACCTATCGGTGTGATTGTGATCACACCGAGGTAGCTACACATTGAATGAACGCAGACGGCTGTTCATTTCAAAAACACAACAAAAAAAGATTACCCAGGATCGAGTGAGATCGTTGGATTAAGAATTGCTTACCGGGGCGAGACGGCGTGCGCGCTACTTATATCATCGATCAGCGTTCATTCGACACAGAATCTGATCGCTTACTTCAAAATCGCAGCTTGTGCACTGATGTTTAGTAGATGCCAGCGTTGAAACGTGTTTATGGTTTCGTTCGGCATGAGGCGAACGAACGCTGTTTGGAAGTAAAGCGCCTCAGGGCGCCTCCATTCGAGCCGGACGATTGGATTGAACGAAGCAGGCACGGTCGACGACGGCGTTCCAGCCGGTGTCGGTGAAGCTGCCGCGTTTGCGTTGGTCGTTTTTTTCGTTGCAGTCTTTTGATCGTAAACCACTGACGCCGCGATCAACTGGTCACCCAATGGCAACCTGCCTTGCGTCGGCGTCTTACCGCCGGCATCGTAAATCGCGACGTCCGTCTCGAAAGCAGTTGCCACTTTTGAGGAGTCCGGCGACCAGACCGGAAGCGCGTCCGTCAAAGCATCGTCGAGCAGCCGTTCAGTTCCGTCCGGTGCAATCAAACGCGGGCGGCCGGCGGGCAATTTATACTGCCGTTCCCGCGCGTTCCATTCCTCTTCCTTGCAAGACAATGCGGCCATCGCGTGAGAGTCGGGAGACCAAACAAAGTAGAAATAGATCAATCCGTCGCGAGACGTGAGTGGTTTCAGATCGTAGCCGTCGCGATTGCAGATGTAGATCTGTTCGGTGTTGAAGCTCGCAACCGGCGCAAACATCGGAGCAATCGAAGGCGAAGCAGCCGGCGGAGGCGAAACATCCGGAACAGGCTCGCTCAACGGCGTCGGACTCGGACTCGGCGTCGCGCGCCGGCGCGCAATGAAATTGATAAAGTTGCCGTCAGGCGACCACGCAACCGTTTCCGGAAACACGCACGAAAGATCCGGCGGTATGAGGTTCCGCAAAAACTCTCCGTCAGAATTGAAGAGATCGATGCGAAACACAGTGGCCGGTTCATCACCGGTGGCGTAAAGCGCCAGCACTCTTCGACCGTCAGGCGAAACAACTGTTCGCAATAACGCGTCGTTCTCTCTTTTCCCCGCGAAGAAGTTTGCAACCGAGGGAAACTTGTCATTCGCATCGTCGACGTTGGAATTTGGCGGCGATACGTCGGGCGAGAGTCGATATGCGAGGTTGCGCGCGGGCACGTCGCGCAAAACACGCGGCCTCACGTCTTGTCTTTCGATGACAGACTTACATCCCGCAACGATGATTAGTGAAAAAAGAATTGTTAAAGCAGAGGTCGTGGGTCTCCTCATCGCTCCTCGCGATCGTTGATCAATTCGCGAACGAGAACGGGGTTCAGCGCCAGCAGCGCGCGAATCGTGTTGCGCGGCGA
>Ga0157373_10004264_pt1 | contig 10770 bp, 9 predicted proteins | sample C65metaG_FD_113460 | JGI IMG/M metagenome (GOLD analysis project Ga0157373, IMG submission 113460) | Corn rhizosphere microbial communities from Kellogg Biological Station, Michigan, USA - C6-5 metaG | ecosystem: Host-associated > Plants > Roots > Rhizosphere > Soil | place: USA: Michigan...
AGCGGCGTAGGCTGGGCTGGAACACGGGAGTTTTATGCGCATGGATTAAGGTCGGGGCTATCCGATGGTTCACAATTGCTGCGGAAGAACGTTGGACTGAACCGCACCAAATTTGATGGGAGCTCCAAGGTGAGAGACTGGAGCCGTTCCTTGTAAGTTCCGAAGCGAGTGCGTCGATTAAACGAGCCGATAATAAATTTCGCGCGTCTTGCACCTTCGCTCCGACAGCCTGTGGGTCGATCCGACTGTCCTGGACTAACGCACCGTCAGCGACAGGCCATACGATGATTAGAATCCTCCGCTGAAGTAGGCCTCTGACAGACTGGTTCGCATGCTGGTAGCTACTTTAATCACTCGTCTTCGCTACATTGTCCTTTATCAATAGAATCAATGCTTTGCGATGTTGTCAGCTGACGACATCGTTCGCTTTCTGAACGCCCTCAACCTTTGCGACCGCAGGATTATCTCAGGCCCGCATCTCGCCGCCTGAGTTTGCTTTCAGCAGCGCCATCAACATGGGACCAAGCGAAAACTCACCGCGACGGGTTCTCGATGTCAAATTACGTAGATATCCCCCGGCCGAATTGATGTGCCCTGCTCGCTCAAGTATCGCTGCCATTGCAACCGCGGCGTTTTCGGGTCCCATCGCCTCGCAAGCGTCCTGATAGGCCGACGCGGTCACACCCAAAGTCGAGCGGACAACCACCGCGGCCGACATAAGGTCCCTCCAATTTCGGACTTCGCCTCCCGGCCCATAGGACTCTATCTCGGGGCATGCCCGCATAACCAACCCAATTGGGAAAGCTTTTAAAGTTTCGGCCTGAAGGCTGCGATTTTGCACGGCCGTTTTGCCTAACTCCATTTCAGAGCTCGGTTCAAGTTCAGTTACAGAGTCGGTATTTGAATTCTGTATGTGGTGACGGATACCGCTATCATTGGTGTCGGATTCTTGCGGAAAAACTTGGCATTGCAGTACGTTAAGAACGCCGTCACGCAAAAGCGACAGTTCGTCCAGGATTGCTTCAAAGTCCGTTTTCGATTTGGCTGTCCGCAGCCGCCCTACTGCCGCTACATACGTGGTCTCGATCGTCGCCCAGTCACCAGCCGCGCCGTCTTGAATCGCAGCAGTAATGAGCTTTCTGACATCCCTGCGGGCGATAGTCGTGCGTTCTTTGACGAACTTTAGACGTCGGGCATCTTCGGCAACCTGTTGCGCCATGAGCGCGAATTCCTCCGACCTTGCAAGTAGGGGGCTAAGACTGAATCCGTAAGCGGTCTCGACAGCACCGTCCCTTGCACGCCTCACGTAACGCTTGCCATTGGGGCTGTCGTTGCGATTGATCAACCCAGCATTTACCAGCACAGCTAGGTTCTCTCTCAAGGTCGTGCCCGCGATACCGTTTGCTCGAGTGATCAACTGGGCATTAGACGGAAAGACGACGAGGTTTTTGCCGTGGTTCAGTTCCGTTTCGGGAAAAAATGACAGGAGAGCGTTGAGTACGGCAAGCGCACGATCGCGCAAACCAAGAAGCGCTCGCGCATCGCAAACGTCACGGTACACTTTCCACTTATCAGCAGACTTTCCATCCCGAATCTCGGATGTCTTGAATTGGGCTCTGACCAACGCAAGCGTCATAGGCCGCCGCCCGAAGGGCGTCGTTACACTTCCATTATGCATTTTTCTTCTACCTCTCGATCGGCAAAAGAAATCCGCTCACCAAAACGGTGCCAAGACTCTTGACTGTGATTCATGAAAATGCGATTCTCAGGCTGCTTAGACCAATGAGAGAGGCTTCCATGACGGCAACGTTTGGGGGCCTTTTTCTTTTGCGGTTTCTTCCTTTTCTAGCTTTCGGAGCCGGACGTGGTCTTCCGGAAGTTCTCGTAAAGATCGGGGATACGATCCATCACGAACTTGGCAAAAGCCTCGTCTCGATCTCTATCGATTTGGATCTTGCAGACCTTGCCTGTGACAGCGAGAGTCGCAATCTCTTCTCCATCTACAGACTTCGCGATTAGGGCCGTGGGTCTTACCGAGTTCGGCTTATCGACTGCCTTAACTGCACGAAGGACTGCAATGAAGCGATCATCTGAGGACTTGTGGCTGAACGACTTGTCATTCGTCGCTTTCCGCGCTTTGACATCCACGCCGTCGGCCTTCAGAATGTCAGCAAGCTCTTGCCACCGGGGGCGGCCAATTTTCGGAGCTCTGCCAATCGCTTCGGTCAACCAGCCGGGAACTGCTCGGCCCACGTTGATAAGCTTTGACGCCTCTTGGCGATCAACTGAAAGAGCCGTCTGAATGAGCGTCCGGTCAAAGCCACCGTCTTCGAGTTTCAACGCAAATATTGAGCGCTCAATGAAGGTAAGGTCTTCGCGCGCAGAGTTTTCGATCCCCTGCGCAACAACGAGGCGATCGTCTCCTAGCTCGCGTACATAAGCTTTGACCTTGATGCCAAGTTGATTGGCCGCACGCACACGACGATGGCCATAGGCAATCTGGTAGCGGCCTGTCTCGCTCGGATGGTTACGAACGAGGATTGGTATCTCCTGCCCGTGCTCCGAGAAAGAGGTCTTGAGCGCTTCCAGAGCGGACAGGTCTTGGTCCGCGAAACGATCGGCGAAAGGGGAGGGGTCAATAAGGGACGGATCGAGGTCAATCGGCAGAGCGCCTTCTGCAAACTGCCGCTTGAGTTCCTCGTAGTCTCTTTCAACTTCCGAGAAAGTGTCCTTCAGGGACCGCACCGCGCCTGATGCTACACGCTGCATCGGTTGGCGGGTCTCCGCCGTCGGCACGACATCTGGCCCAGCGGCAAAGAGATTGCGGACTGACTGAGTTCGTTTGCTCATCTATGGTCTCCCCGATCAAAACATCTCGCTTGCCGACCCAGCGGCATCGTGTCGTCAGCTGACAACAAGGTAAGCGGTTGATTTTCTTGAGGGTGAAGCATGTTTATCTGCCCCACACATCGTTAATTAGACCGACAGCTTCGTGGTTGACGGCATTGATTGATTCCATGGCGCGGTCGTAGGTCGACCGCCCGACTGCGCCGCGCGACAACTCATAGAGTGATTGTTTGGTCAAACCGGCATTGGCGATCGCAGTTGACTTCCAAGCTGCTGCAGCCATGACATCCGTCCCAAATACATCACGAAGCAGGCCGACGATTTCCTGTTCCGGGACGTCTCGCGGGTCATGGCGAGTAACCAGGAAGCGTAAGAAATCGTAATCGAGCTTGCCTCCAGCTTCCTCAATGACGGAGACAAGATCCGATGTCATGAGAAGGAACTGACTCATAGACGCTACGTCCACCATCTGCGGATGAACGGTGACAATCATGCTGGTAGCTGCGTTCAAAGCGCCCATGGTGAGGAAGCCCAGCTGGGGAGGGCAGTCAATAACAACGATGTCGTACTCGTCTTCGACTTGATTGATTGCGCTCGCGACACGTCTAAAGAACAGGTCCTCCGGCCGTCCGCGGTTCTGGAGCATGAAGCGCGGCGTTTGATGCTCGAACTCCATCAGTTCGAGATTGCCGGGGACGATGCTGATGCCCGTAAAGTAAGTCGAACGGATCACATCCTTCATCGGCACACGTTGGTCGTCGTATCTTATTGCGCCATAAATGGTGGCATTTTCAGCAACGTCGAACTCGGGTTGATACCCGAACATCGCGGAGAGCGAGGCCTGAGGATCCAGATCGATTGCGAGAACCCTGTAACCCTGCAGCGCTAAACCCTGTGCGAGATAAAGTGAGGTGGTCGTTTTGGCGGAGCCACCCTTGAAGTTCGCGACTGTGATGATTTGAAGTTTGTCACTTTCCCGACGGCGCGGCCAAAATCGCCCAGCTTCTTTCGGGCGCGCTTCAGCGAGGTATCGCCGCAACTCGTTGATCTGCTCAAGGGTATACGAGCGGCGCCCTCCGGTACCAATGTCGGGAGTGGGCCCGAGACCATCCAGCGACAGTTGGCGCAGGTACCCATCAGAAATTCCAACTATTTCGGCAACTTCACCAGAAGTGAATGAGCGAAGCGACTTTTGCGCTGTCGGTGGGAAAGCGCGTTCGCCAACCGCACGAAGTCGCGCAGATAGCGCCTCAGCACGCTGCGTGATATGCGCGGACGTTGCTGCCCTGTTTATGTGCCTGTCGATCACGTTCAATGTAGCCTCAAGTTCAAGACGGTTTGCAAGCGTCAGACGCGCGTATGCCGTCTCAAGATAGCGCACGATTCTATCAGTGCTGCAAGAGAATTAGAGTTAACAAGAAGTGAACGAATTTCCGTCGGATAAGCAGCTCAACTCGATTTACTGACGATGATTCAAGGATTTCCACCTGTTCTCTCTTGTTGGCGCTGCAACGGCAAAATGCAGATTTGCACATAAATCTCCTCATCGTAGCCCACCACGAGCTCCCTTTCTAAGAGCCGGACCAGCGAGTTGCTAGAATCACCTGAGGTGCAGATCTGCACGTAGGCAAGCGGTGAAGAGCGCCATCGCGACTTCCTGAGACAGATGCACCGTCTTTGAGCGACGGTATTTGGCGTACGTCTCGCCTGGGACGTCTCTAACACCGCAGGAGAAGAGCGCGACCAGTACGATGATTGCAGACCGACTTATCTTCTGGCAATTGCCGACCGTGGAACGGTCGCAGGTTGCGTTCGTCTCCTTCCAGCTTCTGGCCCGACAATGCTGGAGCAGACCTTCCGACTGCGCTCCCATCCCCGCCTGGTCCGCAAACTGCAGGACGCACTCGGTGACCAGCTCTTCATCGCGCTCGACGACACCACCGTGGTCGAGATCATGCTCAATCCGGACGGCCGTCTCTTCATCGAACGGCTGGGGCACGGCTTGGCACCCGCTGGCGCGATTAGCACCGCCGCAGCCGAAGTTGTCATCGGCAGTGTTGCGCATGCGCTGCAGTCGGAGACCAACGACGAGCGGCCCATCATCTCTGGTGAACTTCCGATTGGCGGACACCGCTTCGAGGGCCTGTTACCGCCGGTGGTCTCCAGACCAGCATGCACCATCCGCCGCCGAGCCTCGCGTCTTATTCCACTGACCGAGTATGTGAAGTCGAAGGTGATGACCGAAGCCCAGGCATCTGCCATTCGAAGCGCGATCGACGCTCGGATGGACATCGTCATCTCAGGTGGCACGGGATCGGGCAAGACGACACTCGCCAACGCCATCATCGCCGAGATCGTCACCGCGACCCCGGTCGATCGGATGGTGATCCTGAAAGACACCGCCGAAATTCAATGCGCGGCCGAGAACGCCGTGTCACTGCATACCAGCGATACTATCGACATGGCCCGCCCGCTGAAAAGCACGATGCGCCTGCGTCCGACCGCATCACTGTCGGCGAGGTCCGCGACGGCGCGGCACTGACGCTGCTCAAGGCCTGGAACACAGGCCATCCCGGCGCGTCACCACAATTCATTCCAACACGGCGATTTCAGCCTTGCGCCGGCTGGAGCAACTGACGGCGGAAGTCAGCCAGCAGCCCATGCACGAGGTGATCGGCGAAGCCGTCGATCTCGTCGTCTCCATTGAGCGAACCGGGAAGGGGAGGCGGACCATGAGGTAATCAAGCGTCTTTCTCTTCAAAATACGCTTTAAACGTTTCGTCAATGAAGTTGTAAAACTTCGGATCGCTTGTGATCGCGTATTTTTTCTTCAGACCATCGTCTGTTATACAATCCCATATTTCCCGATTTAATTCCTTTTTGGATGAGCGGTTAATTGGAAATCCGGGCGCAAATTTGTCGCTTTTTTGCATGGACTCTATCAAAATGCGTCTGGTCATAGATAACGAACGAAGCGCCTTTGTATCCGTCCGCCAAGCTCGATACTTCGAACCCACCAAACTAAATTTCTCCAGGATTTCGGACCCGAGAAAATATATCTGAACATAAACTGGTGCACTTCCAATATAAAGAATAACCTTACCGCTGCGTCCCTGACGAAAACTTGCGAAACTCCATTCATCAGGACGAATTTTGCGACCTGGATCATCGTCAGAAACCATTCCCCAGGAAGATATCTGCTCGGCAACAAGGAGTTCCTTCACCTCCTTGAACCATTCGTGGAACGGGGGGAACGCGCATAGTTCGCCATCAAAATCGTAGTAGCTGTCGAAAAAGCTTGTCTTAGTAAGAGATACCTTACTGTACCCATTTGCGTGTATCGACCCGGGTTTGAAAAGCCTCGACGGAGCGGCCCGACTTAGTAGTTTTGCCGTACCAGAATGATAGCGGCCAGGCATGTTCCGCAACCAGACCGCTGACGACTGACAACTTTCAAAGTGATGACGAAGTGCTTTCATTGGGTCTTTAGTGGCAATCCATGTTGCCACCATCTCCGGCGTCCAGAGGTCAGGAAGACCATCAACCGAGATTTTCGCGGGCACAGACTTAAACGGGGTTAACCCCATTTTTTCGGCTCGACGCTCGGCTTCCTCCGGCGTCAATCGGCCCATAAGCACTCCTAGTTCGATCTTATCACGAAGTTTTTCAAGCCTAAGTTCGCGTGGATATTTTGGAAATCGAGGGTCGTCGGGATAGATATCTTCAAGATCCGCACTGCTTTCAGCAGTTCCATCGTTGTAAGCCTCTAAGGCTTCCTCGTTTACCGGCCTCGTCATCATCGCGGTCAAGTCAATCGTCATATTCACCTCGCTGGCTTCAAATGAAGGTCTACCCTCCACAGGCTAACAAGGCTCCAAGGGAGTTGCTTAGCCAAGGCTTAAAGCTATCCGTGTGAAACGATGTGAGGAACCTAAAAGGTCAATTTTCTACAGCAATATCAACTGCTTAAATGTCAGTTTGTGCTGTGAACGTTCTGCATGGATCAAGGCCCCCTGTCGGTGCTTTAAGGTGGCACCGGACAAACAACGTGGAGCCCTTGGATGCCGACGCAATGCCTCAAACACACAATTGGACTGACGACACCGCTAATGTCAACTCCACTCGGCCCTCCCCCGAGAAAATCGACTTCGACAGCAAATAATGGAGAGACCCCGCTCCCTGCGGTTGTCCGCAGCAAGCCAAACATTTCGTTCGTGCACGGTCTTTGCGACATCCGCCACGGCGAGGCTGAGGCTGTCCTGGCTCGGGTTCCCAGCAAGAGTGTCGATCTGATCTTCACAAGCCCGCCTTACAACATTGGCAAGGCGTACGAGCGCTCGACGTCCCTGGCTGCTTATCTTGAACAGATGAAGCCGATCATCCGCGAATGCCATCGCGTTTTGTCGGACCATGGATCGATGTGCTGGCAGCTCGGAAACTATGTTCACGCCGGCGAGGTGGTTCCGCTCGATCTGGAATTCATTGCGATGTTTCGCGCGCTTGGCATGAAAGTGCGCAACCGCGTTGTGTGGACCTTCGGACATGGTCTGCACTGCTCGCGCCGTCTTTCGGGTCGCTACGAGACGATCGTGTGGGTTACCAAATCTGACACCTACCACTTCGATCTGGATGTGATCCGGGTGCCGCAAAAATATCCGGGAAAGCGTCACTTCAAGGGACCGAAGAAGGGGCAGCTGAGCGGAAATCCACTCGGTAAGAATCCCGGCGACGTCTGGGATATCCCCAATGTCAAACACAACCATCCCGAAAAAACCGCGCACCCGTGCCAGTTCCCGGAGGCACTCGTCGAACGCTTCGTGCGTGCGCTGACGGCGCCGGGCGACTTGGTTCTCGATCCGTTTGCGGGGGCCGGCACGGTTGGAGCCGTCTGCAACGGTCATGGACGCCGCTCGATCCTGATCGAGAAGGAGCGCGCGTACGTGGACATCGCTCGGCAGCGTCTCAATGAGGCGGCGGTGCGTAAGATCGGACAGCACGGCTAGGCGCCGGTGTAGCTCCGGCTCGCATCCTCACGATCAAGCAGGTTTCCACCCAAATTTCCATCACTCAGTAGGGCATCGAAATGCCGAAGGAGAGTCTGTGACCAAAAATTCGACCCACAAAACCAAGAAACTGTCCAATGAACACCTCCATCACCTTCGTTGGAACCTGCACACCGCGCGTGGTGCAACGCAGGATTTCGCGACGACCTTCCGGCCAAGCCAGTTCTCCAGGAGCTTGAAGGGACACGTTCTCGAAGTCTCTGCACTTCACGGAATTCGGCTCGTAGCGGTGCTTAGCCAGCCTGTCGAGCACGCCGTTTATATCGCACTGCCTGCATCCAGGACACTCGGTGATCTGCTGGCGACGTTGTTTGTCGACATGACACCTGACCTGCTTCTTCACAGCTTGCGCCATCTGCCGGGCTTCGATCCTGATGCCGAGGGCTGGCAAGGGAAGGTTGATGCGAAGCTCAAGGCGTTCATCAACGTGATCGAGCATGGCGATCATTCCGAGGCTCTGGAATGGCTGCGCGACAGCTGGAACCGGGCATTCTCGCTCGGGCCTTATCGGGCCGCCAATCGCACGGCCCGCGACTCTGAGCAGACGCGCGGAAACGGCAACTCCATCAACAATACCGGAAGGGACAAGGCATGATTTTCTCTCCTGCTATCATGGCACTGGCAGACATGGCTCACGAGGCCCCCGGTTCTTCCCGCGCTTTGGTCGATGACACTTCCGGCCGGAAGGGTGACCTCTGCCTGGACGGTATGGCACTGGTGGTTGACCCCAATGACACACTGTATTTGCGTTTCGGTACCGCAAATCCAGGCTCGATCGCGATCGACTTGCCGGCGGGCACCATGTTGTCAAACTTGCGCGTCGCGATGTGGTTCTACCCGCTGCCAGCTCTCATCCTTTACATCCTGCGCCAGTCTCAGGTGTCCGGCAAAGCGCTCAGCGCGCATGAGGATGCGATGATCGCATCCTATCGGACCGCCTTTCTCGACTGCTTGGTCCGTGGCGACTGGGTCGCGCGACGTGCGGCATACATGCGGACCCAGGAGCATTGGCAGCACCGCTGCGTGACCGAAGCCGCCCCGTCATGAAGTGATCTAGTCGGCGCCCTGCTGCCATCGGCGTAAGTCCGCACGGCGCGGCAGGGTCTGACGATCCATCCAACATCAATGCTTCATTTTGACGCCATCGCTCGCAGGAGGCGTCAGCGAGGAGCATTGCCCAGTGCTTCGGCTACCCCAATCGCATCAAAGGAGTTCCAGATGCAGAAAACACAGAAGGCCAATAAGGCCAAGGCAAGCAAGACGGCAGAAACGTTCGTAGCACCGGAGGAGCACCGGCCGCTTCTGTCGGAGGTGAGCGGCTTCATCGCTTCTCTCGGCCGGCGGGACGCGGCAGAAGCGCTCGAGCTCGGTCGGCAGCTCATTCGCGTCAAGTCGGTGCTGCCGGAAAAGTCCTTCGGCAAGTGGCTGAAGCTGGAGTGCGGAATGACAGTCCGCAATGCGTGGAACCACACTATCCGCGTCGAGAAGTTCACCGTGGAGCAGCAGGAGCTGCTGATCGCTGCCGCTGTGAAGCCGACCGTGATGACGATCATCGCGACGGCGGATGCGCCAGTGATCACGGAACTGCTCGGCCGGATCCTTTCGGGCGAGCAGTTCACTGTCAGCAAGGTCAAGCAGCGGATCAAGGGAGACACGCCGGCGAAGGCTGCAACAGAAGGTGGCGGCGCTAACGGCCTTCGCCGTGCCGTCGACGCCAGGGTGAAGGTAGATCTGGAGGTGATCAACAAGCTCGTCAAGCGCTCGCTCAAGGCTGTCGAACTGATCGTCGCCGACATCCGCAAGGGCAAGCACGTCCCGAAAACCAGGCTTGCAACAGCGGTAGAAGCCGACTGCCAGAAGGCGGGCATTCTGCTGAGCGCGGTGATCTCGCCACGCGGCTCTGACGCTCCGCTTCCGGTCGAATGGGAAAAGGCACGGCAGATCATCTCCCGTCTTGGGGATTCTCCGCGCTACCCCGGCCGGGAAGAGTTCCACGACTGGGTCGTCGATGCGGCGCTGCCGGCGCTGCGTTTCGTGGTTCTCGGCGAAGCGTTCCCCGGCACTGCCGGCTTGATCGGTCAGGTCGCTGTGGACATCGCGGATGGTGGCGAAAACGATACCGCGGAGCATGACGCTGATCAGGCGACGGCCGCCGTCGCAGACGGGCTTCTGAACGAGGAGATCAATGGTGGGGCAGGGGACCATGCCAAGGAGGCACCGGCAAGAACGCGTCTCGCCAACGTGCCCTCCATCGCACCTATCGAGCTTTCCGCGCCAGAGCCTGAGGTTCAGGCCGAAAGTGCCGCGAATGTCTGATGGGAGGAAGAAGAAGACCGCCGGCGCAGTGTCGCCGGCGGTACGGGAAGCTCGCATGGCGAGGCGCGAGCCTGCCAAGGTATCGTCTCGCGGGCTCAAAGCCTGCGAGCACCATGGCGAGTGGAACACGCTCAACCGCTGGGAGAAAAGATCCCAGTGCTTTCCTACCTCGGCGACATCGATCAGTGGCATGGCCCAACAAGCTCCAAGAGGTGCTCGTCTCGAACGTGGAGACGCGATGCGCTGGGCTCTTGCGGAAAGCCGCGGGCCGCCGCGCATGGAACCGTGAAAACCCGAAAGCGGGCCAACTCGATCAACCCCCACCTGACCGAAACGCTGAAGGAATATGCCGTGCCAGTCACCATCAACTTTGAAATTCCCGTCGCCACCACGGGCTATCCTCGGCGGGCGCGAAATCGGAAAATCATCACCGCCACTCTCACCAGAGAGATCGACGTTGCGATTATCGACACCGACGAAGCACCAATTGCCGCGACCCTGCCTGATGGTAAACTGCGGGCGCTGAATGGCGCGTTTTTCCAGA
>Ga0157373_10004268_pt1 | contig 10763 bp, 7 predicted proteins | sample C65metaG_FD_113460 | JGI IMG/M metagenome (GOLD analysis project Ga0157373, IMG submission 113460) | Corn rhizosphere microbial communities from Kellogg Biological Station, Michigan, USA - C6-5 metaG | ecosystem: Host-associated > Plants > Roots > Rhizosphere > Soil | place: USA: Michigan...
ACGCCGAATGTGCATCGGAGAAGACCAGCTTTTTCGAATCCGGTGACCACCTGAGCTCATCATAGAACGAAGGTTTCTTCTCGATCGGGATACGACGAACTGTTCCGGCGGGAGCATTTTGCACATGTAGTTCCATCTCACCGGATTCATCCGAGAAGTAATCGACCCACTTTCCGTCGGGGGACCAGACAGGATTGCGCTCCACCGCTCGTCCGGTCTTCGTGATGTTTGTAACTTCGCCGGTCGCAGTATTGCCGGAAAAAACTTCGCCGCGGACTTCAAATAGCAGATGCGATGCATCCGGGCTCGTTCCAGCCAAATTGGTCCAAGGCGCAGGATCGATCTTGCGCGGCTTTAGCTCTGGAAACTCTCCCGATATCGACACGTCGATCGAAGTGACCTGATTTGTCTTTAGATCGAAGAGATGAATTGCGCCACCCTGGTTGAAGACGATTGACTCGCCGTCAGTGGAAGCAGATTTGACACCGTACTTTTCGAAGTGAGTTAACTGCGCAATTGTTTTCCGCACCGTGTCGAACGAAAACAGGTTTTCGGTTCCTGCGCGATCCGAAATGAAATAGACTTTGTCTCCAATCCACATCGCATTCGAATCGTTGAAGTTGCCTGCTGGAATCACTTCAGTTGACGCGTCAGACAATTTGACGAGCCAGATTCTGCTCGCTCCACCGCCGCGATAATTTCGAAAACCGGCAAATTCATGGTTAGGAGCCACTGGTGTGTATGCGATGCGATCGCCGGCGGGGGAGAGTGAGCCGTTCCACCCGCGGGGCACCGGCACTTCAGTCGCAAACCCTCCCTGAGCGGGTATCGTGTAAAGCCGGCCACCGAATACCGAGGTGCGATGACGAAAAGAGACGATCAGAAGACGTTTGCCATCGCTGGTCCAGTTAAGCGGAAAATCGAGATCCGGGTGATAGGTGACGCGCCGTTCCTCGCCGCCGGAAGCGGACACCACATAGACATCCCACGCGAATGGACCAGCGGCAGACGACGGATTAAATCGCGCAAAAGCGATCTGCGAACCGTCTGGTGAAAACTTCGGATAGAACTCACGAGCTGGACTAGTCGTGAGCCGTTGCGCTGCACCGCCCTTTCGATCAACTAGCCAGATATCACCTGCATACGAGAAGGCAATCTTCGTCCGGCTTACAGTGGGATTCTCGAGCAACATGGGACCCTGCGACTGTGCAGAAGTCACCGAGTCGTATGTCGCGAGGATCAGAAATGTAAGAAGAATTCGAAAGGAATTTTTCATGTGGGTTCTGAGTCTATGGGCCAGCTGATTTTAGGAAACCTTGAAACCGCGGTCGATGGCGAAGACGATGGCTTGCGCGCGCGTCCATACGCCGAGCTTGTCGAATAGATTGGAGACGTGATTGCGAACTGTCTTCTCGCTTATCGAGAGGCGCTCGGCGATCTGCGCGTTACCCAGGCCTTCTGTGATCAGGAGCAGCACCTCACGCTCACGCGGCGAGAGCGTGGCGAACGCGGGATCCTCGCCGCGCGAAACACCCTTGAGATCCATGAATCTCAGCACCTCATCGCAAAAACGTGCCCACGCCGGTTCATTCTCGAGCAGGATATGGTTCTTCGAGTCGAGTTCGATGAACTGCGCGCCCGGAATGCCCGCTGCGAGTATGTGACCTTCAGTGATCGGCACGACGGCATCGCCGCTTGCGTGCAATACGAGAGTCGACGCACATACTTGTCCGAGCAACGACGTGACATCGAGCATCGCACGCGACTCGAGAAGTTTGGCGGCAACCTCCGCCGTCAATGTCTTACGGCAGATATCGTTGTACCAGTCGAGCTGTTCTTCAGTGCCGCCGGGAATAAAACGCGAAGTGAAGACCTGCCGGAACGTGGGGTTATCACTGCCCCATTCCAGGCGAACGAGATCGATCATCGCCTGATAGAAACTTGCTCGCTCGGGATCGTCCCGTTGAAACGGTCCTCGTGCATAACCGCCGTAGAGTATGAGTTTCGAAACACGCTCCGGGTGTTTCACTGCGTAGGCAACACAGATCGACGCACCCTGCGAAATACCGAGGAGGGAGAATGGCTCTCGCATGTCTGCCGCAGCAACAATGTCCTCCACGTCCGCTACCCATCGCTCGAGCGACAGGTCGCCTGTGTTCCGGTCTGTCATCCCGCAGCCGCGCTCGTCGTAACGGATGAAACGGAACTGGTCGCTGAAGAAGCGTATCCAGTGTCGCCACACTGGACTCTCCCATTCGTACTCGAGATGCGTCAGCCAATTCGCGGCTTTGATCATTACCGGTCCAGTACCGGCGTCGGCCCACGCGAGCTGGACTCCATCCGTGGTCCGCACATAACGAATTCGCTGACTTGCGTTCTTCATAACCTCGACCAGCTAAACTTCGCGCAGTGCCTCGTCCAGAGCTGCCCTTGCCAGAAGTCTCGTTGAATCCAACAGAGGAACCTCGACGTCCTTCGGACCAAGGATCAGCGGGATCTCCGTACAACCCATGACGACTCCGTCACAGCCGTTGTTAACAAGGCGTGACACTACGCCGCGAAAAAATTCTCTCGTAGAGTCCTTCAGGATACCTTTCACTAACTCGTCGAAGATCAGAGCATTGATCTTCTGCCTGTCGGTCAGGTCGTCTGGTATGACTGACTCGATGCCGCGCTCAGATAAAACTTCTCGATAGAGGTTTCCTTCCATCAGAGATCTGGTACCGAGAATGCCGAGCTTCGACAGTCCTCGCGCGACGGCGGCGTCGCTGACAACCTCGACGATATGAAGCCACGGAATCAGTGAGCGCGATCTCACAAATCTAAAAGCCTGGTGCGCAGTGTTACACGGACAGACCGCAAAGTCGGCGCCGGCGTGCGCAACCTTCTCCGCTGACTCGAGCAAAAGCCTGGCGACTCCTTCCCAATCACCCCTGGAAATAAAGCGCATGTAATCGCCGAGAGAGAACGAGTGCATCGAGATCTGCGGGTGTTGGAACTCGCCCAAAATCGAGTCGGCTTCGCTGCAGATTGTGCGGTAACAGAGGGCCGTGCCCTCGTGCGTTACGGAAACGATGCCGATGTGTTTAGGCATGGGTCTACTCACTCGAGGCAGCTTCTTAGGAACTACTTTCGCGACTTATCAGCCCGGAAAGGGACGAATGTCCCAGCCGTGTGCCGCGAAGTATATGCAAAGCGGGACGAAACTCCCATAGCCAAGTCGCGGACGAGGTCTCATTATGCCGCGCATGCAAGAGGAAGTCTTAAAGAAACTCAGCCTTTTCGGTCACCTGCACAACCTCGTCCGGGAACATCCGGAATTCGAGGTGCTGTGCGAACCCACAGTCGATCGCTACTGCTTCCGCTACATGCCCAACGGCCTGCAGGACGATCGACGTGAGGTTGAGCAATTCCTCAATCGCGTTAACGGAGAGATCGTGGAGAACGTCCGGCGCGAGGGTTTCGCGATCACGAGGAAACAGGTCGGGGGCCGGGTCGCCATCCGCCTCTCGATCCGCTCTGAGACAACCATCAGAGAAGACATCGATGCAACGTTCGAAGCGATCGCGCGTTGGGGGCGGCTGTGTAGTCGAAAGCAACTATCCGTCAGTGTGAGCTGACGCGAGATATGGAGTCAAAAGCAATGTTTAAGCGAATCGCATTTTTCATCTATGGCAGTCTCGCCTATTCAATCTTTTTGGGAACGTTTCTGTACGCGATCGGTTTCATCGGAAACTTCGGCGTACCGACAACTCTGGACGGCGCGCGAAGTGGATCACTTGCAGTGGCCCTCGCTATCGACGTCGCGTTGCTTGGTGTCTTCGCTGTTCAGCACAGCGTCATGGCGCGCAAGTGGTTCAAAGCCTGGTGGACTCGCCTTGTGCCCGCGCCGCTCGAGCGGTCGACGTACGTTTTGTTCTCGAGTGTCGCTCTGATTCTGATGTTTTGGCTGTGGCGGCCGCTGGGTGGCGTAGTGTGGTCAGTCGAAGATCCTATTGGCCGGGTGGTCCTGTACGGGTTGTTCGCATTTGGCTTTGGCCTGGTGTTGGCCTCCACCTTTTTGATCAATCACTTCGATCTGTTTGGTCTGCGCCAGGTTTGGCTGTATCTGCTCGGCCGGCCTTACACAATGTTGCGGTTTGGAACCCCTGGCCCATATCGGCTGGTACGGCATCCGCTGTACGTCGGTTGGTTATTCGCTTTCTGGTCCACGCCGACGATGACGCTCGCGCACCTTCTCTTCTCGCTCCTCACGTCGGCTTACATTCTCATCGCAATTCAACTCGAGGAACGCGATCTGGTGCGTGAGTTCGGCGACTCTTACGACAGTTATCGCCGATCAGTCCCGATGCTCATTCCGTTCACGCGGCGGCGGCAGAACACGCAGCCGGCAGAGCGCGTTTCGGCGCGAGCACAGTCAAGTTAAGTCGCTTTCTAACCATTTTTATCACGCAAACAAACTGGAGGACGTATGAAAAGTTTTCTGACATTTTCAATCTTCATCGCGATCTGCTGTGTACTCCTTGGCAGCGCGCCGACAACGCCCAGCACTTCTGCTGCGGCAAAACCGGCAGTTGAGAATCTCTCTGCCGTCACCAATCACGAACTCGCGCTGGCTCGAAATGCGACAGCCAAGTATCACGACTTCGATCGCGCCGACAATGAGGGTTATGAATTCTTACATTGTGTGCCCGGCGAGGGATTGGAATACGTGAATTGGTCGCTCGTTGACTGCACGTTCGATATCGAGCATCCGGAAGCGCTTCACTACATCGACGAGGGAAACGGCCTGCGACTTGTGGGCGTGGAGTATGTCGTGCCGGTCGCTTGCACAGCTACACCGCCGGAAGGTTTCACGGGTAACGACGATGAGTGGGAGTTTGAGGCGGAAGGTTTGCCTATTTGGGCGCTGAGAGCCGCACTCTGGCTGCCAAACCGCGAGGGGATGTTCGCCGAACACAATCCCAGCATTCCAAACCAGTGTCAGTAACACATTAGCCGCGGATGACGCGGATGAAAAGGATTTCATTCGTGTCATCCGTGTCATCCGTGTAAACCGCTCCTTCTCGAGGAGGCAGCCATGAGTATCGAACGATGCAAGCTAACAATAATCTTTCTCGCGCTGATGAGTGTCGGATTAGTTGTTCTGGCACCCAGAGCTTCGGCTAACAATCCAGATGACGCATTGAATGAACAGTTGTCTGCAGCTCTCCGCTACCACGGGTTCACAGGCAGAGTCGGATCGAGTCTCGAACAAAGGCTGGGTCGGAAGATCGACAACCAACTCGCGGACCTGGGCCGGCTCGCTTTCCATGACACCTTGCTTGGTTTGAATGACGACAACTCGTGCTCCGGTTGTCACTCAGCGCCTTCCGGCTTCGGCGACTCGCAGTCGATTGCCATCGGCATCGAAAACAACAATGTCGTAGGTCCCGATCGTACTGGTCCGCGCAACCAACGCCGCACGCCGCTCATTCTCAATAACGTTTTCTACCCGGCGCTGATGTGGAACTCACGGTTCAATTCAGTCTCCGGCGATCCGTTCGACAACGGCGCCGGATTTCAGTTCCCGCTACCGGAAGGCTTTTCACTATCAGCGCTTCCGCATTTACTCACAGCGCAAGGTTTCATTCCGCCGACCGAAAAACCTGAGATGTCCGGCTTCCATCCGTCTGTGCCGGGAACTAACGAGGGTATTCGCGCCGCGGTGATCGAGCGCTTGAACGCGAACGCTGAGTATCAAAAGTTGTTCGGCAAAAACTTCGCGGACGTGAAATCAGGCGCGCCCGTCACTTACGAAATGCTCGCGCGTGCGATCGCAGAGTTTGAATTCACGCTCGTGTTCGCAGACGCGCCAATCGATAAGTTTGCGCGTGGGCAGAAGAACGCCATGACCGACGATGAGAAACGCGGTGCTCTGATCTTCTTCGGCTCCGCCAACTGCGTCAGTTGCCATGCGGTTTCAGGGCAATCGAATGAGATGTTCAGCGATTTCCGGCAGCATGTTGCCGGTATTCCTCAGATCGCGCCTGCTGTTGGGAACGTCACGTTTGATGGTCCTGGCGCGAATGAAGATTTTGGATTGGAGCAGGTCACGGGCAATCCGAGTGACCGCTATGCTTTCAGGACCTCGCCCTTGCGGAATCTGGCCTTGCAACCGGCGTTCTTTCATAACGGTTGCTTTACGACACTGGAAGACGCAGTTCGCTATCACCTGAACGCAATTGGCTCAGCGCCCGGTTACGATCCGGTCGCAGCAGGCATTGATGCGGATTTGCGTGGTCCACAAGGACCGATTGCGCCGGTTCTGGCGCGCATCGATCCCGCGCTGGCGACACCCGTGAGTTTGTCGAGTGATGAGTTTCGACAACTCGTTGCTTTTTTGCGCACCGGACTTCTTGACCCGAAAGCCAATGCGCACGACCTGCGCAAGCTGATTCCGGCTCAGGCGCCCAGCGGCAGGCCTGTTCACGTTTTCCAGTAAGGATGGTTCAATTCGACGGTGTGCCCAACTTCTTCAACATCTCGACGGCGTTTTTGTTCTTCGGATCGAGCTCGAGTGACTTCTTGTAGTTCGCGATCGCGAGCTCCTTCTCCCCCTGGGCCATGTAAGCTTCGCCCAGACTGTCGTACACATTAGACTCGTTGGGATAAAACTCGACGTTCAGCTTGAAATATGCCAATGCTTCCGGCAGCTTCTTCGCGCGCAGGAAACCGTAACCCAAACCATTCAACCGGCCCTGGCTCACCGCCGCGTTATCGGGTTTCTCTTTCTTGATCTGCCGGTACCCTTCCATCGCCTTTTCAATATTGCCGGCGTTCAGGTGTTCGAACGGAACCAACCTCTCCGCAGAAACTTTTGGCGCCGTACCGCCTCCGCCGCCTCCAAACGCGAATTGCAGGTCACTGACTCCACTCGCACCTCTCACAAACGTGTAGCGAATGTTCTGATCGCGACGAATGAACGTGTTCTCAGCGACGGGCAACAACTCAAAGCTGTTATCCGCCGTCGGCCTGGCAATTAACTTCCCTTCTTCTCTTGCAATCGTGAGTATGCGATCGGGATTGATTTGAAAACGACCGGCGTACTCGTCGAGTTTGCTTGCTTCAAGCGAGATGATCTCACTGAGCGGCGGAAGATACTCGTCCCAGTTGTAAGCTTTGGAGATACTGCGGATTACCTCGGGCATGATCTGGCCGTTATCGGAGTTGACCATCACTACCGCGCCGTAACCTTTCTCGCGATGCATGATCAGTTGTGCTCTGAATCCCTCGTCTGCTCCATCGTGTCCGAAGTAAACGGAGTTGCCGCGCTTGTCGATAAAGAAGCCAAGACCAACCTGTTCCATAAACGGCGTGACCATCTTTTCGATCATTGGTTGCGTAAGGATCTTATTCGATTTTCCGGCGTAGGACAGTTGCACTTCGATCGCAAACTTCGCGAGGTCCGTCGGCGTGGTCCATAAACCGGCCGCGGCCATCTCAGGGTAGACGTGAATCTTGCCGGCAACCGGTACGCCGTCTCGACGATGTCCCGACGCTGCCTTCTTACGCCAATCATCGGGCAGCGGCTGGCTGTACGTGCTGTTCGTCATGTTGAGAGGACGAAGCACAGTTTCGTTGACGATTTGCGGATAGGCTTTCTTCTCGATGTCCATGATCGCGAGTTGCGCGATGGTGGTGCCGCCACCCGAATAACGAAACTTCGTCCCCGGCTCCATGTCGACGCGAACCGGCGCCGTGTTCGCCGGTTCAGTGCCGTTCAGCACCTGAGGCAACGTCGGGACTGTTTCGTCGACGGCGTAACCGGGAAAGCCGTGTACGGTTGTTCCGCCTGTATGGCTCAACAGGTTGGCCAGCGTCACTTTTTTCTTTGCAGTGAATTCGTTGTCAGGCAGGTTCCAGGTCTGGAGTTTGTTGTTGATGTTTTCGTCCAGTGAGATTTTTCCGTCCTGTACTCGTTTCAGCGCAACCATGGCCGCGACGGGTTTGCTGATCGATCCGGCCTGAAAAAGAGTTTCCGTGGTGACGGGTTCCTTCGTCTCGACGTCTTTGACACCGTACGTGCGTGCCCATTCAACTTTGAAATCTTTAACGACGGCGACGCTCAGGCCTGGGACTTTCCAAAACTTCATCCGCTCCTCGATGGACCACGACGGATCGCCTTTAATCAGTACCGGAGGGAGCAGGCCCTGCTCGACGCGTTTGATCTGCGTATCGACGCTCGTTTGCGCGAGGGCAACGAATGGAACTAGGTTGACGACTAGCAGCAGTTTACAGATCGCAGCTTTCATAATTACTCCTCCGAGTATATCGACGTACGACGGGCTGATAATTTAACACCGGACTGTTCACAAAAGACACAAAGATAACTGCGGCCTGCTGCGGTAATCCACCATTCATAACAATCTCGGAGCAGTTCATGGCAAACCTGGGCTGGGATATTGGCGCTCCATGTATAAGGTGCGCCACGGAGGTGTTGTGTGTGAAAAACCAAAGCCGTGATGGAGCTCCACGATTTTTTGAATTGCTCGGGCAGGACGTTAAGTTCGGATTGAGAGTCCTGCGAAGAAATCCGGGCTTTACACTCACCGCAGTCATAACTCTCGCACTGGGGATCGGCGCGAACACCGCGATCTTCAGCGTGATTTACGGTGTGCTGCTGCGCCCACTTCCCTACAAAGAGGGCGACCGTCTCGTCGTGTTGAATCAACAAGCTCGTCTCAACAACGTCAACAGTCTCGGTTTTTCAGTTAAGGAGTTTCAGGATTATCGCGATCAGAACAAGACGATGGAGATGGTCGAGCACCATGCGATGAGCTTCATACTCTACGGCCGCGACGAGCCGGAGCGCGTGCAGACCAGCGTTGTGTCCGCTAACTTTTTTGACGTGCTCGGCGTGAAGCCAATTCTCGGCAGGACCTTCGTTCCAGATGACGAAAAGCCGGGCGGCGACGCCGTGCTCGTGCTCAGCTACAAATACTGGAAGCAGAGTCACAACGGCAATCCGAACATCGTCGGGACAGTCTTCAAAATGAATAACCGGCCACACACAGTTGTCGGCGTCCTGCCTCCGGTTCCGCAGTATCCGTCGGAGAGTGACGTGTACATGCCGACCGCAAACTGTCCATTCCGGTCCGCCACTGCGACGATCGAGAACCGGCAAGCGCGCCTGCTGTCGGCGGTGTTTGGAAGACTCAAACCAGGCGTCGCGGTGGCCCAGGCGCAGGCTGACGTAGCCGGCATCGCTACGAACTTACAGCAAACGTATCCTGACATTTATCCGAAACACACGGGCTACGCCGCCCAACTCGAGCGACTCGACACGGTGCTCACCGAGGAAGCTCGACCGACGTTTCTGATACTTCTTGGCACGACCGCTCTGGTCCTGTTAATCGTCTGCGCCAACGTTGCAAATCTGAATCTTGCACGCGTCCTTCAGCGGCAGTCAGAAGTCGCAGTGCGGACCGCGCTCGGAGCGAGCCGCAGCAGGCTCGTCACCCAGATGCTGACTGAGAGCTTACTTCTCTCGCTCGGCGGTGGCGCGCTGGGCCTGCTCGTCGCGTGGTTCGGACTCCCGTTGTTAACATCGTTCGCCGAACGGTTCACGACACGCACTGCAGAAATCCAAATCGACTCGTCAGTTCTGCTCTTTACTCTGCTGGTCTCCGCAAGCGCGGGTTTCTTGTTTGGCGTGATCCCGGCGCTCTCATCAGCTTTTGATTTCAGGAAGAGCCTCGTCGACACGCTCAAAGAGTCCGGCAATCGCTCCAGCTCAGGCGCGAAGAATCGCATCCGCGGCATGCTCGTCGCGGCGCAAGTTGCGATCTCTTTTATCCTCCTCACAGCCGCGGGCTTGATGCTCCAAAGCATGTTCAGACTTCAGCACGTCGACGCCGGCTTCAACCCCGACAACGTGTTCGTGATGCGACTGCAGCCGAACTGGTCCAGGTTCACCGACCCCAACACCGTCATCGCGCAGTATCGCGACTATTTCCGGCGCCTGCTCGAAAACGTGAGTCAGCAACCCGGGGTGGTGGAAGCAGCCGTGTCGTCCACTTACCCACTAAACCCCGCAGGCATAACGCGCGGTCCCAACAACACAACGATCCAATTGGAAGGACGTCCGCCGGAAGAAGCGAACAACGCGCCGCAAGTCGACCCACGGGCAGCCAGTCCAGCCTATTTCAGCGCGCTCGGCATACCGCTCCTTCGCGGGCGAATGTTTACCAATGGTGATGACGACAAGTCTCCGCGAGTCGCGATCGTGAACGATGCAGCGGCGCGGCGTCGCTGGGGTTCGGAAGATCCGATCGGCAAGAGGTTTTCGTTCGACAACGGCGCGACGTGGATCACAGTCGTCGGCGTCGTCGGCAACGTGAAGCAGTACGGTTTGGACAAAGAGCCGTCACAGGAGATATACAGCCCCGTAGCGCAAGTGCCGTTTGGCTCCTTCCTCGTGGTCAAAACGAAGGGGGCGCCGTTGAAAGAGGCCCGGCTGATGCGCGACGTGGTTCACAAGGCCAACGCCGAGACCGCAATCGATCAGGTGAAAACACTTCAGCAGGCACTCGACGATTCCGTGGCATCTCCGCGCCAGACGACGTGGCTGCTCGGAGTGTTCGCACTCGTCGCACTCCTAATCACCGCAGCCGGGCTCACCGGCGTAATGGCGTTAGCCGTGACTCAGCGAACACGCGAGATCGGGATTCGAATCGCACTCGGCGCCACCCGCGTTCGTATCTTGAGCATGATGATGCGGC
>Ga0157373_10004271_pt1 | contig 10754 bp, 10 predicted proteins | sample C65metaG_FD_113460 | JGI IMG/M metagenome (GOLD analysis project Ga0157373, IMG submission 113460) | Corn rhizosphere microbial communities from Kellogg Biological Station, Michigan, USA - C6-5 metaG | ecosystem: Host-associated > Plants > Roots > Rhizosphere > Soil | place: USA: Michigan...
GCTGGACACCCTCCCACACTTTCAACCTCGCGTCAGATCGTGGCATTCCTTTCGGGACCTATGCCAAGTTCGTCGTGGACACCGCATCGAGCCTCGGCCAGCAAGGCGACAAAGGCTTTTTCAAGAACCAAGCACAAACCCACATCGCCGCCGGGCTTGAACTCCTCTACGAGATCGATGCGGACGTGACACTGGAGAACGTCTATCACCTCCTCCTCAACCAAGCAGACGTGGAGGAAGCCTTGGACGACCTCGCCAGTTCGGAACCAACCGAACGCCGTCGCTTGCTGAATGAGCATTTCCGCAACCGCTTCCTCGCGCAGCCTCCCGAACAGATTGGGGGTGTGAAGGAGACCATTGCCAACTACCTTCAGTATTTCCTCACCCCCGAAATCAGCGAAGTATTCTGTCCGACAGAAAACACCTTCGATTTCTCGGATATTGATAGAGGGAAGATCATTTGCATTGCTATGCCGCAGAAGTTCCAGACCGAACGGCGGTATGTGAACACGTTCCTCAAGATGTTGTTCTACACCCACGTTCTCCGCCGCTTTGATAAACCGAAGGATGAACGAAAAGATGACAATCTTTTGATCCTATGGGCAGACGAAGCCCAGCGTTTTGTGACCGCCAGCGAAGACGGGATGAGCGACTACAATTGCGTGGACGTGATCCGTGAAGCACGGGCGACACTCGTCGCCGCCGCGCAATCCTCGAGTTCGTTCATTCCCCCACTGGGACGTGAGAAGGCTCGCGTGCTCTCCCTGAATCTTCGCAACCGGATGATCTTCCGGGCCGCTGATGAGGAAGGGGCCAATGACAGTGCGGATTTCCTTGGGAAGAAAAAGGTTATCAAGAAATCATGGGGCTACTCCGGCGGCAAGATGTCTCGGAACTTCAGCGAACAGGAGGAGCACAAGATCAAGTCCCACCTCCTCCGAGGTCTTCCCAAGCACATCGCTGTGCTGGTGCATTGCGACAAGGGACTTAAACGAACCCTGCTTCCTCCGTTGGAACCGAACGGGAAGATGTCTCCATGGTTTCGACGGAAGTTCTTCTAATTTGAAGTTTTGGACAACGAATGATCTTTTCTCTGATCCCGATAATTGTGACTGACGATAGATCATTGGTGAAGTGCTCGTTTACCGGGAGCGACAACAACTACAGCGAGGCGCTCGTTCTGCTAATTCTACTTCCTTCTGAACTGGAGAGAAGGCTGGGTAGGGGGCGGAAGGAGGGATTCGAGTTAGAGTCTCTAGCTGAAATTTATTTTGTGCCGCCATATTCAGGCTCAAGCTCAATATTATCCTCCAGTGTGTATTTCGAGATCGTCCAGATAAATAGCTATTACCCGAAGAACGAAACCTACCAGGGGACCTTTCCCTCTAATCAATTCGATCACTAGGCCGGTCAGATTGTTGCCTCCTGAAGACTTACTTTTGCGGAGACAAGGAACGTAATCCTTCATACTTCTTTATCAATTTGTGGGCTTCTGATAGTGCCATTCCCGTAACTTGATCCATATTGTAGTAGCGATAGGTTCCAAGCCTACCGATAAAGGATACATTTTCCTCCTTGTCTCCCAGCTCAGCATAGCGTTGGTAGAGTTCCTTCGTGTCATCTGCTGGAATAGGGTAGAATGGCTCTTCGCCTGGCTTCCAGTCGTGGGGGAGCTCTCGAACGATTGTTGTCGCCTCGATTTTTTGTCCCGTAGCATGTTTGATTTCTACTATGCGGGTGAAGGGGACATCTGCGTCCGGGTAATTCACCTGCATAACCGGTTGCCAAAAAACAGATTTGCCTGTAGCAAATTCAGAGCCCTTCAATTCCTCGGGGGTGAACGATTCCATTTCAAAACGAAGCGAACGATAAGGTAGGGGACCAAATCTATACCCGTAATATTCATCGATAGGTCCGGTGAAAATCAAGTGGTGGTAGGTCCACGTTGCCCTGGCTTCCTCAAAATCCACCCCAAGATGTAGTTTTACCCCTGGGGATTTGGAAATCATTCTCTCAAACATCGCGGTGTAGCCATTCTTCGGAAGAGCTTGAAAGCTTTCGGTCAGATAACGATCATCACGCGTAGTTCTCACAGGAATTCTTCCGCACACCGAAGCGTCGAGATCGCGAGGATGACGTTTCCATTGTTTTAGGGTGTAGTTTTTGAAGAATTTCTGGTAGAATTCTTCTCCTACTTGGGCCAGCACGGCTTCCTCTGAGTTTTTTGGTTCTGGATAGACTTCACGGTTTTTTTGTAACCAATCTTCCATTTCTTCACTGGTTGAAGACCGGCCCAACCACTCCTCAAAAGTGTTGAGATTGATGGGAAAGCTCCAATAGCGACCCTGAGATTTGCTCTTGATGACGTATTCGACGTGATGCCAGTCGGTGAAATTGGACAAATAATCCACAATACGTGGAGAGTTTGTCCGGAAGTAATGAGGACCGTATCTGTGAATCAGAACCCCTGTATCGTCGTAGCAATCATGAGCATTGCCTCCGATGTGGTCGCGTTGATCCACCACAACACACCGGAATCCCGCATTGGTAAGGCGTTCCGCAGCTACAAGGCCCGCGAATCCAGCGCCAACAATTAGAAAATCCGTAGTCATATTGTATAAGGTGATGGAATTTGTTAGTTGGTCAATCGTATTGGTAGAAAATCCAGGAATTCCGGCAGAATGATCAATTCAATCTGAATATTCAGTCTTACATGCATCGACCTGCTCCCTCGAGTCTCGAAAGGATGCTGGAAGGGGAGGCTCATGCGGTGACCTCGGTGTGCTGGATTAGTGTGTCCTGCTATTCGAACAGCCACCCCTGTTGTACGTGGGTATGGTTAAACAGCCCCTGTTCCTGAAGGAATCTCGCAATTTCCATCTGGGCGGAGCCTGTGATGGATTGAACTGCCCTTGTGTGCGTCACCGGCATCGCATCCACGATACCCTTTCTTCCTAAGGGGATGTAATCATAACCCCAACCGCTTCGGTTGTCCGGATCGAGGTAGCCATGAAACTCCCGCCATGCGTCGCGCGTGAATACGGGTGCCATAATTTCGACAAAATTCGTCAAGCGCCCCACCACTGGATGCTCGGTTATTCCGTCCGGATCGCGCCACGGCGGCGGGCAGGGTCGATACTTGGTGATCGCGTGGGAAAGCCCATGAGGAGATTGGATGGCGGGCTGTGCCATATCCAAGCGATTTGTTCGCATAATCTTAGCGAACCTGGTTGGCTCGAAGTTTCTCACTTTCAAATCATCATCCCAGAAGAAGATGAAATCGTAGCTACTCACCATGTCTGGACTTAGGTGCCGCAATGCAAGCTGCCATTTGTGACCTTGCTCCTTGATTAAACGCACGCCGTCGGGGATGGCCAAATCTGCTTCGTCATATTGCAGTAACAGGCAATCCGCACCCGCCGCGAGAAAACACTGCAATACTTCTGGTAGCAATTCGCGCGCTCCGCCACCCACCGGTGAAACGTAAAGCATTTTCATTTCGCAATTATGAATCCCAGCTTGCCAATTTGTGATTCTCCTAGGAGCCAGCGCCCGTTTCTGCCGTGGTACCGGAAAATGCAGCATTTCGGGCATTTGCTCTACCGGCCCCTGCCAACTCCATGTTTGCCTGCCATACCATTGACCGATCCGATCCGGCGGAGTAAAGCTTCCCATGCCGCCGATGTCCTCGATTTTCAAGCCAGCACAATTTACCAATGTCGGAATCAGCGCCTCAGGGTGCCCGGTCCAACCTTCAGCGATGCCCTCCAACATCGTTTTCGCTGCCGCTCGACTCATGCGCATCAGCGGCAATAACGCTGCCACTCCCAGCTTCGGCGCATCAGCACTGGCCGGGTCGCGCAGATTTGCCCAGCCATGCCATTCAGGCTCTTCGTGCTGAGTTCTTACATAGGTGGCGAGAAAATCAGCTTTGCAATGATTAAAGGAGGACTGGAAAGCGTTCCACTCGCCCCCGTACCAAACTCGTTCATCCAAGGTCCAGAGATACTCGTCTTTGGTTGACAGAAAATACTGCAAGATATCGACGATTTCTCCGATACTGGGAGGGGTTACGATCTGGAATGCCTCACATTTAGGAGCCGCCACAATATTGGTCGCTGCAGCATAGCATTTCGCGGTTGCGAACCGGCGGTCCATCGCCTCAAGAACATCACGAAGCCGCGCTTCGACGGTAAGACGCTCAGCCGCAAACGCTCTCGCCTGTCTGCGGATATCCTCGTAAAGACCGGGATCCGCTTCAAGTCTGGCCCGGTGCTCAAAAAGGTTGGAAAGATCCTTGGCTACTGGCACAAAATGCACCCACGGTTGCATTTCCTCGTGCCAGTGTTCGACGATGTCCCGTTCCACGATGAATAACGGCCTGCCGGTCGCTAGCAGCCATTTGATTCTGGCAGAATACCCATACCCGGGACAGTCGATTAGATATTTGTATTTCCTGTGGTCTGGAATAGAGACTTGGCGGGTTTTTGATCGTTGGTCACCGATTGCTTGGCGGTCCCATTCCATGAGCTCGACGTCAAGCAGATCGGGATGTTGGGCAACCAATGACGCTAGGGCCAGCCGGACTGGGTGGGTGTTGGCCCCGATCCAGAAGATTCGTTCATCCTCCCAGGTCGCATCCTCCGCCAGAACGGTGCGCATGAGTTCTTCGGCATTCGGGATGCCTACCTGAGGCCAGCGGAGAAACATCGGACATGGGAATGGCAGACAGGGCGATAGCTGCCCGGCATGTTTCGTCGAGCAAAACGAAAGATCGTTCTGTAACACCCATTCCCGATCTGGAGGCTTGTCGCAGAACCATACGCCACCACTGCGGCCCACGAAATATTCGGGTGCATTCTGAACCAGATCGACAAGAAGCTCGGATGCGCACTCGGTCCGGCAATCGGCGCCTCCAAATGATGTAATCTTGACGCAATCGACCGCCTCCACTTTGAAATGAATCCTGCTGCTTGTCATGATTTGAGATCGGCGCTGATGTTATTGGCTGGCTGCACGAACCGCTTCTGCGGTGTGGATCAGCTGGGCTTCGACGGAAAGGCGCTCTGTAGCAAATCGCCGCGCGTTCCAAGCGATGCTTGTGTACAAGTCTGGTGCCGCTTCGATGCGTTCATGGTTTTCGAGCAAGTCGGACAGATCGGAGGAAACCGGAATATAGTGAATCCATGGTTCGAGTTCCTCGTGCCAATGTTCAATGACTCGGCGTTCCACAATGAACAGTGGGCGGCCTGTAGCAAGCAGCCACTTGATGCGCGCCGAATAGCCGTTGCCTGGACAGTCGATGAGGTACTTGTAACGCCGGTGTTCGGGAATGGAAACCTGTCGGGTTCTGGAGCGCTGTTTTCCTATGCCTTCGCGGACCCATTGCATGATCTCGACGTCGAAGCGTCTTGGATGCTTCTGGCCCAACTCGAATAACGCCCGCCGCGATGCATGAGTTTCGGCACCGATCCAGAAAATCCGTTCGTCGGAAAACGGCGCATCATCGATGAGCAGGTCGGCCGTCATGGCTTCTGCATCCGGAATGCCCACTTGGGGCCAACGCAGGAACATTGGGCAGGGGAATGGTAGGTAAGCTGATTGGCACTTCTTGTATTTGGTTGTACTGAAAGCGAGTTCATGGGCCTTACCCCAATTCGCGGGTGGAGGAGAGTCGGCATACCAAATGGTGCCGCTCCGTCCGACAAACTGATCCGGCCAATTCACAACCAAGTTCGAAAGTATCTCAAGCGCGCACTCTCCACGGCACTCCCACGTCTCAAAATGGTTGATCACAATCCGTCCCGTGGATTCGACTTCAAATGACAGTTGATTTCCCATGATATCAGCCTCAAGTTACTACCAAATTTGCCTCAGCGTGATGAAGTCTCCACCTACCGATATCCGAGTTCGGTGGGAATTTCCTAGCAAACCAAGCAGAAGACTCGGCCATTTGCTGAACGGTTGCCGAATCCACCGTCGAAAAGCTCGCGGGCGAACCGTGATTTTTCTCCCAATAAGCCCATGTAATATCCTTATTCTCCACTCGATCCTCCACCGGATATCCTAGTAGTGACAAGACGGTTGCAAAATAGGCTTCATCTGGAATTGGCATGCCAGCGAAAACGTCCGTGTAGTCGACCCTGGCAACCCACTCGGCAGCCATCCGTTCGAGCAGCCACCATTGCTGTTGGAAACGCCAGCATCCGGTCGGCACTTGGGGAAGTTGGACCGCCCGGGCCTTTTGCATGTCCCCACACTTGCTCCATTCTCTCCATCCAAACCGAGATCTCGGATTCAACCGCAGGTACCGAAGCATTTCTGATAGTGGCCGGATCGGCACGCAGCTTTCGGACAGCAGGACGAAATGTGTCAGAGTTTCATCCTCTAATGCTGTCCGCACCAGCGCGAGGCTGGCCTTAACCAGGGAAATCGCACCCCAAGCCGTTTCGTGACGATCCGGGATCATGGTGTCATCGAGAAATCCCCCCTTCAGAGCCTCGGGATATTTCGGGTGACTGAACACGCGGACCCGCTCCGGGCTGTCAGCAACAAATTCCCGCCAGATCGCCGGATGGTTGACGTCTCCACGGGTAAGAAACAGAAGCCCCAGCTTGGCCTCGGCGAGTCCCGGCATGGCAAGTTTGGTTCCTACCAACCTAGCGAAGGTCCCTTCGACGAGCTCATGCCCAAACTTCTGCGTGCCTCCACTCTGGTAAAGTGTGTAGGTGGAATGAACTAAATCCGAAGCTTCGTTCGCCTGCCAAGCCAGATTGGGAAAACAAGCATAGGAGGGAATCTCCGATTGTAGCGCGGCCAGGAAGCGGTCCGACGCCAGCGGATGACTCGGAGTCGGCTTCCCATGGGCATTCAGCGCCTCGATCACGCGATTATAATACGGTTTTCGAATCGCTACTGCGTGAGTATCCACAGCATGTTTCACGCGCACGATTCCAGGAGCACAAGGAATTGGCTCCTCGAAATGCTGGCATCCTAGAAAGAAAATCCCCCAGTCATCGGGAAGCTCAATACCAGCGAGCAGGGAGCGAAAATTCGGATGAAGAATCACGTCATCCTCAAGCAACAGCACCGCCTCAGCACAGTGTTGCCGGGCCTGACGGATTGCTAACCGTTGGGTCAGCGCCAGCGCATAGCGCCCCGCGCTTTCGTAACCGCGAACCATAGCGGCAGGGCGCTTGGTTTCCAGCAGCACGGGCATAATGCTATCCGCTACTACAATGGCAGGTTGGTCAGCGGGCTTTAGCTTCTCCAACGCCATTCTTCCGACAAAGCGTGAGTCCACGGCGGGGAAGCGCTCCCCCGTGATCCCGGCTTCCGCAAGCCGGTATTCCGTCTCTCCTCGCCGGTCGGCCCGGCGGCCCAGATTGATCCAATAGCGCAACGGAAACGTTTTATTAAAGTCCATGTCTTCTCTGGGTTCCGGTTTTCGGATTCTTCTCTCTGACCTATGGATTCACGCCTCTATCATGTCGAAGAATAGACCGTCCCTATCTCCATAGACTGCCATCATGTGGAAAGCGAAGGCCAGTCGATATTTGTCTGCCGCTTTCATTCCAGAAAAGTGAATCACCGCAGCATTGGCAAGATCTGATAGCGAAACATCTGGATCGTCTGGACGGAGAACCTCGCCCCGCTCATACTCTCGAACCTTCCATTCCCCGGATTTCATAATCGTAGCCAATCCGGATCCCGTCAATCCCCCTGCAAACCGCAGACTGCTGACAAATTTCTGCATTAGTTCTCCGCGGACTGCAACAAAACCCGGGTCCGGCAGGCCGCGGGCCGAGGAGACCAGCAAGTCACAATCTCCAACGAACAAATGATCCACATTCTGCGTGGCGACGCAATCCGCATCCGCGAACAAGATCCACTCGAACGCTTCCGCCCCGGCCATCATGCCCGCAGCCTCAAGTTGGTGCTCCCGCGCAAGCGTCATCCAATTAACTTCCTTGGTTTGGGCCCCTCCCAAATTGGGGACAAATTCCACCTCATGCAGATCCGTCCTAGATACTGGAAACAGCAGTTGCGAAAAATTACGCTCTATGTGGATTCGCCCTTCCCATTGATGCCGTAAGAGCGAGGCTGTCCAAAGCTTGCAGCAGCTTCGCCACTGCCTGCTGTAGCATGGGTCGAGAATGGTGGTGAGTGCAAGGTTACTCATGGAAAACTGGACAGATCTTTCTTCTCATATATGCATACTGGCACTGCGGCTTGGAAATGTCAGGACTAAAGGATCGGTTTCTGAAAGCGTCAGTTAACCGTGCCATTTATTTGTCACATCAACAGCACCGAAGGTCCGTCCTCGTTTACTAGGTCGTGTTCCTTTATCGAAATGACTAATTTTCACTGCCAAAATCAAATCGCCAAACTGATGGCGAAATTCATCCATATCCGATGAGCCAAACATGGATGCCCCTCCACTTGTGAGATCAATGTACTAAAATTTATAGATCGAGCGTTTGGTATTAAATTCCAAGCGAATGTCGTATCTGTCATACCCACCAAAGCAGTCCAACGGGTTAATTACTTTAGTTAATATCGTTGCTTTTCTTTCCCACTCATGACGTCGAGAGTCTGTGTAATTCACTCATCAACTTTGCGGATCTTTCGGCTCACGTTGGACTGATCCACGCCGATGCTGATCCACGCCGATGGCTTCGGCGACGAATTTCTGAGAGTGGCCCTTAAGGAGCATGCTTTCGATGGTGTATCGCTGTTGGCGGGTCAGGCGGTTATAAGATTGTTGTTGAGTTCGGCTTGATGGCTGAACTGGTCGCTTAAATTCGATCTATCAACACTCTCATTCGAAAATAAATGCGGTTCCAAATCTTTCTTTGAACGCATCTAGGTTCATCACAGCCGTTGTAGTAATTGCTCCTGACGATGGATCTGTAATTGTGTATTTTACCATATCCCGACCAGCTCCAAGCGCTGATCCAGGAGTATGGAATTGAATTTGGATATCATTACTTCCCACTCCGCCTAAAAATTGGTGAGGATCGAAGGATTTGCATAGGGTGAGAGCCCTTTCTTCCCCGATTGATTTGGAAATTGATGAATAAAGCTGATCTAGTAGCGCTTTCCCTCTGTCAGGCGAAGCTGGAATATTATAAACCGTGATACCCTTACTGGGATCTGATTTTTCTGAGTCTAATCTAGCCCTAGAAGAGGTATCATTTTCAGCGTTAGCCAAAAATTCATTAAAGTTACTTTGGACTGCTTGCCGTTCTTCTGGAGACAGTCGCACTTCCTCTGCTGCTCGCGTCGTCAATACTCCCAACGAATTCACCATTTCGTATGCCATTGGAGCATTGGCTTTTCTTGGATCCCAAAAATGATATGAATCTTGATTGGAGGATTTAGAATTCTTCACACCACCATCAATAAGTTTGCTATCTCTTAGGCTGCTATTTCTTTGTCCCTTTTTAGGGGGGGGGGTATCCGTTTTTTTTGTCTCTAATTTAGCCTGCTCAGGGGTTCCGTTAATTACTTGTGGAAGCTTTTCTTTAGAAAAGAAAAAACAGGAAATGCCAATGGCAAGTAGGACAATGACAGCTATTTTAGTTCTGGAATTTAAAAGTTTCATCAGTTGGAAGCTATACGCTCAACTTTAATAGTCATTCTTTTTTTTACGCTTGCGTAATGGCTTGTGCCGATACTCCCACTAACGAAAGTTGTTTCCGTTTCTTTGTCGATATAAATATCAGCCTCTAAAGTGCCGTCTGTGGCATTAATTATCCAGCTCACTGGTTCAAGAACCAGCCACCAGCGTATTATAATCGTTGCTGCGCCTGACGAACTAGACTCAATTCGCAATGCACTGCGGAGAGTTGTGCTGTCCGCAGTGCATGTGGCAGAAAAATTAGATTCGCTAACAACCCCGGTGACATTTTGTTCTGAAATCACTACCGTATCATTGCCAGAATTGCCGAGGTCGTTTCCACATGCGTAGTATTTGATTACGACCGTTCCGGCGGGATTAGGCGGCTGGATGTAATATACCCCCCATGCTTCGAAATCCCCTAGCGTGACCTTCGATGTAATTGGCATTGGATTTTTTATGTTTAATTTATGATTAAGAGACTGTGACTGTTCCAAGAACTGAGAAAGAGCTAGAGTCACTACCGTCTCCGGTCGCATTTGCGATCTGAATATTCCACGCAATCGTAGCGGCAACCGTCGCTCCACCGGTTCGTTTGATGAATACTCTGCGGGTGACATTGCTTCCTTGCGTTTTGCCGCCGGAAGAGTTGCTTGACTCGAAGGCTTGGTTCAACTGCGCGGGCCGAATGAGGAATTGGTGGTTCATGGGTTTTTTAACTGTTATTTTTCTAAGTTAGAGGTATTTTTTTGGGTGGAGGCAAGAAAAATATTGGATTTTTTTTAAGCAAGATTTGAGGGGTCAGAGGGAGGATTCCGTGAGGTTTTCGGGTATGGATTTGAAATTGGTTTTCGGTTGAGTTTCTGATAAATCCTGAGCGTTGTGAGGATAAACAAGTGAAACTGAGGTGCGGTTGGCGAGGGGCTACAAAGCGGTTTGCAAGTAATTAGACCCATTGCCAAAAGTTAGTGCCGAAATTCTGCTGAAAAGACTTGTACGATTGTTTGAATCATTTCCATCTTCCGCATCGCCCGTCCCCACCAGCTTCCCAATCCAGAAACCTGCACGCTTGAAGAGCTGGAGCAGGCCATGGATCAAGGCCCTGATGGCAAGGCTTTCAAGCGACTCAACA
>Ga0157373_10004277_pt1 | contig 10747 bp, 7 predicted proteins | sample C65metaG_FD_113460 | JGI IMG/M metagenome (GOLD analysis project Ga0157373, IMG submission 113460) | Corn rhizosphere microbial communities from Kellogg Biological Station, Michigan, USA - C6-5 metaG | ecosystem: Host-associated > Plants > Roots > Rhizosphere > Soil | place: USA: Michigan...
CTCATCATGGGTACATAGGTGAGTGAAAGAATGAAAGCACCTGCAATGGCAAATGCAACAGTTTGCGCCATCGGTTTGAACATTTTTCCTTCGATGCCCTGCAGGGTTAAAATTGGTAAATAAACAATGAGAATGATGATCTGTCCGAAGACTGCGGCATTCATCATTTTGCCTGCAGAATGTTTTACCTCTCCGTCCATTTGGTCCTGGTCAATTTTGGAGAGTCCCAAAAACTCTTTGTTGTGATGGAGACGATGCATCACTGCTTCCACAATAATAACGGCACCGTCGATTATCAAACCAAAATCCAGCGCACCAAGACTCATCAGATTTCCGCTCACGCCAAAGAGATTCATCATGATAATGGCAAAGAGCATCGAAAGTGGAATAACGGAAGCTACCAGTAATCCTGCTCTCAAATTTCCAAGAAAGAGAACAAGAATGAAAATGACGATTAATGCACCTTCAAGCAGGTTTTTTTCAACGGTTCCAATAGCGTTGTTCACCATTTTGGTGCGGTCCAAAAAAGATTCGATCATAACACCTTCAGGAAGCGTCTTTTCAATTTGCGCAATTTTTTCTTTAACATCCTTGATAACTCTATTTGAATTTTCTCCCTTCAGCATCATCACTACGGCGCCTGCAACCTCGCCCTGATCATTATAAGTAACGGCGCCATAACGGGTAGCATAACCGGTTCCAACATTGGCCACATCACGAATGGAAACAGGAGTTCCGTCATCCAGTCTTTTAATGATGACAGAACCAATATCGTCTTCAGTTTTGATCAATCCTTCAGTGCGGATATACAATACTGTTGGACCTTTTTCAATATAGGCGCCGCCTGTGTTTTGATTATTGTTCTGCAAGGCAGAAAAAATATCCGGGATAGTCAGGTTATACGATTTCAAACGGTCGTAATTCACACTGATCTCATATTGTTTTAGCTTACCTCCAAAACTGCTTACATCGGCAACGCCGTTGGTTCCCAACAATTGTCTTCGAATGATCCAATCCTGGATGGTTCGAAGTTCCATGACCGTGTACTTGTTTTCATAGCCTGTTTTCGGCTTTACTATGTACTGAAAAATTTCTCCTAATCCTGTTGTCACCGGCCCTAACGTTGGTGTTCCCAACGAAGGCGGAATTTGGTTTTGCAGTTGAATCAGTTTTTCACTGATCTGTTGCCTTGCCCAGTATACGTCGGTTTCATCGTTAAATACAATAGTAACCAGTGACAGCCCAAACCGTGAAAACGAACGTTGTTCAATGATTCCTGGAATATTTCGTGTGGCTTGTTCAATGGGAAATGTGATCAGTCTTTCTATATCGGCAGCGCCGAGTGAAGGCGATGAAGTGATGACCAGCACCTGATTATTGGTAATGTCAGGCACGGCATCAACAGGCAATTTGGAAACATTGTACGCTCCGTAAACCAGCAGTGTAATTACCATCATACCCACAATAAGTTTATTGCGGATAGAAAACGCAATGATCTTTGTCAGCATGTCAAACCATTTGTTATGAGGAAAATAAATGAGTGTTCAGAAGATCTCTGAAAAAATGAAAATGGAAGAAGCTAACAAAATTTAGGAGGTTGCCAAATGTCAAAGCCATGACTATCAGGCAAAGAAGTGATGTCTAAAAGAGGATAGGACTTTTCTTTTAAGTCCGGCAAAACAGCAATTTTGAAATGATGATCGGGAATTTCAATATTGCTATCGAATACAATTACGGCGTCGGAGCGAAAAGGAAGCTGCTGGTCGCGGTCATAATCCTGGTCTTTTGGATTGCCACTGAAATAATGCAGTTGAATGAAGTCAACAAACGAAACCGACGAGGTTTGTTTTTTGTGCTCTTTGAAATGTTCTATCAGTACCGGAAGTTTCAGCACTTGCTGCAGCGGTGTTTGAGACAGCAGCATCACCGATATAAAAAATATGGCTGAAACTTTCTGCATGCATTGCAAATATAATTTTTTGTGGCCCCCTTGCTTTGTTAAAAATTTATTGCAATCCTATTGTTTTTTTTAAAAAATAAAAAGATGTTCAGGTCTTAAAAACAGTTTCCTCTTTGACAAATCAATTGTTCGAAAAAGTGTGGATCCACCTGCCTGTCAAATAAGAAGCTGATTGGCCTAATAAGCCAGCCCTCGGTTGTGTGAAACGCTTTCAATCCATCCTTTTACTTCGGGAACGGGCTTGTGCATTTTACGGGATAAACGTTCCAGCAATTCTCTTTCATTTCCTTTTTCGTAATGCAGGTCTTCATCTGTCAGATCCATGTTGATTTCCTTCAGTTGCTCTTTCACTTCATCCCAGGGCGCCTCTAATTTTAATTCATACTCTCTCATAAAAAATGGTTTATGATTTTAGAATGCTGCAGCTTGTTTTAAAACAGATTTTACTTTACTTACAATGTGCGAAGCATCAATGCCGGCATCAAGCATTAATTCGTCCTTAGTACCTGATTGAGAAATTTTGCGAACTGCAATTTTGATCACCTGCCCTTCGCCGGAAAGAGCCGACATTACAAAATCCCCGAATCCACCATGCATAAAATGATCTTCCACGGTGATCAAAACTTTTTGCTCCGTCTCTGCAATACATTTTTTGAGTGTAACGGAGTCAATCGGATGAATGGAATAGAAATCCACTACACGAATGCTGATGTTTTCTTTTTGCAAAGCATCAGCAGCTTCTAATGCTTCAAACACCGTTATGCCTGTTGCTGCAACAGTCAGCAGATCGTTGTCCGAACTGCGTAAAATTTTTGAACCACCAATAGCAAAGTTGTCTTCGCTTTTGTATAACAATGGTGTTTTGGGGCGAAGTGTTCGCATGTAAGAAAAACCCTGATGTGTTGCCATCTGCGGGACCAACTTTGCTGTTGAAACCGCATCGCAGGGTTGAAGAACTACAGAATCAGGGAGAGCGCCAAACAAAGCAATATCTTCTAATCCCATTTGAGAAGGACCATCTTCGCCGATGCTGACACCAACATGAGAGCCGATGAATTTTATATTGGCTTCTGAAACTCTTGCCATCCGGATCTGGTCGGCAGCCCTGGTAAGAAAAGCTGCAAAGGTGGCAACAAAAGGTATCTTACCCATGCGGGATAGTCCTGCGGCAACAGATACCATATTTTGTTCGGCAATATAAGCTTCAACAAACCGGCCTGGGTGAGCTTTTTTAAATGTTTCAGTGAAAGTGGAGTTCATTACATCGCCGTCAAGAGCATAAATTGCTTTATTCTGTTCACCAAGTTTTGCCAACACTTCGCCAAATACTTCTCTCGTGGCATATTCTTTTCCGGGTTCAAATGTTATACCTGTATCATTTATGCCAACTGCAAATTGAGGTAACTTATTTTGTTGCGGTTGTTTTAGTTGAAACCGAAGCGTATCATCAATAGTTCCCAGTTCCTTCAAAGCTTTTTCCAGTTCATCTTTTTTCAATGCCTTGCCATGCCAGCCATCTTTATTTTCCAAAAAGGATACGCCATGACCTTTGAACGTTTTCATCACAATCGCATAAGGTTTCCCATTCGGTTTTTGTACGGCTTGTAATGCCTGATCGATCTCTTCGTAATTATGTCCGTCAATAGCGATCACTTCAAAGTCAAAGGCTTTAAACTTTCTGATGTATTCATCAATGTTGTGGCCGAACATGGTTTCCTGGCTTTGCCCTAAACGATTAATGTCAAGGATGGCAATCAGGTTATCCAGCTTTTCATGAGCGGCGAAATTGGCAGCTTCCCAAATTTGTCCTTCTGCCAGTTCTCCATCGCCTGTAAGAACATAGGTTTTGCTTCCATAACCTTCACGCTTTGCAATAAGAGCCAATCCTGCACCAACAGATAGTCCTTGTCCTAAAGAACCCGTTGCTGCTTCGGCGTATTTGTATTTCGGTACGGGGTGTCCTTCAAACCGGCTGCCGAATTTGCGCAGGGTTTTTAATTCTTCTAACGGGTAAGCGCCGGCCATTCCAAACAGGGTATATAACAGCGGCGCTGCGTGCCCTTTTGAAAGCACGAGCCGGTCGTTGTATAAATTGAGAGGATCATCAAGATCATAAGTAAAGTAACGGTCAAATAAAACGGCTGCGGCATCGGCTGCAGATAAACAGGAGGTAGGATGTCCCGAGCCTGCCTGTGTAGTAGAGATCAAACACCATTTGCGAACCAGATTTGCTTTTTTGCGGAGTTCTTCTAAATTTTCCATACCGGTATTATTTTGAAATGTCTAAAAAGTTTCAACGAGTCAATAATTATTGGCTACAGTCAAACTGATGAAAGAAGACTTAGAGGAAGGAGATGATGGACTACAAAATTAGTTTATTCTCTTTTGATGCGTGGTTTGAAATGGTTATGCATTTAGAATATCGATTGCAAGACATTGGCAGATCAATCTCATCAATTATTCCAAAACTGTGGTGGAGACGTTCTAACAAAAGGCCGCTATCATATCAATGAGCACTCTTTGCCATTTCAATTGTGCTGTGATGAATATTGTGGTGTTCTAATTCGTGTTTTATTTTTTCAATAACGTTAAGCTTTTTGTCGAACGATAATTCTTCATCAATAACCACATGGGCTGTCAGCGCATTTTCGGTTGTGCTCATTGACCATACGTGAACATGATGTACGTGCTTTACATGTGGAATACCTGTAATGATTTTTTTAATTGCGTCAAGTTCTATTCCTGCCGGCACTGCATCAATCGTCATTTTAAAACTGTCTCTCAGCAATCCCCAGGTGCTTGCAAGAATCACGATCATTATGATCAACCCAAGAGCAGGGTCAAGCCAATAGATATTTGTGTAAGAAATAACAATGCCCGCAATGACAACACCTAAGGAAACCAATGCATCAGCCAGTAAATGCAGGTAAGCAGCCCTCGAATTCAATTCATGCTTTTGCCGGAAAAACAAATAAGCTGAAATGCTGTTGACAACAATTCCAATGGCAGCCACCCATGCAATTACACCGCCTTCAACCGGTTGTGGTTTAAATAATCTTGTAAACGCTTCATAACCTAAGATGCCGATGGCAACCAATAAAACAACAGCATTAACAAGCGCTGCCAGCACTGTTGTTTTCTTAAATCCGTAAGTGTAGACTGCGCTGGACCGTTTCTTTGCAATCCAAAAAGCAACCAGGGAAACGGCAAGACTTGCCACATCGCTCAGATTGTGTCCCGCATCTGTTAGCAAAGCCATCGAATTGTAAGCGATACCTGCAATTGTTTCTGCTAACACAAAAGCCATGTTCAAGCCGATGCCGATCAGAAAAACATTTTTATTGCTTTTGTTGATCTCTGCTGAATGAGAATGACTGTGCGGGTGTTCCATTGCTACAGTTTAAGCTTGATGCCGCCGTTGATAACAAAACCTTCGGTATGTGTCCATATCTCGTCGAATGTTGGATTGAGATGTGAGCCGTTGACTACATTCTTATAATTACTTTGTCTCGTATCTGTAAAGTTCTCGAAATTCACAAACAGGGAAAAACGTTTGAATATCTTCTCTGTCATAAAGCCAAGCTCTGAAAATGCCGGTGTATGGGTACCATTGCTTAAATATTGCTTTCCTGTAAAATATCCCTCCAGACCAATTTTGATTACTCCTTCTTTTTCGTAGATCAAAGCTGTGTTTAGCTTGTTTCGCGGCACTAAGGGCAGGAATTGATTTCCCGAAAAGTACTTAGCTTTTGTATCGGTGAATGTGTAGCCGATAAATAATTTAAAATTGTCTTTGAAAATAAACCGTGCGTTGGTTTCAAAGCCTGCGCTCTGAACGGGTTTATCTGTATTTGCAAATCTGAAGTTATTGGCAGCATAGTTATCCAATACCAAAGGATTATCGATCCAGGTGTAAAAGAACATGTGATTAAATGTAAAGGCCAGGTCATCACTGATATTTGTTCTGAGGTTCACATCTGCCGTTCCGCCATAGCTCTTTTCAGATTTTACATTGTTTAACTGGTCTACACCGCGGTACTGTATGGTTTCTGTTTCTTCTATGAAAAGTGTTGGCGTTTTATAACCCATGCCTGCACCAATCCTTGATGACCACTGAGGGCTATACTTTATCAATAAAGAAATTCGTGGCAGAATAAATACTTCGGTATTTGTGTAAATACTGTTTTTGTAGTTTACAGCATCTATTCTTAAACCGCTTTCCAGTTTTAATTTGTCAGTGGCATCCCATGTGTGCTGCCCGTATAGGCCGCCGGTGGTGCTGGTATTATCCCTGTTGGTTGCGCTTTTTACTTTTTCATTGAACTTATTGTAAGTGAAATTACCGCCGGAGACGAAGGAGTGATAGTTGCCATCTGTGATATAAGAAATATCAGTGTAGCTGTTGTAATCGGTACCGGCGAAAGTATATGCGGGTAAATTGATTGTTCTGTCGAACACACTGAAACTTTGTTTGGCAATGAAACGCTTTCTGCTTTTTATTTTTTTATTCAGTTCAAAGGTGCTGATATTGCGAAGGGTTTTATTTTTTTCAAAGTATTGATGTGAAGCATCCGCTTTGCCTTTGATAACCTGCATATCTCCGCCTGTTCTTTCGCCTGCAGTTAAACTGTTGCCAATGGAGATGATCGTTGTTTCATTCGGGTAGATAAAAAGCTTTGGATGCAATGTAAACTCGTTTGACCTTGGTACTTCCGTAAAATCATCTTTATCTACGTCATAAGCAATTGACCGGTTGTAGAGACCAAGCATAGTGTAACCAAGCTTCTTTCCTCGTTGCGCTGCAAACCCGCCAACATTGCTCTGACCGATATTCGATTGATTGAGAATAAAACTGAACTCTGGTTTTTCCCCCGGTGTTTTTGAAATAAAATTGATCACTCCTGCAATGGCGCCGCCACCATAAAGCGGTGAAGCGGGGCCTTTAATAATTTCTACCTGCTTTAAATCCAATGGTGGAATTTCCAATACGCTTAATCCGCTGGAGAAATTTCCAAAGTTGGCAAAGCCGTCTTTTAAAATTTGTGTATACCTGCCATCCAAACCTTGTATACGAATGCTGGCATTGCCTGAAGTTGCCGATGTCTGCTGTACCTGTATGCCCGTACTTTCGTGAAGAAGCATGGCTACGTTGCCCGGTCTCATGTTATTCTTTTCGTCTATTTCCTCAAGCTCTATAGTTTCAACCCTTGTCGGTACATTGGCAATGGTTCTGCTGGTGCGTGTTGATTGTACGATTACTTCTTCCATTTCGTGCTCATCACTTTCCAATTCTATTTCTAAAGTATCGGAAGCATAAGGAATGGCGATCTTTATTTCCTTTTCTTCATAACCAAGGGCTGTGATGATCAACGTATAAGAGCCATTGGCGGGAAATGAAACGGATGTTGCTCCGGTGCTGCCGGTTGAATAGCCTTTTGTTGTGCCTTTGAATAAAATACTTGCAGCAAGAGCAGCATTATTTTCTTTACTTATAACTTTAATGACTATGGTTTGCTGTGCTTTGCTTAAAAAGCTGATACCTGTTAATAAAAATAGGATGAGTAGTCGCATGACTTAGTGATCTGTTTAATAATAAATCGGGTTGAACTGAATCTGAGGAGAAATCAACAGGGGCGTGGAGGCTGCCAAAAAGAGGAAGAGTAAGGAGGAAGATCAGCCTTTATAATTGCGTGTTGATGAACGAGGCTCTCTGCAGAAGGAACGTCTAATTGGATGGTTTTTGTTAATTCAACAGAAGCAGGACAAGTGGCGCAAGCAAAGAAAGGGGAGCAGATACTTTTATTTTCATGGTTATCGTGGTTGGATGCGGCAACCTGATCTGCACAACAATCATTAACGCCACAACAAGGAATAAATGTGCCTGCTGCGGTGACAATTAATAATATCAGTACCAACCAAATTTTCATCCGATGCAAAGTAAATTGGAGGCGAGGTTAAAAACAAATCAATGTTTGCAAGCTGATACAATTTGTTAAAAATAGGGAGCCGCACCGGTCAACTCTCTAAAATAAATCCTCCTTACTTATTCATCTCTTTTTGTTCAATCATGATACTCTTTCACAGAATTGTAAAACTTTTAAAAAATCCAGATATCCTGGGAGTAAATTAGTTTTAAATAAAAGTATTTAAGTACTTTTATTCCCTAAATCACAAATTCATGGATAGTTTATTCGTTCCTTCATTGCAACCAGCGCTTAAGCACCCCACTATTTTGAAAAAGTTTGATGACCTGCAAAATGGCGAAGCTTTTTTATTGATAAATGATCATGACCCCATTCCTCTTTACTATGAAATGAAAGCAGAAAAGGGTGAGATCTTTGAATGGAAAAAAGTAGAAGATGGTCCCGAAGTATGGAAAGTCGAGATCAAAAAAACAGCAGTCAGGTCCTCTGCAATAAATCCTGTTAAACAAAATAAAGAGGAAGCCAAATCCGATGTGTTCGTTTTAAATGTAACACTGATCGAGCCACGCCTTAAACATCCAACCATCTTCAAACATTTTGATGCGTTGAAAGAAGGCGAAGCTTTTCAAATTCTGAATGATCATGATCCAAAGCCTTTGTATTATCAATTGCTCGGTGAAAGAGGAAATATTTTTACCTGGTCTTATTTGGAGCAGGGACCGCAATGGTGGAAAGTTCAAATTAAAAAGAATGATCTGGCAAATGGTGAAACTGTTGGCGAGATCGCTGCAAAAGATATTCGCAAGGCAGAAGTGTTTAAAAAATACGGAATTGATTTTTGCTGCGGCGGGAAGAAATCATTGAAACAGGTTTGCGAAGAAAAAGGTTTGGATGTTGAGATCGTAGAAGCTGAATTGGAAAATCCGGCACAACCGGTTTCTGCTGCAAATGATTATAATAGGTGGGAGCCCGATTTTCTTGCCGATTACATTTACAACCAGCACCATCTTTATTATTATAATGAATTGCCTGTGTTGAAAGGATTGATCACAAAAGTGGCACAGCATCATGGCGATAATCATTCTGAATTAAAATACATGTACTCATTGTTTGGACAATTGGTGCATGAACTCGACACTCATTTTATGCGTGAAGAAAAAGTGGTGTTCCCTTTTATTAAAGCATTGGTTCAGGCAAAGCGTACCGGAAATTTTGAGGCATTGAACAGCCAGCCTTCTCTTACTGATCCTATCCGCCTCATGGAAGTTGATCATGATGCAGCAGGTGAGATTTTGGCTGAAATGCAAAAGCTGTCCAACAACTATGCGCCTCCGGCAGATGCCTGCAACAGCTACCAGTTCTTATACAAGAAATTAAAAGACCTTGATGAAGATCTTCACCAGCACATTCATTTGGAGAATAACATTCTTTTCCCCAAAGCATTGAAGCTGGATAAAGAATTAAGATCCTGAAAACCGTCTGACAAAAATGGCAACAGGTCTTGTTGAACAGCAGGACCTGTATTTGCCATAAATGTCTGACGCATGAAGCCACGGTAAATTATATGGAGAATAGTATCACGCCGGGACAAGAGAACGCTGAGATTTTTCCCTGTGCGAACTCCGCTTCTCTGCGTGAAATTTTCTTCAGCGAATATTGTCTTTCAATCTTTAAACCCTGAACTATGGAACTTCCTGAAAAAACCTCGTATCAAAAAAGAGTGGTCATTGTTGGCGCCGGTTTTTCCGGACTGACGCTTGCCAAAAAACTTTCCTCAAAATATTTTCAGGTTGTCTTACTCGATAAAAATAATTATCATCAGTTCCAGCCCTTGCTTTACCAGGTAGCTACTGCCGGTTTGGAACCAAGCAGCATCAGCTTTCCTCTTCGCAAAATATTTCAGAAAAGAAAAAATGTTTTCATACGTATTGCTGAAGTAAGGTCGGTTACTACTGAAAGCAATTTTGTGCAAACTTCCATTGGCGATATTAATTACGATTATTTAGTGCTGGCAAACGGTGCCGAGACCAATTATTTCGGAATGGATGACCTGCATCAAAATGCATTTTCCATGAAGTCGGTTTCGGAAGCATTGCTGTTGCGTAACACTTTGCTTCAAAACTATGAGCAGGCATTGACTAGTAAAAGCGAAGAAGAAAGATCAGCACTATTGAATATTGTGATCGTTGGTGGTGGCCCAACCGGTGTAGAATTGGCTGGCGCTATTGCAGAAATGAAGAATAAAATTTTGCCGAAAGATTACCCCGAAATCAACTTTGCGCAGATGAATGTTTATCTGATGGAAGCGGCGCCACGTTTGCTGAATGGAATGAGTGAAGCTTCGGGGAAGAAGGTGGAACAATATCTTACCAGCCTGGGTGTGCATGTGCAGACCGGGACTTCGGTAAAAAATTATAATGGCCATACTGTTTCATTAAACGACGGCAATACTTTATACAGCCGTTGTTTAATTTGGGCTGCTGGTGTAAAAGGAGCTGCATTCAATGGCTTGCCGGAAGCATCGGTCTTTCCCAATAAAAGAATTTTAGTAGATGATTTTAACCGCATTGAAGGTTTGCAAAATGTTTTTGCCATTGGTGATGTAGCGTTGATGAAAAGTGGCATGAATCAGAAAGGTCATCCGCAGGTTGCTCCGGTTGCCATGCAACAAGCAGCCTTGCTTGCTAAAAATTTATTGAGCACTGAGCAGAAAAAAGAATTGAAACCCTTTGTTTATAAAGACAAAGGAAGCATGGCCACCGTAGGCCGTAATCTTGCCGTTGCCGAATTGGGTGAAATAAAAATGAAAGGTTTTATTGCCTGGATGGTTTGGATGATGGTGCACTTAATGTCTATCATTGGC
>Ga0157373_10004282_pt1 | contig 10740 bp, 4 predicted proteins | sample C65metaG_FD_113460 | JGI IMG/M metagenome (GOLD analysis project Ga0157373, IMG submission 113460) | Corn rhizosphere microbial communities from Kellogg Biological Station, Michigan, USA - C6-5 metaG | ecosystem: Host-associated > Plants > Roots > Rhizosphere > Soil | place: USA: Michigan...
AGGTTGAGTACGATTCCAATAACTGATGCAAAGCAGGCTCCGGAGGTTTCTTATAAAAGCAATAGTTTACGGTTTGAATATGCAGCTCCTTTCTTTGATCAGGAAAATAAAACTCAATACCAGACTTGGTTGGAAGGTTACGAAAGCAACTGGAGCGATTGGGGAAATAATTCGTATAAAGAATACACGAATCTTTCAGCAGGAAAATATACTTTTCATGTACGGGCAAAAAATATATATGGAAAGATTAGCGAGGCAGCAGTTTTCCCCTTAACGATACTTGCACCGTGGTATGCAACCTGGTGGGCGTATTTCTTGTATGCCTTGACTGGTATTCTTCTTCTTTATTTATTTATCAAATGGCGCACCCGGCAACTGGAAGAAAAACACAAGCAGCTTGAAAAAACGATTAAAGAAAGAACTGCTGAGTTGAGTGACAGAGTTGAAGAATTGGCAGTAATTAATAATGTGCAGGAAGGGCTGGTTAGTAAAATGGATATGCAATCCATATATGACCTGGTGGGCAATAAGATCCGCGACGCTTTTGATGCACAGGGAGTGATTATTGGAAGTCTTGAGGATGTTAAAGGCTTAGAATATTTCAATTATGCGATTGAAGATGGTAAACGACTTTACCCAAATGCGCGGCCACTTGATAACCTCCGGAAGCAGCTTATTGAAACAAAACAGAAAATTGTAATTAATAATAAAGATGAAGCATTAAAATGGTTTGATGATAAAGGAATCGGAGATACAAAACCTGCAAAATCCGCTGTATTTGTTCCTTTACTGATTGGAGATAAAGTAAAAAGATATGTTAGTTTGCAAAACGTGGACAAAGAAAATGCCTTCAGTGATTCTGATATAAAATTATTAGAAACACTTGCCAACAGTATGAGCGTGGCATTGGAAAATGCAAGACTTTTTGATGAAACAACAAGATTATTGAAAGAAACGGAACAAAGAAACTCAGAACTGGCTGTGATTAACAGTGTGCAGGAAGGACTTGTGGCTCAAATGAGAATGGAGGATATCTATACTCTCGTAGGCGATAAGATTCGCGATCTTTTCGATACACAGGTAGTAGTCATCCGAAGCTATGATCATGAAAATCAAATTGAAGAATTCAATTATTGTATTGAAAAGGGGGAAAGATTCAATGGTGGTGAAAGATCATTTGACGATTTTACCAATTATATTATCGAAACAAAAAAACCAATACTTATTAATGAAGACTTTGAAACCTTTATTTCCAAATTTTCTGATGAAAGCACTTTAGAAGGAGAAATACCGAAATCTGCTGTTTTTGTTCCAATGATGCATGCAGGGGTGGTGACAGGAAATGTAAGCCTTCAAAATGTAGATCATGAACATGCTTTTACTGAATCTGACGTAAACCTCCTTACTACATTAGCCAACAGTATGAGTGTCGCTTTGAAAAGCGCCAGACTTTTTGATGAAACAACCAGACTATTAAAAGAGACAGAACAAAGAACTTCAGAACTGGCGGTAATCAACAGCGTTCAGGAAGGCCTCGTAGCGCAAATGGATATTCAATCTATTTATGACCTCGTTGGTGAAAAGATACGGAATATTTTCCAGGCACAGATCATTGATATTGTTACCTATGATAAGAAGAAAAATCTCATAGAAGATCGCTATGCATTTGAAAAAGGCGATAGAACCTTACTTGGTCAAAGAGAACCACTGGGTTTCAGGAAACATGTAATTGATTCGCACCAGGTTTTTCTGATCAATGAGAATATGGATGCAATGAGCAAACAATATGAAAGCTATGTAACCATTGGTGAGCAACCTAAATCTGCCGTTTTTGTTCCAATGATAACCGGCGGGGAAGTAACCGGAATTATCAGTTTACAAAACCTCGATCATGAACACGCTTTTTCAGATTCTTCCATAAATCTTTTGGTTACTCTTGCAAACAGCATGAGCGTGGCTTTGAAAAGTGCCGGATTGTTTGATGAAACCAATCGTTTACTAAAAGAAACTGAACAGCGAAACGCAGAACTAGCCGTAATCAACAGCGTTCAGGAAAGTTTGGTTGCTAAATTAGATATGGCCGGTATCTACGAACTGGTAGGAGAAAAGATCCGTCAAATATTCGGCGCGCAGGTAATTGATATTGTAACTTATGATCCTGTAAGAAATGTAATCGAGGATCAGTATGCTTATGAAAAAGGCGACAGAACTTTGCTTGGAGAAAGAGAACCAAAAGGATTCAGAAAACATGTAATCAAAACCGGCACTTTGCTGTTGCATAATGAAAATGTAATAAGAGCGATGCGGGAATTTGATAATGAAGTATTAATAGGCGAGGTACCAAAATCACAGATCTACGTTCCGATGATCGCAGATGGAAAAGTAAAAGGAATTATCAGTTTACAAAACCTCGATCATGAACATGCTTTTTCTGATTCGGATGTAAGCCTTCTTACCACGCTTGCAAACAGCATGAGCGTTGCCTTAGAAAGTGCGCGCTTGTTTGATGAAACCAATCGCTTATTAAAAGAAACAGAGCAACGCACTTCTGAATTGGCGGTTATAAATAGTGTTCAGGAAGGTCTCGTAGCTCAAATGGATATGCAGGCGATCTATGATCTGGTAGGAGAAAAAATCAGGAATATTTTCAACGCACAAATTTTTTCCATAGTAACTTATGATAAAAAGAAGAATCTGTTAGAAGAGAAATATTCTTACGAAAAAGGGGATAGAACATTAATGGCACCCATGAAACCTGTTGGCTTCGGGAAGCATGTTATTGAAACACATCAATTGATACTTGTCAATGAAAAAATGACCGAGAAAAGCAGGGAATATGGCAGTATTGTGGTAAGTGGAGAGCAGCCAAAATCCGGAGTTTGGGTTCCGTTAATTACAGCTAACGAAGTCAATGGCATCATAAGTTTGCAAAATATTGATCAAGAACACGCCTTTTCAGAATCTGATGTAAATCTTTTAAGTACACTTGCAAATAGTATGAGCGTGGCTTTAAAAAGTGCCGGATTGTTTGACGAAACCAATCGTCTGCTAAAAGAAACCGAGCAACGAAACGCAGAACTGGCCGTAATCAACAGCGTTCAGGAAAGCCTCGTTGGAGGAATGGATATGTCAGGAATTTACGAGTTGGTAGGCGAAAAAATGCGGGAAATATTTAAGGCGCAGGTAATCGACATTGTTACTTTTGATGCGAATAGAAATGTGATCAGCGATAAATATTCTTACGAAAAAGGAGACAGGACACTGGTTGGAGAAAGAAAGCCAACAGGATTCAGAAAACATGTGATTCAGACTGGCGCATTGCTCGTGCATAATGAAAACGTAGCCGAGGCAATGAAAGAATACGGCAATGAGATTATTATTGGTGAAACACCTAAGTCGCAGATATATGTTCCAATGCTTGCCGATGGAAAGGTAAAGGGAGTTATTAGCTTACAAAACCTTGATCATGAGCATGCTTTTTCAGATTCAGATGTTAGCCTTTTAACTACTCTTACAAACAGTATGAGTGTTGCACTGGAAAGTGCCCGCCTCTTTGATGAAACTGCGCGGCTGCTAAAAGAAACCGAACAACGAAATGCAGAACTGGCGGTTATTACAAGCGTTCAGGAAAGCCTCGTTGCTAAAATGGATGTGGAAGCGATCTATTATTTAGTGGGAGAAAAAATAAGAGAAGTTTTTAGCGCGCAGGTAATTGATATCACTACTTATGACAGTGCCACTAATCTGATTGAAGATAAATATGCTTATGAAAAAGGGGACAGAACTTTGTTGCAGCCAAGAGAACCTTCAGGCTTTAGGAAGCATGTAATAGATTCTGCTCAAATGCTTGTGATCAACAGGGATATGTACAAACAAAGACTGAAGTATGAAAATGCGATCGTTGTTGGTAAGGCAGCAAAATCTTTAGTGATGGCGCCTTTGATGGCTGGCGGCAAAGTGAATGGAGTGATCAGTCTCCAGAATCTTGATAAAGAAGATGCATTCTCAGATTCAGAAATAAGTTTATTATCAACGCTGGTGAATAGCATGAGCGTGGCTTTAAAAAGTGCCAGGCTTTTTGATGAAACAACTCATTTGCTGAAAGAAACCGAACAACGCACCGCAGAATTGGCTGTCATAAACAGCGTTCAGGAAGGATTGGCAAATGAATTAGACATGAATGCGATTTATAACCTCGTAGGCGACCGAATACAAAAAATATTTAACGCTCAGGTGGTAATTATTGGCAGCTTTAATCTTGAAAAGAAAACCGAAAGTTTCAATTATGTGATTGAAAATGGAGTAAAAATGAAAGAGGGTTCACGAGCTATTAATCATTTGCGTGAACTACTCATTAATCAAAAGCATACAATTCACATTGGCTCAGAAAAAGAGGCAGTTGATAAATACCTTCTAAGAGCAGTTGAGGTAACTAAAATGACAAAATCCCTGTTATTTGTTCCTTTACTGACAGGAAATGAAATAAAAGGTTATGTAAGTATCCAAAACGTAGATATTGACAATGCTTTCACAGATGCCGATGTAAGATTACTGGAAACGCTTGCAAATAGTATGAGCGTTGCCTTAGAAAATGCCCGTCTGTTTGATGAAACCAATCGTTTATTAAAAGAAACAGAACAACGAACTGCTGAGCTGGGAGTAATCAACAATGTTCAGGATGGATTATCCCGTGAATTAGATGTGAAGGCAATTTATAATCTTGTTGGCGATCGTCTTTGTGAATTATTTCCTGAAACTCAAACTTTGGTTATCCGAACATTCGATAATGAAACCAATCTTGAATACTGGCATTATGCAAAAGAAAAAGGTGAACAGCAAATTGTGCCGCCACGTCCATTGAACTGGAACAGCAAGGAACTCATTCGTACAAAAAAACCATTAAACATAAATGAAAATTATGTAGAAACAGCAAAGAAATATGGAGGCACCGGTGTTACTGCAGGAAAGCCACCAAAGTCTGCTGTTTTTGTTCCCATGTTTGTTGGTGATATGGTAAGAGGCTCGGTTAGTCTGCAAAACGTTGACAAGGAGAATGCATTCAGTGATTCGAATATGCGGCTGTTGACTACCATTACCAATAGCATGAGTGTAGCACTGGAGAATGCCCGGTTATTTAATGAAACAACCCATTTAATACACGATGCAAAACAAAGAGCTTCCGAACTCTCAACAGTAAATAGCATCAGCAAGGCATTGGCTTCGCAATTAAATCCGAATGAATTAATTCAGTTTGTAGGCGATCAATTGCGCGATCTTTTCAAAGCCAATATTGCCTACCTCGCTTTATTAAATAAGAAAACAAAAGTGATCCATTTTCCTTATCAATTTGGAGATGAAATGCCTTCGATGAAGCTGGGCGAAGGGCTTACTTCCAAAATTATTCTTAATGGAGAACCTCTTCTTATCAATAAAAATGTAGATGAACTAAGGGAACAACTGGGTGTGAAACGTGTGGGATTATCTGCTTCATCCTACCTCGGCGTTCCCATTCCGGAAGGCGAGGAGTTTATTGGCGTATTAAGTGTACAAAGTACTGAACAGGAAAATCGTTTCAATGAGAATGATCAGCGATTATTAACTACCATCGCTTCTTCTGTTGGCGTTGCTTTACGGAATGCGCAGCTTTTTGAGGATGTAGAACAGGCGAAAATGGAAGCGGAAAAAGCCAGCAAGGTTGCGGAAAAAGCCAACGAAGCGAAGAGCGCATTTCTTTCTACCGTGAGCCACGAATTAAGAACGCCACTCACTTCTGTTTTAGGTTTCGCCAAAATAATTAACAAGCGCCTGAACGATAAAATATTTCCAATTGTAGACCAAACCGATCCCAAAACAGGAAAGACGATAAACCAGGTCAATGAAAACTTGCAGGTTGTCATTTCAGAAGGAGAAAGATTAACTCATCTCATCAACGATGTGCTTGATCTTGCAAAAATTGAAGCAGGCAGAATGGAATGGAACCAGGAAAAAGTATCGTTGTCAGAAGTTGTGGAAAGAGCTGTTTTGGCAACCACCTCGCTTTTTGATCAAAAAGGTATTAAGCTGAACAAAAAAATTGACAATAATATTCCGGATATTATTGGCGATCCCGACAAACTGATCCAGGTGGTGATCAATCTTTTTTCCAATGCGGTGAAATTTACTGAAAACGGCGGAGTCACCTGCAAAGTTTATCAAAAAGACAATGAGGTAATCGTGAGTGTTACTGATACCGGAATTGGAATTGCGCCCGAAGATTATGGAGCTGTGTTTGAGCAATTCAAACAAGTCGGCGGAGATACATTGACGGATAAACCAAAAGGAACTGGTTTAGGTTTACCGATTTGTAAAGAAATCGTAGAACATCACGGTGGCAGGATTTGGGTAGAAAGTAAGATCGGAAAAGGAAGTACTTTTTCTTTTGCCATTCCTTTTATTCCTTCGGATAATAAAAATATTAAAAAGCAAAAACCGATTCATTTGGATGAATTGGTAAAACAATTGAAAGAACAGGTTGGCTTTTCAAAATTGAAAATGAATGGACACACTGCCAGTATTCTTGTGGTGGATGATGATGATTCGATCCGTTCATTATTGGAACAGGAATTAAGCGATGCGGGATATTTGATAGAACAGGCAACGAATGGAAAACAGGCGTTGGAATGTATCCGCAAAAACCGTCCTGATCTGATCATTCTCGATGTGATGATGCCGGAAATGAATGGGTTTGATGTCGCTGCAATTTTGAAAAACGATCCGCAGACAATGGATATTCCTATCATTATTTTATCCATCGTTCAGGACAAAGCAAGAGGCTTCAGAATTGGCGTTGACCGGTATTTAACCAAACCAATTGACACGGCTCAACTCTTTACAGAAGTCGGAAATTTATTAGAACAGGGAAAATCAAAAAGAAAAGTAATGGTGGTGGATGAAGACACAGAAGCAGTTCGTTCTTTGACTGATGTTCTTCAAACAAAAGGTTACCAGGTGGTAGAATCTGATGGGAAGGAATTGGTAAAAAATGCGATTGCCACACAACCTGACATCATTATTTTAAATTCTATTTATTCAGGCAAACAGGAAATTGTAAAAACATTAAGATTTGAAAAAGGTTTGGAAAATGTGTTGTTTTTTATTTATCAATAATAATTAGCCATTGTGTTAATTAGCTGATGTGCTAATGTAGTGAACAAACAAATAATGCAAATTCCTTTTTGATAAAAAATAAAAACCGAACTACGAACTAAAAACTAAATTAAGAATCAAGCACTAAAACATGGAACAAAAACTTTTAATTGTAGATGATGAAGCGCACATTAGAATGCTGCTCGAACAAACACTGGAAGAACTGGAAGATGATGGAGTTAATTTTTTTACTGCCCAAAATGGTGAAGAAGCTTTTGAGATTATCAAAACAGAAAAACCACAGTTGGTTTTTTTGGATGTGATGATGCCAAAAATGAATGGCATGGAAGTGTGCAGAAAAGTAAAAAAGGAATTAGAGCTAAATAACGTTTTTATTGTTTTACTCACCGCAAAAGGCCAGGAACTTGATCGTCTCAAAGGACAGGAAGTAGGTGCGGATCTTTACATGACGAAGCCTTTTGATCCGGAGGTAATTCTGGAAAAAGCACGGGAAATTTTGAGTTTATGAATTTTATTCTAAAAGAATAAATGGAAAAAGAATGGCTAAAATAAGTTTGAAAAATATCTTGAGTAAGGACGCCGACGCGATTCAAATCGTCGGTTCTTTATCCAAACAGTTGAATGCAGATTTTTGTATAGAAGATAATAATGGAAAAATTATTCTGTCAAACATGGTAGAGACAGGTCATGACCTGTCTCTGAATAGCGTTGAGACAAATCATGACCTGTCTCAACCATTTCAATTTCCTGTTTTCTTTGAAAATGAAACAATAGGCTTTGTAAAAGGAAATGAAAAATCAGCTTTTATCGCTGAACTATTGATGCATATTTTAAACAAAGAATCGGAAAGAAAAAAATTAGGCGCAGAAGTTTTGAATCTTTACCAGGAAATAAATTTGATTTTTAATTTCTCGGATAAATTGGCGCAAACCATTGGTGCATCTGACATTTCAAAAATTACTTTGAACGAAGCGGCACATGTAATTAAATCGAAGAATGGCGTGGTTGTTTTATGGGATGAAGAAAAAAATCGTTTGCGGGTTGAAGCGTCCATAGATGAATTATTTTTTGATGAAGAAAAAATAAATACCGAGTTGCCGATGTTGTTTGATATTATATTAAGCGGCCAATCCGAAATTGTCAGCGATATTGCTTCTTTACAAAAAGCAGGCATTGTTTCTCCCGAAATAAAATCAATTATCTATTCTGCTTTGAAAGTCAAACACCGGATCATGGGCGTGATCATCCTTGCAGATAGTGAAGCGGATAAATATACGGCTGGTTCTTTAAAATTATTGACCACGCTTGCGTTGCAATCTTCATCGGCAATTGAGAGTTCTTTGTTGTACGAAAAAAATATCCGCGAAGCGCAGGAAAAAGAAGCGGCAATGCGAAAAATATTTGATGCAACGGGAAAATTTGTGCCTTATCAATTTCTAAAATCTCTTGGCCATGAACTCATCACGGATGTAAAACTTGGCGACCAGGTTGAAAAAATTGTAACCGTTCTTTTTACTGACATTCGAAATTATACGAGCCTTTCTGAATCAATGACGCCTGAAGAAACTTTCGGATTTATTTGCTTGTTCAATGCGCGAATGGGGCCAATTATTCGCAAACACAATGGATTCATTAATCAATATCTGGGCGATTCGATCATGGCTATTTTCCCGGTGAATGCGGCTGATGCATTGAATGCTGCAATTGAGATACAAAAAGAAATTCAGGACTTCAATGAGATTCGCAAAGAAAAAAATAAGTCTGAAATTCAAATTGGTGTGGGAATGCATACCGGTCCGCTGATCATGGGCATTACCGGCGATTACGACCGCATGGATGCCTGCACAATTTCTGATACAGTCAATACCGCTTCACGGGTTGAAAGCCTTACCAAACATTATAAAGCTTCTATTTTATTGAGCGACGCAAGCCTCCGGCAAATGGAAAATACCGATAATTTTCATTTAAGAAATTTAGGTCTTGTCCAATTAAAAGGAAAGCTTTCTTCTATTAATGTGCATGAATGTTTCAGTTGTAATACTGAAATAGAATTACAAAAAAAATTAGAAACGCTTCCTGTGTTTAATGATGGTGTTTCTTTTTATTTGAATAAATTATTCAGCAATGCATACAACGCTTTCAAAAGTGTAATTGAAATGGATCCTGATGATCGCACTGCCAGATTCTTTTATAATTATACGCGGCAAATAATCGACTCAGGAGTGGTAAAAGATAAATCCGGGGTTGTTGAAATGGAAGAGAAATAAACAATCGGTAAAGAAATTGAAAACAGAAAACCAGTTTATTTGTTTGTTTACTGGCATCATTTCTTCAGAACCGAAAACTGCTTTTTTGTGGAAGACGAGCTATCTCAGTTTATGCATGTAGTCATTATTTGCAAATTCTTTTTTTACATCATTCAGATTTCTTAAAATGCTGTTGTCTATCAATTTTCCTTCCATTTGCAAAATAAATCCGCCAATAATGTTTTCATCAACCGACGTTTCCAGATGAACATTATCATAAGAAGTTGATGCTTTTATTTTTGAAATAAAAGAATCGGCAAGTTCTTTACTTATCGGAGAAGCAGTGGTTAATTTTGCATTGTGCAAACCGATAATTGAGTTGTATTGTTCAATAAACGAAGTGATAACCCCAGGCAAATTAGCTTCCCTGCTTTTATTGCAAAGTAATTTTAAAAATGCTTCGGTGATCTTTGAAACTTTTCCTTCAGTTACCGCTTGAATCACTTTGTATTTCTTACCCGGATTAATGATCGGGCTATTGAGCTTCAACACAAAGTCACGGCTTCTATCAACAACTGATTTTAAAAACCCAATATCATTATGTACTGCATCCAGTTGCTTCAATTCGGTTGCAGTATCTATCAGGCTTTTCGCGTATCGCTGGGCTAAACGTGGATTATTCATATCTCTTTCAATTAATTCAACTCAACATTCTGAGCTAGTTCCTGAATATATTTTTCTTGGGCTTCTTTATTATTCAATTCACGGCGCAAAACTTTTTCGCTTACTTCAAGAACCAAATTTCCTACCTGGTTTTTCAGATCGGTGATAGCAGCCATTTTTTGCTGATGAATCACGCTTTGCGCATCCGCAACAATTTTGCTGGTTTCTTTCCTGGCTTGCTCTTTGGCCTCCTGAATTATTTTATCACGCGTTTCCTTTGCCTCTCTCATCATCTGTGATCTTTCTTCACGCGCTTTGGCTAGCAAAGCTTCATTTTCGCTTTTTAAAGCCGCCATTTCTTTCCTTACATTCTCAGCAGAAAGAATAGAATCAGAAATATTTTTTTCTCTTTCATCCAAAGATTTTAAAATTGGCTTCCAGGCATATTTACCCAATATATAAAGTACAATAATAAAAGCGACAAGCGTCCAGAGAATCAAACCCAACTTTGGAAGTAAAAGTTCCATACTTTATTGTTTAATTTAAATATAATGATGATTGTAATTTTCAAAAAATACTGTATCCTCCACCCTGTGCTTTGGATACAGTAAAAAAATTCGCTGTTTGCGACTGCCAACCGAAGTTTATGCTCCGGTTACAGATTTCAACACAGCCAATAATCCTG
>Ga0157373_10004285_pt1 | contig 10736 bp, 12 predicted proteins | sample C65metaG_FD_113460 | JGI IMG/M metagenome (GOLD analysis project Ga0157373, IMG submission 113460) | Corn rhizosphere microbial communities from Kellogg Biological Station, Michigan, USA - C6-5 metaG | ecosystem: Host-associated > Plants > Roots > Rhizosphere > Soil | place: USA: Michigan...
ACCGTCGGGCGAACTCGGCGATGAGGGGCGCCAGGTAAATGTTGGCGAAATCCACCGGCAATGACGCGCGCAAAAGGCCGCTTGGATGCGCGAGCATTTCACCCAGCTGCTCGTGCGCCAGCCTCGCCTCGTCAACGATTCGCTTGCACCGGTCAAAGTACAACTGCCCCGCCTCGGTCAATTCGATCTTGCGCGTGGTGCGATTTAACAGCCTCAAGCCAATGGCCTTTTCAAGCCCGCTGATGCGTCGCGACAAGGTCGAATTGGGCATCGCCATCGCTTCTGCGGCTTTGCGAAAACTGTGGGCTTTGACGACCTCAACGAACAACGCCATGTCGTTCAGAAGTTCCATGTTGATTGCTCCATCAGTGGATCAGTCATTTCAATTGTAGCTAGTTTATCCCGCACCCACTTTGATCAATGATAGCCACGTCAGCCTTCGAAGCCATTCCACACGCCTCGAACCCAATCAGTACAGCGCCAGGTTCCGTTGACGATTGTTCAACAGTGCCCCGCAGGAGAGCGTCACTGCATGAAAGACCTTAATGACCTTTATTACTTTGTACTGGTGGTCAAACATGGAGGTTTCTCGGCAGCGGCACGGGCAACGGGCATTGAAAAAACGTTGCTCAGTCGTCATATCGCGGATCTTGAATTGCGAATGGGGGCCAGGCTGTTACATCGCACAACGCGCCAGGTTTCGCTGACCGAAGCCGGCCATCATTTCTTTACGCTCAGCCAGCCCGTTGTCGAGGGTGCGCATACCGCCTATGAAAGCGTGGAGCATCTTCGACGGGAACCCGTCGGGTTGGTACGGTTGAGCTGTCCTCAGGTGATGGCGCAGAGTTATTTAGCTCCCCTGCTGCCTGGGTACATGGAAAAGTATCCGAAGGTGCGGCTTGAGTTGAATGCCGTAGATCGAGAGGTCGACCTCTTTGAAGAGCGCTTTGACGTGGCCTTGCGATCGCGTGCCCGGATTGAAGAAACGGCCGGGTTGGTCGCAAAGGAATTAGGGGCAACCAGGCAGATTCTGGTCGCAAGCCCGCGCTTTCTCGATCGTGTCGGTCGGCCTGCCACGATCCAGGCCCTGTCGGACATCGAGACGCTTTCTCGTCCTGGTGACATCCATGACGGCGTCGGCCGATGGTTCCTCAGCAGTTCATCAGGTGAGGAGCTGCTGGTCAGCCATCAGCCGCGTCTCATCTTCGATGATCTACGCATGCAACTGGAGGCCGCCGTCAATGGACTGGGCGTCGCGTTGTTGCCGGAACCCATAGCTGCAGCCTCTGTTCGCGCGAAGGCCCTGGAAGTCGTTATCCCCTCCTGGACCGGTGCAACGCATATCATCCATCTGCTCTACCCCAAACCGAAAGGGATGTTGCCATCCGTTCGCAGCTTGATCGATTACCTGAGCCTCCATTTACCCCAAAGCATCCAGGAACGAAGCATCACCATTGAGCGAGTCGCTTGATAAAGGGACAAGCGCCCCGCGCGTTCATGTTTTGAGGTCAGGGAAGATGGCTGCGGCTTGTTGAGAACGACTATTGCCAGGCTGATTGTTGGCTGCGCAGTACCTGACCGACCATTTCTCTCAACCACTTGTTCTGAGGGTCTCGGTGAAATCGGTCATGCCAGTACAGATCAATCTCGAACGAGGGTATTTGCAGCGGCAGAGGGTGTATGGCGAGAGGATAAAAGCGCGCCAAGGTTTTACCCAGGGAAATGGGCAGCGTCCATATCATGTCGGTATCCAGCAGCAAGTGCGGACCAGACAAGAACTGAGGCGTGCGCATTTTAATGCAGTCTCTACCGCCCGCATCGACCAAGGCACGCTCCAGTGCCAGGTGACCGCTACCACCGGACTCAACCAACAAATGCTCACTGGTGACAAACGCTTCAAGACTCAAGCCGCGTTTTGCCAAGGGATGGTCTTTGCGCATGGCGCAGACATAGTGCTGAGAAAAAACCGGCGTACGGTGAATGTCAGTCTGAAGGGCCGGCATAAAGCCGAGCGCCAGGTCTATTCTGCCAGTGGACAGGCCATTGAGCGTCTCATCCATCCCACCCAAGACGGTGTGTATCCGCGCTTGAGGTGCAACCCTGGACAATTCGCTCAAGATGGGTGGCAAACAAACGACCTCGCCAATGTCACGCATTCTAAAGACGAATGATTTTTCACAATTTTTCGGATCAAACACCGGCATTTGGCTTCCTGCCTCCCTGACCATCGCAAGGGAGGCCAACAGTCGCGGCGCGATATGGACACAGAACGGTGTGGGTTCCATTCGGCGACCGACCAGCGTAAACAACCGGTCTCCATAGTCGTTTCGCAACCGCTTGAGCGAACCGCTGACCGCTGCCTGGGTAACCCCCAGATTCTGCGCCGCAATTGAAGCCGAGTGGTCTCGCCACAACGCCTCAAAGGTATAGAGCAGATTTAAATCCTTCATCACAACGCCTTGACTGATAGTCGCAAATCAAAACACTGCACTTGCCAGCAAAGCGTCGTGGGCTTCGACTGGCAAGTGCAGTTCAACCGGCACTCATTGAGTGGTTATGCAGACGCCTGGATAACATTACCAGCAGGTGCGCTGCTGTACAGGGGTGAAAGATCAATGTGAATTCGATAATCATCAATCAATCGGGAAGCATTGAAATGAACGACGACACAGCAGGGAACATTAACAATCGTGCCGTCATGCTTCGTGTAATACGTATCAAAACGCATTATTGTCGTGTCGCCCTCGCGCCACACGCCTTGAAGAATGTGTTCCATCGAGGATATTTGGGTGAAAAATGACTCAATCGCCTCTTTGACGACCTCTTTCCCCGCTATTTCCGGGGAATTGCCAAACCGAAACACCACGTCATCGGTCAGATAACTCAAAAAACCTTCGACCGACAACCGATCGACACTTTCAAACATACCTGTCAATTCATGGTTCATGGCGCACGCCTCATTTCTTGTTTTTATTTTCTTTGGTTTAAGCTTTGGTTTTGCTTGTTGCACTGAAATCTATGCAGATTTACTGACCTTGTTACGGATGGTTTGCAGCGTGCTTCTCACCGCATCCAGATAGGACTTTTGCATGCCGTTGGCAAACTCGAGTTCTTTTTCGCTACCGGCCGGGACACCTGGCAGGGAAAAATCGAAGGCAAAACGCAAGTACAGTTCGCCGTTCTCTTCCTCGATTACGTTTTTAATGATCCCCCGAGCATTCCCGGAGAGGCGCACGAAATCAACTTGTTGCTCTGTCGTAAGGATCACCAGTTCCTGCAAGCGTTCGCCGTGCAAGACCACTTCACGAATGAAGCGATCGCCCTGGTCCTCGACAATGTTGCACTCGGTGATTGCCGAGACGTAAGGCACGGCGTTGCGCGCCTTGCTCACCAGCCCTTCCCACACCTGGCTTCGATTCAGGCTCACGCCGTTTGCTTCTGATTGCGCATTAACCTGAATGCGGCGACTGATATTAATCATGGAGAACTCCGTTTGATTAGAATTTCAAAACAGCAGGCTTAGACGGTCAAGTACCCGCCATCGACAGCTAACGCTGTACCGGTCACAAAACTGGCGTCATCCGACAGCAACCACAGCGCAGCCTTGGCAATCTCTTCCGGTTGCCCGAGGCGACCGATGGGATGGCGTTCACGTAGCGCGGCAAATTGCTTCGCAAAGTTCGGCTCTTGACTGGCACGCACGATCATCGGTGTTTCGATAACACCCGGCATAATGGCGTTGACCCGAATATTGAGAGTGCCATAGTCAACCGCAGCCGCTTTGGTCAAGCCGATCACACCGTGTTTTGCCGCCACATAATCCGCTGCGGCTGCGATGGCCACGGACCCTAGCGACGAGGCCGTGTTTACAATGGCACCGCCGCCACTGTTTAACATGGCGCGAATCTGATACTTGATGCAGTAGAAAACACCCGTCAAATCGATGCGAATAATTCGCTCCCACGCGGCGGATGAAATTTCATGCAGAGGTAAATTGCTTTGTTCAACTCCGGCATTATTAAACGCGCCATGAAGTTGTCCAAATCGCGTCACCACTTCATCAACGGCTGAAGCGACAGCTTCTTCATTTGTGATATCACAAACAATTGAATGAACCTTGCCTCCCGCCGCCGTAACGACGCTGGCAGTTTCTTCCAGACCTGAGGCATCACGATCCACTAAAACAACGCGTGCACCCGCCTTCGCAAATGCCAATGCGGAAGCACGGCCGATACCGCCTGAGGCGCCCGTAATAATAATATTCCGGTCGTTAAGATCGCTCATGGACACACTCTCTTTTGTGTTTCAGCCACTCTATTTATATGCACTACAACGGACAATCCCGAAAAAACACCAAAGACTGGTGCATATATCCACCAATCAACGGCGTGTCAGGTCCAGCGCCACATCGACAATCATGTCCTCTTGCCCGCCGACCATTTTTCGCCGTCCCAATTCGACCAGGATGTCTACGGTACGCAACCCGTAGCGCTGGGCCGCCGCTTCGGCATGGCGAAGAAAGCTGGAATAAACGCCTGCATAACCCAGCGCCAGCGTCTCGCGATCAACGCGTACCGGTCGGTCCTGAAGGGGGCGGACGATGTCATCGGCGGCATCCATCAAGGTGTAGAGATCAGTGCCATGGTTCCAGCCCAATCGCTCGGCCGCGGCGATGAACACCTCCAGCGGCGCGTTGCCTGCACCGGCGCCCATTCCAGCCAGGCTGGCATCGACACGATCACAGCCCTCTTCCACCGCGGCGATGGAGTTAGCCACCCCCAGGCTCAGGTTGTGGTGGGCGTGCATGCCGGTTTCGGTTTCCGGTTTGAGCACCGCTTTGAACGCACGGAAACGCTCGCGCACATCCTGCATGTTCATCGCCCCGCCGGAGTCAGCCATGTACACGCACGTCGCGCCGTAGCTTTCCATCAGCTTGGCCTGCGCGGCCAACTGCTCGGCCGGGATCATGTGGCTCATCATCAGGAAACCGACGGTGTCCATGCCCAGCTCGCGGGCATACTCGATGTGCTGTTTCGACACATCCGCTTCGGTGCAATGGGTGGCGATGCGCACCACCCGGGCACCAGCGTTGTAGGCCGCTTTCAAGTCATGTACCGTGCCGATGCCAGGCAACAACAAGGTCGTGATTTTGGCGTGACTGATGACATCGGCCGCGGCCTCGATCCACTCAAGGTCGGTGTGCGAAGCGAAGCCATAGTTGAAGCTTGAACCTTGCAGACCATCACCATGGGCGACTTCGATCGAGTCGACTTTGGCCTTGTCCAGGGCACGGGCAATGTCCTGCACATTCTGGATCGAATACTGATGGCGAACGGCATGGCTGCCGTCGCGCAGGGTCACGTCGGAGATGTAGAGTTTTTTGCCGGGATTAAAGGTCATGTCGGTCTCCTCAGGCGTTCAGCATCGACTGCGCCATGCGCTCGGCGGTGGCCAAGGCAGCGGAGGTCATGATGTCGAGATTGCCGGCGTAGGCTGGCAGGTAATGGGCGGCACCTTCGACTTCGAGGAACACCGAAGTCTTGAGGCCAGAGAATTTGCCGAGGCCCGGGATATTCAGCGGCGCGTCTTCAGGGATCACGTCGAACTGGACTTTTTGCTTCAGGCGATAGCCCGGCACATAAGCCTGTACGGCGGCAGCCATCTCGACGATAGAGGCTTCGACCAGCGCTTGATCGGCGGCTTCGGACAGCACAAACACCGTGTCGCGCATCATCAACGGCGGTTCGGCCGGGTTCATCACGATGATCGCCTTGCCCTTGGCTGCGCCGCCGATCACTTCGATAGCCTTGGAGGTGGTTTCGGTGAATTCGTCGATGTTGGCGCGGGTGCCAGGGCCAGCGGATTTGCTGGCGATCGAGGCGACGATTTCGGCGTAGTGCACCTTGGCCACTCGCGATACCGCCGCGACCATCGGGATGGTCGCCTGGCCACCGCAGGTGACCATGTTGACGTTGAGTTGGCCGAGATTCTGCTCCAGATTGACCACCGGCACGCAGTACGGGCCGATGGCCGCGGGCGTCAGGTCGATCAGGCGAATGCCCGGTTTGATCGAGCGCAGGAAGGCGTCGTTCTTCACATGGGCGCCGGCCGAGGTGGCATCGAAGACGAATTCGATGTCCTTGAACACGTCCATGCGGGTCAGGCCTTCAACGCCTTCATGGGTCACGGCCACTCCCATGCGTTCGGCGCGGGCCAGACCGTCGGAAGCCGGATCGATACCGACCATGGCGGCCATTTTCAGGTGCTTGCCGTGACGCAAAATCTTGATCATCAGGTCAGTGCCGATATTGCCCGAGCCGATGATGGCGACGCTGATTGGATTGCTCATTGTTATTGTGTCCTGTCGTTGCACACAGCCTGGGGATCAGGCGTTACCGCGCCGGCGTTCGGCAAGGGTCTTGCCACCTGCGGCCCACTGGGTTTCGGGAATCTCTTGAAGCAGCACGCGCACGCTTTCTACCGGCACATCGAGGCTTTGCGCGATGGCCTGGGTGACGTTGACCAACAGTGCATGCTTCTTCTCTTCACTGCGGCCCTCGGCGAGGTGGATCATGGCGATAGGCATGGTCGATAGCTCCGGATCAACGCTGGCTGGACGAGGTGAAGCGCATGGAGACGCTGCCCAAATGCTGGTAGCGCACGGTGATGTTGTCCCCGGCAGCAACGGCAATGGCCTCGGTGATGCCACCGGTCATGATGAAACAGCCAGCCGGCAGTTCACGCCCCTTGGCACCGAGCATGTTGGCCAGCATGGCGACGCTCTGCGCCGGGTGCCCAAGCACCGCGGCGCCGGCACCGGTCGCGACCACTTCGCCGTTCTTCTCCAGCACCACGCCGAGGCATTTGAGGTCGATGCCCTGCACGCCGCACATTTGTCCGCCAGTGACGAAGCGTGCCGAAGAGGTGTTGTCGGCAATCACGCTCTTGAGATCGAAGCGAAAGTTCTCGTAGCGAGAGTCGATCACTTCGACCGCCGGCAGGATGAAATCGGTGGCCGCCAATACGTCGCCCACATGGATGCCTGGGCCCTTGAGCGGATACTTGAGGACGAAGGCGATCTCGGCTTCAACCTTGGGATGGATCAACCCGTCGACATCGATAGCCGAGCCGTCCAGGCAAGAACCGTAGTCCGTGAGGAAGCCGTGGATCGGGTCAGTGACCCCCATTTGCTTCATCTTCGCGAAAGAAGTCAGGCCCATTTTCAGGCCAGCGATTCGTACACCGCGAGACTCCTTGCGTTGGCGAATGGCGTCCTGAATCGCATAGGCGTCTTCCCAGTCCATGTCCGGGTGGGCGTCGGTGATCTTGGCCACCGGCTCACGGTTGAGCTCGGCGTTTTCCAGGTGTTCGGCCAGTTGGGCGATAGTGCTTGCAGAGAGATTCATAAGGGTTTCCTTCAAACGAAACGAACGGAGGCCGAGCCGATACCGCCCAGGCTGATGCGCAATTGATCACCGGCCTTGACCGGCACCATGGCGGCTAGCGAACCGGAGAGAATGACTTCGCCCTTGTTCAGGCCGATGCCCAGTTGGCCGAGTTTGTTGGCCAGCCAGGCCACGGCATTCGCCGGATGGCCGAGGGCTGCGGCGCCCGCGCCGGTCGCGACCACTTCACCATTCTTTTCCAGGGTCATGCCGACACAGGCCAGGTCGACGTCACGCGGGGCCACGCCCTGCCCGCCCAGAACGAAAGCCCCGGCGGAGGCGTTGTCGGCAACGGTGTCCTGGATACGTATTTTCCAGTCACGAATGCGCGAATCGACAATCTCGAAGCACGGCATCACATAGGCCGTGGCCCGCAACACATCAGCCACGGTGATGCCCGGGCCGCGCAGATCTTCCTTGAGCACGAAAGCGATCTCGCCTTCGGCCTTGGGTGCGATCAAGCCGTCGATGGCGATGGCGGCGCCGTCGGCATAGAGCATGTCCGAGAGCAGATGACCGAAGTCCAGTTGATCGACGCCGAGCATGTCCATCACCACTTTGCTGGTGACACCGATCTTTTTGCCAATGACCTTTTGGCCGTCGTCGAGACGCGGCTGGATCATCGCCAGTTGAACCTGATAGGCCTGCTCCAGGGTCATGTCCGGATATTTGTCGGTCAACGGCGCCACAGCCTGGCCGTTGCTGAGGGCCTGATGCAGTTGCTGGCCGAGAACGTGGATTTCTTGCTTATTCATAGATGGCTCCTTACAGCCGCACGCAGACGTTGCGCAGCTCGGTGTAGAACTCAAGCGAATGCACGCCCCCCTCACGGCCGATACCCGACTGCTTGGCGCCGCCGAAGGCGGTACGCAGGTCGCGCAGGAACCACGAGTTGATCCAGCAGACGCCCACGTCCAGCGCGCTGCCCAAACGATGGGCGACCTGCAGGTTGGAGGTCCACACGCTGGCGGCGAGTCCATAGGGGGTATCGTTAGCCAGGCGGACGACTTCTTCTTCGGTATCAAAAGGAGCGATGTGGCAAACCGGGCCGAAGATTTCCTCGCGTACCACGGCCGAGGTTTCCGCAAGGCCGGTCCAGATCGTCGGCTCGAACCAGGCCCCTTCGGCCAGGTGCTCCGGCACCTGTGCAATGCCACCGCCGTGGACCACCGTGGCACCATCGGCGACAGCCTGGCGGCAATAGGAAAGGATCTTCTCGCGGTGACCGAGCGAGATCACCGGCCCCATGGTGCTGTCGTGCTGATTGGGATCACCCACCTTGATGCCTTCGGCGTGGGCCTTGAATGCAGCGACGAAGCGTTCAAACAGCGGACGTTGCACGTAGATGCGCTCGGTCCCCAGGCACACCTGGCCGCTGTTCTCGAACACGGCGCGCCCCAACCCTTTGACGGCCTTTTCCAGGTCCGCATCGGCGAAAACGATGCCGGCGTTTTTGCCACCCAGCTCCAGCGATACCGGGCGGATCCCCTTGGCCGCGGCCTTCATGATGATCTCGCCCGTGCCGGTTTCACCGGTGAAGGTGACACCATTAACCTCTGGGTGAGCGGTGAGGAACGCGCCGGCCGAATCGCCGCCGAAGCCATGCACCACGTTGTACACACCGGGTGGCACGCCGGCTTCGTTCATGACCTCGGCGAGCAGCGTGGCGGTGGCCGGTGTCTCTTCGGAAGGTTTGACCACCACAGTATTACCACAGGCCAGGGCCGGTCCGACCTTCCAGGTCATCAGCAACAGCGGCAGATTCCAGGGGCAAACAACGGCGATGACGCCACGCGGTGCTCGCACGCTGTAGTTCACGGCCTTGCCACCGTCAGGCGTATCCATCACGAAACTTTCGGTCGGCACATTCTTGATCAGGTCGGCGAACACCTTGAAGTTGGCCGCACCACGGGGAATGTCCAAATGTCCGGCGAGCGCGCGGGGTTTACCAGTATCGGCCACTTCGGCCGCCACGAACTCTTCATGGCGACGTTCGATGCCATCGGCCACCTTGTGCAACAGCGCCGTTCGCTGGGCGACGGTCATGCTGCCCCACGGGCCTTTCAATGCCGCTTGCGCAGCTCGCACGGCGGCGTCGACTTCAGTCTTGCCGGCTTCGTGCACCAAGCCGATCAGGCTGTTATCGGCCGGGTTTCGGTTCTCGAAGGTACGGGCGCTACTCACCCATTCACCATTGATGAAATGGCGGAATTCTTTCGCAGGCATAAGGTATTCCTTCTTGTTTTAGAGCGTTGGAACGCTGGCTTCGGGATCGCCCGCCGTCAGGTATTCCCACATGCGTTCGTAGATTCGGCCGCTGGTGACAGCCCGTTGCGCGCAGCTTTGCGCGTCGAGTACCGGCCCTTGAGCGGCAAGACCTGCGCTGTGCAGTTGCAATTCAATCCGCGCGGCGTCTTCCAGGTACCAGGTCAGCGTCAACGCTTCGATCAGTGACGCGCCAACGACGATGGCGCCATTGCCACGCATGACCAGGGCGTTTCCCTGCCCTAATTGATCGGCCAGGGCGCTGGCCTGTTCGTCGCTGCGCAGCAGTTGCGGGTCGTCCCACAACGGGATTGGCGCCTGGAAATAGCTGCCCATGCCATGGCGCGGACTGGGAGTCAGCCTTGCGCAAGACAGCGTCATGACCTGAGCAGGCATGCTTCGAATCACTGCGTGGACATCCGGGCGGCGACGGTATATTTGCTGGTGGATGCGGACCTCACCCAGCACACCCTCGGGCAACTCACCTTTGATCGGGACCAAAACGCCTGGCTCGCCCGGCCGGATCAATCCCATCGGTTGCGCTGCGCAAACCAGAAAGTGCTCCTCATCCAGCCGCAGGCTGCAGTGTCCGTAGGCGTGCACCAGACCGGCGCGGGACAAGGCGCGCGCGGCCACGCGCACTTGCGATTGCTGTTCGTGGCTGGGGGTTGGCAAGCGACTCACGATTTGAATTCCGGAATGTCAGGTTTCGCACCCCAGGCACAGAATCCCGCACCCTCCGCCGGAAACTGCCGAGGCTGGTGGCTTGCATCATTCTCTGGAGAGATCAGGCTGACCCCTGTCGAATATTCATAGGTCATGCCGTCAGGCCCTTCGAAATAGAGGAACATCGCGCCCGAGGTCGGGTGGCGGCCCGGACCGAAGAGGATGCGAATGCCCCGTTCAACCAGGAAGTAGTAGGCGCGCATCAAGTCATCGACGGTTTCCACCTGATGGTTGATGTGTTGCACACCGGGATGGGACGAAGGGAACAACGCGATCTTGTGATGGACCTCGTCGATGCGC
>Ga0157373_10004287_pt1 | contig 10734 bp, 10 predicted proteins | sample C65metaG_FD_113460 | JGI IMG/M metagenome (GOLD analysis project Ga0157373, IMG submission 113460) | Corn rhizosphere microbial communities from Kellogg Biological Station, Michigan, USA - C6-5 metaG | ecosystem: Host-associated > Plants > Roots > Rhizosphere > Soil | place: USA: Michigan...
AAGCGCAGAACATTTGCCATCATTTCCCACCCGGATGCCGGCAAGACCACACTTACGGAAAAGTTCCTGTTGTTTGGCGGGGCCATACAAGTTGCCGGGGCTGTTAAAAGTAATAAGATCAAAAAGGCAGCTACATCTGATTTCATGGAGATAGAACGGCAAAGAGGTATCTCAGTGGCTACGTCGGTAATGAGCTTTGAGTATGATGGCAGTTTGATCAATCTTTTAGATACACCCGGGCACAAGGACTTTGCAGAGGACACTTTCAGAACATTGACTGCTGTAGACAGCGTTATCCTTGTTGTGGATAGTGTAAATGGGGTAGAGGAGCAAACAAGGCGTTTGATGCAGGTTTGCCGCATGCGTAAAACGCCGGTCATCGTTTTCATTAACAAACTCGACCGCGATGGAAAGAACCGCTTCGATCTTTTAGAGGAGATCGAAAAAGAGTTGTCCATCTCTCTTCACCCGATGACCTGGCCCATCAACCAGGGAAAGGATTTTAAAGGTGTCTATGATCTGCACCGGAAAAGCCTTCGCCTGTTTTCTCCAAATACAAAGGCAAATGAAGAAGATATCATTTTGATCTCTGATTTGTCTTCTGACATACTTGATGAAAAGTTAGGAGATCGGGATGCGGCAACCTTAAGGGAAGATGTGGAATTAATTGAAGGTGTGTATGGCGAGCTTGGTGTCGATACTTATTTGAGTGGTGATGTTGCCCCCGTATTTTTTGGAAGTGCCATCAATAATTTTGGTGTGAAAGAAATGCTGGACACATTTATCAGGATTGCTCCTGAACCACGCAGCCGGGAAACCAATACCAGGCTGGTGGGAGTTAATGAAGATAAATTCAGCGGATTTATTTTTAAGATACATGCCAACCTCGATCCGAAACACAGGGACCGCATTGCGTTTTTAAGAGTTTGTTCAGGGAAGTTTGAGAGGAATAAATACTTCCATCATGTACGTTTGGATAAAGAGATTCGCTTTAGCAATCCTTATTCATTTTTAGCACGTGAAAAGAATGTAGTGGAAGATGCTTATCCCGGTGATGTTGTTGGCTTGTTTGATACCGGCAATTTTAAAATTGGCGATACGCTTACCGAAGGGGAGGATTTTTATTTTACCGGCATTCCTTCTTTTTCTCCCGAGATTTTTAAGGAGGTGGTGAATAAGGATCCGATGAAAACAAAGCAGCTTGAAAAAGGCCTGCTTCAGCTAACCGATGAAGGTGTGGCACAATTGTTCACCCAATTTGGTGGAAATAAAAAAATTATTGGTTGTGTTGGTGAACTTCAGTTTGAAGTCATTCAATATCGGTTGCTCCACGAATATGGTGCTTCCGTTGTATTCAACTCGCTTCCTTTCTATAAGGCCTGCTGGATCACCAGCAACGATCCTAAAAAGCTGGAGGATTTTATCCGCTTTAAGTCAGCCAACATTGCGGAAGATAAAGACGGACATCTGGTTTACCTGGCGCAGAGCGAATGGTTTTTAAATACAGAAAGAAATAACAATCCGGAAATAGAATTTCATTTTACTTCGGAGATACATAAATGATCTTTCGTGTAAAAGTTGATGTTTCGGGATTGAGTGCTCAAAAAAGTTTGAAAATTTTTGCATCATTCGGCTTATTGGAATGAAAGACGGTAGAACAAATTATCCAATTTAGGATCGGTTAATTCAACCGTGTCCTGTGTAAGCTTGATCAAATTAAACTCCTGGTCAAATTTCCTTTCATCATTCCATAGCCTTAGCTTCGAGCCATTGTCTAAAAATTCCCAACTGGCCGAATAGTTATAATCGAGAGAAAGGTAGGCCTGGTAGGTACCTTTTTTATCAAACTTAAACCAGGCAGTATCCAGGTTCAGCCTGTTTCTACCGGAATCTCTTGCATACAGCGTATCCACTTTAGGGGTGTTCCATTTAATAATGTAGGATTCAAATTTTAAACTGTCTTTGGTAAGCAGGTCGTACATAGACTGCGGAGCGGTGTTATTACGAACTTCGTCCTTTTTGCAATTCAACAGAAGTATGCTTTGCGCCAGGAGGAATAAGACAATAAATGTTTTGTTTTTCATGAAATCAGCTTAAGAAATAAAAATCTTAAAATGTCATTGACGCAATCCGATCCTTCATTTTGATCCAGGCTCTATGACAGCCCTAAATTAAGAAAGGATGCAATTATATGATGATTTGCAAACGAATTGCCAGGCAACATAACACTTTATATACTCTCTCAATTCTCATTATCTTTCCATCATGAAATTGGATGTACTTGCATTTGGTTCCCATCCTGATGATGTGGAGTTGGGGTGTTCCGGAACGATCATCAAAGAAATTAAGAGAGGAAAAAAAGTTGGCGTTATTGATCTTACACAAGGAGAACTTGGAACAAGAGGTACTGTTGAAACCCGTTATGAAGAAGCAGCCAATGCAGCAATGATTATGGGTGTTTCCGTTCGTGAAAATTTAAAAATGCGTGATGGCTTTTTTCAAAACACGGAAGAAAATCAGATGCAGGTGATCAAAGTCCTTCGCAAGTATCAGCCTGAAATTGTAATTGCCAATATTTTGGAAGACCGCCATCCCGATCACGGCAAAGGCGGGTGGTTGTTGTACGACGCTTGTTTTTTATCAGGACTCCGGCAGATAAAAACAAAAGACGATAATGGTAAAGAACAGGAGAAATGGAAACCTAAGATCTTGCTTCATTACATACAGGACCGGTTCTACGAGCCCGATATCATCATGGATATTTCTGAGGTGTGGGAACAAAGAATGGAATCGATCCGTGCGTATAAAACTCAATTCTTTGATCCCAACAGCACGGAACCGCAAAGCTATCTTTCCAATCCGGAATTTATGGAAGCGCTAAGCGCCAGGGCAAGGTTATTAGGAAAAAGAATAGGAGTGAAATACGGCGAAGGATTTCTTTCGAAGAAAAATATTGGAATAAAAGATCTGGATTGTTTAGTGCTGAACGAAACATAGAACGTGAATGGTGGGTCGTCAATGTGAATTGAAGTATCATTCAATTACAAAATACTTTAGAAGGCCAGGATGGCAAAAGCAATGACAAGGAAGATCACTTTGCAGAAAACATTCTTAATGTCGTTCGAAGGGAATATTCCTTATGCAAAAAGTTATCATCATTCCAAGTAAATAGTAAAATGCCTTAAATTGCCTGTTGCCAAATTTTGGCGCTCGCTACCATGGGATTATAACCAATGAAACAACTCTGGAATTCACGATTGACGATTTATGCTTAAAATATGTCTTCAAAAAAATACACGCCGGAAGAGATCATGCAAAAAGTGGCAAAGGGAAAAGCGTTCACTTTGCTTATTCTTTTTGCCGGTAATCCTGTACCGGATGATGATACGATAGTGAACCAAATGCAGTTGGGTCATTTGGCACATTTGTTTACTATGGAGGAGGAAGGCAAGTGCTGCGTTTACGGGCCAATCAGCAATCACGAGGACTTGCACGGCATTATTATTTTCAACACTACTAACAGGGAAGATATTCATAACTGGATGGCTGAAGATCCTTACATCAAAGCCGGTCATTTGAAATATGAATTGTATGACTGGTTTACAATACCCGGGCAAAAAGTCCCTGAATGATCAAAGTTGCTTCTGCATTTTATGATGGCCTATGCCTACCTCAAAAAATTCTTCACCTTCTATTTCATAGCCGCAATGTTTATAGAACTCAATAACAGGATTGCGGGCATGCATCATTAATAAAGAAAAATTGTTCTTCCTCGCAATTCCTTCAGCAAATTCAATGATAGCAGTGCCAATTCGTTTTTCCCGGCGATCATTTCGCACCGTCATTTGCCTTAGCTGGATAACAGTATCATTTTTTGGAGTCAATACGCAACATCCGATGATCTCCTTGTTTTCAAAAGCGCCGATAAGAATATCCCTTCTTTCTTTTTCTCTTTCGATATAAGACGCCGGTATCCCGATCGGTTCGAGTAGCTGACTGATTCGCAACGAAACCATTTGTTCATAATCATCGCTGTTATGTGCTATAATGCGGATCTCCATATCTCAAAGATATTGCCGGTAAAAATGCTAACTTGAAAATTCATTCTTAACCAAAAGCCTTTGCTATGGCATCTATCGCCCTGTTTGCGGGTTCTGTTCCTGCCAATTACGACAAATATCTTGGTCCTATTTTGTTTGAACCGTATGCTTTGGATTTAGCGGAAAGATTAAAGAACGATAAGGTTAAGCATTTATTAGAACTTGCCTGCGGCACCGGTAGGGTAACAAAGCATTTAGTGAATTTGATTCCCGATGACGGAAGCCTTACCGCAACCGATCTGAATCCCGGGATGCTTGATGTAGCCAAAGAGAAAATCTCAAATGAAAAAATTGAATGGAGAATCGCCGATGCGCAAAGTCTTCCATTTAAGGATGGGCAATTCGATCATATCGTTTGCCAGTTTGGTGTAATGTTCTTCCCCGACAAAGAAAAAAGTTTCCGGGAAGCAGTTAGAGTATTAAAGGACGGTGGAAAATTTATTTTCGCCACCTGGGAAGCAGTAGAAAAAAATCCAAGGATCAATACGATGTGGAAAGTGATTTATGAAATGTTCGCAGACGGATCTCCCGATTTCTTGCAAAAAGGCCCGCATTCTTTTTACGATAAAAACGAAATAGAACAACTGCTGCTACGTGCAGGTTTCAAAAACATTCGTATTGAAACAGTAGCCAAAACTCCTGAATACCATCATCACGATGATCTTATTAACGGCTTTGCAGACGGGTCTCCGTTAGCTAATTATCTTGACGAAAAAGGAGAGGAAGCCAGGACCAATTTTAAAAAGCGTATGCGGGAAGTTTTCAACGAGGAGGAAAAAATTTTTGGAAATACCGTTCCTTCGCTTGCCCTGGTTATTGAAGCCACAAAATAATTTATACGATACTTGTTGAACAATAAACATGGTTACACTACAATCAATACTCGACAATGATTTTTACAAATTCACCATGCAGCAATGCGTGGTGAAACTTTTTCCAAGAGCAAAAGCAAGATATGCGTTCATCAACCGTGGCAAGCATTCTTTTCCAAAAGGGTTTGCAGAAGTTTTACGGCAATCAGTAGATGCAATGGCTTCCTTGAAACTGACAAAGGAAGAGAAGAAATGGCTTGGTGCGGCATGTCCTTATCTCGATCCTGTTTATCTTGATTTTTTAGAAGGTTACAGCTACGATCCGTCTGAAGTAAAAATCGTCCAGGCAGGCGATCAACTGGAAGTTTTTGCAGAAGGCTATTGGTATCGTACTATTCTGTGGGAGGTGCCCTTGCTTTGTCTGATCTCCGAAAATTTTTATACAACGCAAAACCTGCAAAGAGAAGGTGACGAAGAAGTAATGGTGAAGACAAAGATGAAGATCGAAGCGTATGGAGAACTTGGTGTTTCTATCGCTGAATTCGGAACAAGAAGACGCCATTCTTTTGATGTGCATCAACTGGTGATTGAAACCTTGAAGAAGTATGGAAAAACTTTTGTTGGAACAAGCAATGTTCACCTGGCGATGATAAATGGAACAAAGCCTATTGGAACGCATGCACACGAATGGTTTATGTTTCATGCTGCCAAATATGGCTTTAAAATGGCTAACACGGTGGCCCTGGAGCATTGGGTAAATGTTTATCGCGGCGATTTGGGCATTGCGCTTTCCGACACCTTTACAACAAATGAGTTTTACGAAGTGTTCGATAAAAAATTTGCCAAGCTGTTTGATGGTGTTCGTCACGATAGTGGTGATCCCATTGAGTTTGCCGATAAAACTATTCAGCATTATAAAAAAATGGGAGTAAATCCGCTTTCCAAGACGATCATTTTTTCCGATTCACTGGATCTTGAAAAAGTAAACCGCATAGCCGAATACTGCCGCGGCAAAATTGGAATTTCATTTGGCATCGGCACCAATTTCACCAATGATGTCGGATTAAAGTCAATGAATATCGTAATTAAAATGATGGAAGCTTTACCTGAAGCCCAACCCTGGACACCGGTTGTAAAATTGTCGGATGTACCGGGGAAACATTCCGGTGATGAAGAAACGATTGAATTGGCAAAAAAGGTGTTAGGGATTGTTTAAGGCAGATATTTTTTAGAGTGAGGATTATGATTCCATCGTTCACTGTTACTATCGTCTTTCGCTGTGTTACCCGATAGCTATCGGATCTATTCAACATTATGGAAGTGTCACCACTGACTACAAACCTGCTTTTAGTGTGAGTCTCCAACCTCACCCTCTAACTTCCTCTCCATCTGAGATGGAGAGGGAAGCAATACTCAGCCCTTACTTTTCGAAGATGCTTATTGATTATTGAGCTGTTGTATTAGAAGTGGGGGAGCCTACCGCTATAGTAAACCATCCCTCCCCTGGAGAGCCCTGTTCCGCTGACAGCCGGAGGCGAAGTTGAAAGGCGCTGTGTAATAAACGACCGGGGTGGGTTTTAATTTGAAGGAATTATTTTACCACATACGTATACATAGGAACCATAAAAAAGAACATAGAAGACTATGTGTAACCTATGTATCTATGATCCTATGTGGTGCAATAGACTTTTAAAAAGTCAAACCTTTTGATTTCAATAAGAACTCTTGCAAAAGGATGATAAGAATTACTGAACGATGAACGGAGCGACGCAAGAAAAGCTAAATAGTAGCAATGCACTTTGGTACATAAAAATTTTTCAATTCTATCCTTTCAATAAGAGCAGACGTTAACTCATCAAAGCTCTAAACTACTTCCAAAGAACTTAAACAATTCAGACTAAACTTATAACAACACTAACAATTTCACAACTATCAAAACAAACATCAAACTCCTATATTTGCCGCATAACACATGCTATATGGATTTTCAACTGAGTGAAGAACATTTAATGATCCAACAGGCTGCAAGAGATTTTGCACAAAACGATTGCTTACCCGGCGTTATTGAACGCGACGAAAAAATGAAATTTCCCCGTGAACAAATTTTAAAACTCGCTGATCTTGGTTTTTTGGGAATGATGGTTAGTCCTGATTATGGTGGTGCAGGGTTGGATACCATCAGTTATGTACTGGCCATGGAAGAGATCAGCAAAGTAGATGCGAGCGTAAGTGTTTGCATGAGTGTGAACAACAGTTTGGTTTGCTATGGTATTGAAGCTTTCGGAACAGAAGAACAAAAACAAAAATACCTGGTGCCTCTTGCGCAAGGAAAAAAAGATAGCGAGTTGTACACAGGTGCATTTTTACTAAGCGAACCGGAAGCCGGAAGCGATGCTACTTCTCAAAGAACAACTGCAGAAGATAAGGGCGATCACTATTTATTGAATGGAACAAAAAACTGGATCACCAACGGAGGCACTGCTTCCGTTTATTTGGTGATTGCGCAAACCGATCCATCCAAAGGTCATAAAGGCATCAGCGTTTTTATTGTTGAAAAAAACCGGGCGGGAGTAGTAGTAGGAGGGAAAGAAAATAAATTGGGTATTCGTGCAAGCGATACGCACAGCATCATGTTCAACGACGTGAAAGTTCCAAAGGAAAACAGGATTGGTGAAGACGGCTTCGGATTCAAATTCGCCATGAAAACTCTGGCAGGCGGCAGAATTGGAATTGCGGCCCAGGCATTGGGTATTGCCAGCGGCGCTTATGAATTATCACTAGGCTATTCCAAACAAAGAAAAGCATTCGGGACAGAGATCGCCAATCACCAGGCCATTGCATTTAAACTGGCTGACATGGCAACAAGAATTGAAGCCTCAAGGTTGCTTTGTCTGCGAGCCGCTTTTGATAAAGACCAGCACAGGGATTACACACTGAGTTCTTCCATGGCAAAAGTATATGCATCGGAAACAGCTATGTGGACAACAACCGAAGCTGTTCAAATTCACGGAGGCTATGGTTATGTGAAAGAATACCACGTAGAACGTTTGATGCGTGATGCCAAGATCACTCAGATTTATGAAGGAACAAGCGAAGTGCAAAGGATTGTGATCAGCCGTTCTATACTGAGCTAATGAGTGAGGAGTGATCGTAATGAGTGGGATGCTTAAAGTTTTGGATCTCTTTGTTATCTATAAGTGTTCCCGAATAATACGAACTCTGATTACTCATTATTGACTATTCGCAGTTATTGTATTCGTCAATAATATTCAGCAGCACACCTGCTCTTTTTTCTTTAAAGAGCGAAACCTGCGCATAGAAATAGCCATTCTCTTTATTTGAAATTTTTGCAGCAAGTGTTGGGCAGTCGCTCACCAGCTTGCTCACCTTTTGGTGAAAGTCGGGAACAAATTTAGAACCGTTCAATGCCCACACAACAAGACCTTCATCACCGGGCAATTGTAAATAATATTCTGTTTCATAGCGGGTATAGGCATTGGTATGTTTTCCGCCGGGTTGTGTGATCTTTTTTGTGTTTTCATATAAATGGATCTTTGAACCTTCCCTGGTAAGACGTTTCATAAAAGAATATTCTTTAAACAAGGACAGGTTTCCCTTTACCTCTTTTAATTCATAATATTCATTTCTTAATTCGTATGCTTTTACATGATGAATGCCAAAACGCATTGGCTTTTTATCGCCTTCCGTATAAAGTTTTACAGCGCTGTTGGAATGTCTGCCGGTATGTACAATTAGATGTCCGTGATAAGTTTTACCGTTTACCAGGTGTAAGGTTGCAGGCATGTTGCGAAGAGCATTGGGTGTTTCGAAAAAAGCGACCGATCTGCATGAAGAGAAAAGAAGTGCTGTAACCAAAAGGGACAATATAGTTCTATTCATAAATCCTTTCCATGATGCGTTATTGCATCTAAATTTGCATGTTTTAAAGCTGCGAACATAATGCTGACCGATCAAAGTAAATATTTGGAGATTGTTAAACAGTTGAAAGAAAAAGATGTGACACTGGTTGCCGTCAGCAAAACCAAACCTGTTGAAGCAATTAAAGAGCTATACGATTTGGGCCATCGGGATTTTGGAGAGAATTATGTGCAGGAGTTAGCAGATAAACAACAACAATTGCCGCAGGACATCCGCTGGCATTTTATCGGCCATCTTCAATCCAACAAAGTAAAATACATTGCTCCATTTGTTCATTTGGTACATGGCATTGACAGTTTTAAATTATTGAAGGAAGTTGATAAGCAGGCAAAAAAAATAAACCGTGTTATTGATGTGCTGCTGCAAGTTCATATTGCACAGGAAGAAACAAAGTTCGGTTTGGACGAAAACGAATTACACGAATTGCTGATCACAAATTCAAACCCTGCCCGACTGAATCGGTCAGGCGGGGAATTACATGAACTGAAAAACATCGCGATCAAAGGCCTCATGGGAATGGCTTCCTTCTCTGATGATAAAGAAAAAGTGAGGAATGAATTCAAATTCCTGAAGTCTCTTTTCGATAAATACGCCCAGGTTCAAACTTCAAACTTCAAACTTCAAACTCTATCCATGGGCATGAGCGGCGACTACACGATAGCGATAGAAGAGGGAAGCAGCATGGTACGGATCGGCAGCCTGATTTTCGGCGAAAGGCAGTATAATTAAGCTTTATTGTTAAGTTGGCATGTTTTTTTAACAGGTGTATGAAACGATAGTCATGAAAAAGGTAATCTTATCTATCCTTCTGATGATTTATAGCTCGGTATGGCTATTAGCTCAGGAAACAAAAAAAGTTGACATTGATGTCAACACAAAAGGTAACGACTGGTATGCTTCTCCGTGGGTATGGATTGTAGGAGTTGCCGTATTCATTTTATTGTTGGTAGCGCTTACCAGGGGTGGCCGGAGAGCAGATTAATTTATTTCTCATACGCTGAATTACATTAAAGTCAACATTCACTTCGTAAAGGAAGTAGAATTTTGACTTTTTCGCTTCCTATAATCCGGGCATAAAAAATTCCGTGTCTTTAATTTTAGACACGGAATTTAAATTTTCTCTCGTGCTTCTTATCCTGTCACAATTGGCTTTGAACAAATATTTATTTATCCGACGTTCCTTTTATCCAATATTGAAACTTCTTCAGACGATTTTTACTCATCATAATAAAAGTATCTTCTGTCGTTCGTGTTAAGTACAACAGGTAACAGATTATTGCAATCAGCACTATAAAAAACCACAACGGAAACATAATTTTCTGATTTGCTATCTAAAATCCAAAGACCGTTCCAATAAATTTTTGCTTTCCGAAATTGACCCCAATTAAAACAAAAAAGCCCCCGATAGAACATATCCGGGGCTTTTTGTGGAAAACTGTTGCTTCTGTTCAACAATAAGCAGGCAGAACCAATTATTTGAAGGAGCTTTTCATCACTTTCAATACGCCTTCTCCGCTCCAGGTAGGCGCTACAATAATGCGGCGAACCGTATACAAAGGCATGGTAGAGTCTCTTTTTTCTGAAAGCTGGAATGCCAGTTTATAACCTCTTTCTTCAATTTTGGGTAAGGCCTGCTTGCTCCAGATGCCGAAAGGATAAGCGAAGTGTTCAATAGGCCTTCCCGTAATTTCTTCAAGTTGCTTTTTTGTATTGGTGAGTTGAAAATCCCATTCATTCACTTCAACTTTTTTACCGCGGTATTCGATCGTGTTCAAATCTTTTAAACGATCAACACGGTCGTGGCGCCATGTATGGCTTCCGATGGAATGTCCCTCATCGGCCAGTTGTTTGATCTGTTCTTTGGTCATGTAGCGGGGCCTGCC
>Ga0157373_10004291_pt1 | contig 10732 bp, 7 predicted proteins | sample C65metaG_FD_113460 | JGI IMG/M metagenome (GOLD analysis project Ga0157373, IMG submission 113460) | Corn rhizosphere microbial communities from Kellogg Biological Station, Michigan, USA - C6-5 metaG | ecosystem: Host-associated > Plants > Roots > Rhizosphere > Soil | place: USA: Michigan...
ATGGACCATCCCGGTTGGCGCAACAGCCCCACAGGCAGCCGGTAAAATCCATACCGACTTTGAGAAAGGTTTTATCCGCGCCCAGACCATCGCGTTTGAAGACTTTATCGCCTATAAAGGCGAACAAGGTGCGAAAGAAGCCGGCAAGATGCGTTCAGAAGGTAAAGAGTACATCGTGAAAGATGGCGATGTGATGAACTTCCTGTTTAACGTCTAAATAAAATTGGTTGTCTCATGAGGTATCATAACACCCCATGAAAACCACCTAAACCCTTAAAATCCACGCCATTGCGTGGATTTTTCATTCCATATTGTCCCATGTCATCCCATGAAAGCGCATTCTAAAATGAGTACATAGATGAGTACAAATCGTTTCCATTATCATTTTAGGTGAGTACAATGATAATCTAGTAAATAGACATGGATCCGCTATGCTCACTGATACGCAATGCCGCACTGCTAGGTCGAAAGAAAAACTCTATCGACTCAATGACTTCAACGGTCTCTACCTGGAAGTGAAACCCAGCGGCAAAAAAGCATGGCGTTTTCGATTCAAACTCAACGGTAAATCAAGCATGTTTGCGTTGGGTGAGTATCCAGCAGTAAAACTCGCCGAAGCACGAGTGAAATGCGAGCAAGCGAGAAAGCAAGTTGCGGATGGAATCAACCCGGCACTGGCTCGCCAGTTAGATAAGATCCGCAAGGTCAATGATGCATCAAACACATTTGAGCTAATCGCCAAAGAATGGTTACAGATGAAAGACTGGGCAGAAATTACTAAAACTCGCCGACTGGATATGCTTGAACGTGTGGTATTTCCTTCAATCGGTAAGCTTCCTGTCAGAGAAATCAACTCGCACCACATTCTTAAAATTCTTCAGGAAACCGCTAAACGCGGCGCACCAACTGTTGCCGCAGAAGCCCGACGTACCATATCATCAGTTTTCGAGTTAGCAGTGGCAACGCTTAGAGCTGATAGTGATCCTGTCTGGCCTGTGCGCAAGGCGCTTCCCGCGAATAAGACACAGCACAAACAAGCATTGAATACGAAGCAAATCGGTAAGCTATTAAGCTGTTTTGATAACAGTCGCGGCTCATATCAGGTTAACTATTGCATGTGGCTAATGTGGTGGACATTGGCGCGACCAGCCGAAGTCACCGAGGCAGAATGGGAAGAATTCGATCTTGACAACGCACTATGGATCATTCCGGCAACGCGCATGAAAGCTCGCAGGGAACATGTTATTCCCCTTCCCTCCCAAGCCGTCAATATGCTCAAAACACTACAAGGATTAACCGGGCACCGACAGCATATTTTTCCGGGCAGGGATAACCCGCTAGGCCCAATTACATCGCACTCTCTGCGCCAGCTACTCAAAAGTCTCAGTTGGAGTGGAACTTACAGCCCTCATGCCACCAGAACTACGGGGAGTACACGTTTAAACGAGATGGGCTATCGAGCTGATGCTATCGAAGCTCAGTTAGCGCACGCTGATACAAACAATGTTCGCCGCACGTACAATCATGCAACTTACATCGATGAACGAAAAGTGATGATGCAGGAATGGGCAGATATGCTGGACGAGTGGGTAGCAGAATACGATTAGTACTTATTGCATTCAGTAAATCATACAGATAAAAATCGCTATTCATGCTCCGCTATGTGCTAAAAGAAAATCAATGGTTTTGTCGAGGGCTAATTATTTCCATTTATTTGCCCTTAGCATATGTGAAAACCGTTTATTAGACCATCGAATTAAAAGGTACTTTTGAAAAAAAGGTCCTAAACAGTGAAGTAAAAAATAATGTACATTACCCCCCACAATAGGAATTATATACTCCTCTTCAATTAAAAATACAATATAAGTTACTGCCGCACCCGGTGGGTTTGTCCAACCCTTCACAGCCAAAAACAAGTTTTAGTCTGCTCAGCGTTATATCAAAGGCTAAAACTTAACAGTATATACCTGATTTCTGGTAGTGAAAGCTCCCTTATCTTTTTTACATTGTTCAAGTGCTCTTGATAGTTTTTCAAAAAACCTCTGATTGGAATAAACCTGAGCGATATCTTTACCCGCCATCGTCATTCTGCTTCCAATGTTTCCCCTGTAATTTTTAATGAAATTTTCGATATCAAACTTAAACTCATCATTGAAAATATTTTCAAATTCAGATGTCGCAATTTCCGGATAACAATCTGAGAGAATTGAGAACAGAAAAAAAGCCATGTGATCTGTTGCAGCCTTGATAACCTCATCGTTACTTTCTATACCTTCCAGTGTAAGTTCATTCATTTTTATTTTTCTTCTCTGCCAGTTTCTTTTCAAGCATTGCAGAAAAAGTGTTATTAAGCTGCATTGCCGTTCCCTTTTCAGTATGTTTTATCATTGCATCAGGATGAGTAAAATTTTCCGATTCATGATGTACATTAGTATCATTTTTTTCATGATCTGTTTTTTTAATGTAATTTTTATTTTTTTGCTCTTTTCTCAGATTCTCATTCTCTCTGGCTCTGGCCCCGTTACTTAACCAGGTTTTTCGTTGTACATCTGTCGAACTGACGAAAGTCAGAAGAAAACCAACTAACATATCATGATTAATATCCAGCCCCAGATACTTTGCTACTTCACCACCTAATACAATTTTTTTATGTGTTGTTTCTTTTCGTGTCAGGGACTTTTGTTTTGTCGTTAATCTGTTCAGTTCCTGCTGTGCTGATGCAAGTAGTTGCTGTAAATTTTTTCTTTCCATTAAATTTCTCCTGTAATATTAAACCCGACCACCAACCACTAAGGGTTTGATCTTCATATTGCTTTTCTTATCCAGCAATCCATTTATTAGTAAAACAAAGGGATATATCTTTTTGTTTTTTATTATGATTTAGTGGCGGCAACCAGAACGTCGAGACGGCTTTTTATCGCTTCATATTGTTGCCCGGCATTAATCACCCCATTAAAACAGTCGAACAGCATTGATTTTTCATACTGCTGTATACTAAACCACTCGCCTTTCCTGTCTGCTCGCCTACTATCTGATGCAAAGGAAGATAAAATAACCTCTCGTTTAACCGAAAGACCAAATAACTGCCTGATAACTTCTCTGGCGGTAGCATATGTACTGTCGATGCTGAAATAATTCAGGAAAAGCCCCGTTACAATGATAATCAGCTCCTGCATGATGCTTCTTTTGAGTGAAGAGACAGCATTACCATACCGCCCTGACAGGGTTCTGAAACGGGTTTGCTCGCTGGCTTCCAACAGTTGAGGTTTATACTCGTTGTGGATAGCAGTAAAAGCTTCGCTTACAGCGTTTTCTTTTAATCTGATGCGCATACTTTCGTTGTTATCGCTGAAATCAATCAGAAACCATTTTGTTTCCAGATCGCCATCTCCATTTTCACTGTTAAACACATTTATTATTTTATTCATTCTCACCTCTATTGTTCTTTCAACCTAAATAAAACAATTATCACATCTTTTTTATTTGGCAAATTTTACAAACATTAAATTCCGGGTTATATTATTAATGTAAGCAATAACAAACATCCCTTCTTCGACTTATATCCCTTTCCCCCTAAGCTTACGCGCCTCTTCTTTCGGCGCTTAAATCCAGAGAAAATCTTAATCATTGTTTTATTTTGATTCTGCGCAAGCTGAATAAAAAATAAATACAATGCCCACTTATACATTGCTTCGCAACGTGTGGGCCTGGCGGGGGCCTTAAAGTCAACACCAGCGTTTTTCTTGCGAAAAACTAAAAGTAGCAAAGGTCAACACCTTTAAAAAAAAATTAAAACCAACAGGAGTATTTATTACAACATGGCAATATTTCATTTATCATTTAGTATGCTAAAAAGATCCGCAGGAAAATCGTCCTGTTATCTTGCCGCATATAACGCAAGAGGAAGAATAGAAGATGTGAGAACAGGAGACGTGTACGATTATTCATATCGTTCCGACCTGTTCCACCATTGTATTCTTGCGCCAGAACACACACCTTTTAATATTATTGAAAACTCTGCTGTATTGTGGAATGAAATTGAGAAAGTTGAAAAAAGGAAAGACGCGCAGCTCTCACGTTATTTTGATATCGCTATTCCTGTTGAACTGGATAACGATGCCAAAATCGCGTTAGTGAAAAACTACTGCAAACGTAATTTTGTCAGCAAAGGCATGATTGCCGATATCTCTTTCCATGACCTTGACGGTCATAATCCCCATGCTCACGTCATGCTTACTTTGCGTGAGATAACACCACAAGGTTTCGGCAACAAGAACAGAAGCTGGAACGAGCATGATTTGATGGATGAATGGCGTGCGTCATGGTCCAGAATGTCTAACCGTGCACTTGAACGTACTGGTTCTGCGAATCGCATGGATCACCGTTCCCTTGCCGCACAACGTGAAGAAGCGATTGCTCTTGCGAAGGCAGCACAGGAAACGGGAAGACAGGATATTGCAAACGAACACCTGACTAAGGCCATTAAGCTTAATCGCCCTGCGCTTACCAGGATAGACCGTAAATCATGGCATACCAGGAGAGCCAAAGACTTACGTGCAGCAGAACAGGCACAAGCCGCACAGGTAAAACAGGCCGCTAACGATTTCAGGCAGTTGTTTAACAGTGATGTGGGTCATCTCATGACCGTCAACCTCAATACTTTCCGTGTTGAAAGCCTGAAAGCAAAACCAGTGCCACAGCACCCGATACAACGTTCATCGGTACCTGTTAGTCAGCCTGTGCTGGTTATTCCTGAAAAGAAACACTGCTTTCAGCCTGCCAGGGTTAAGCAAAAGGATATGTCCCTTTACTATGGTGTTGCGCCAAAAACAGCAAAACCAACCCTGTTGAGACGTAAGCGTAAGATCAATTTGCACAAGCTGTATGAATTTATTAAAACTTTTATGAGTGTGTTGGTGAAGCACCCTGCTCATAAAGCCATACCAGAACCCACTATCACTACCGTAGTCGCGCCAGCCGTTATCGATCCACTTGATGAGATCATGATTGACCCTGTTACTAAATTGAAGATCACTCGCAGACAGTGGGATGCGATGGGGACTACCAGTAAATCAGCAGAAGTTTCTATTCCTCTGGAAGCTAACTACAACCACAAGTCTGAGAAAAAACAAGAGTCAGACAAAACAAGCCGATCAGTTGCCTTTCCACCTTTACCAAAGGAAAGTAAAGTTCCTGCCAAATCAAAAGGTTTCACGCTGCCAAAACTTCGCTTTGGTTCGGGCAAACGAAAAGATGATTAATTTTTATTCAAGCAGTCAGGTTTTAGTAATTAAAAATCAATTGATAAGCTCGTAACAGCAGGAACTTTAAGGCAAAATAAGTCAATCGTCCGTATCTGGAAAATGACCGTAATGGCTAGAAAACCTAAAGAAATCAAAACAGATCCGTTAGAAGTCATCCTGTGGAAAGCGGCTGACAAGCTACGTAAGAACATTGATGCCGCAGAGTACAAGCATGTCGTACTGGGCCTGATTTTCCTTAAATACATTTCAGATTCTTTTGAATCGCATTACGAAATGCTGAAAGCAGGCGAAGGTGAATTTGCAGGTGCAGATCCGGAAGACAAAGACGAATACACTGCTTATAACGTGTTCTTTGTTCCTGAACTAGCACGTTGGAGTTACCTGATATCTAAGGCTAAACTTCCCGAAATCGGTAAGTTGGTAGATGATGCGATGGAGCTTATCGAAACGGGTAATCCACAGCTAAAAGGTGTGTTACCGAAGGTCTATGCTCGCCAGAATCTTGATGCCACAGTGCTGGGTGAACTGATAGATCTGATTGGCAACATTGCATTGGGTGATGCCAAAGCGCGTTCTGCTGACGTTTTAGGCCACGTATTCGAATACTTCCTTGGTGAGTTTGCACTGGCAGAAGGTAAACAAGGCGGTCAGTTCTATACGCCTAAATCTATTGTAAGCCTGCTGGTTAACATGCTGGAACCCTATAAAGGCCGTGTCTTTGACCCCTGCTGTGGTTCCGGTGGTATGTTTGTTCAGTCGGAGAAATTCGTTGAAGCTCATCAGGGTAATATCGACGATATCTCTATTTACGGTCAGGAATCCAACCAGACAACATGGCGTCTGGCAAAGATGAACCTGGCTATTCGTGGTATCAATTCAGAACACGTCATGTGGAACAGTGAAGGCTCATTCCTGAACGATGCCCATAAAGATTTAAAATCTGATTTTATTATTGCGAATCCACCGTTTAACGTTTCCGACTGGTCAGGCGAACAACTTCGGGGTGATGCCCGTTGGCAATACGGTATACCTCCTGCTGGTAATGCTAACTTTGCCTGGATGCAACACTTTCTCTATCATTTGTCGCCAAAGGGTCAGGCAGGCGTAGTGCTATCAAAAGGGGCTTTAACCTCAAAAAGTTCGGGTGAAGGTGATATCCGTGCAGCACTGGTAAAAGACGCCAATGTGATTGACTGTATCGTTAACTTACCTGCAAAACTGTTCCTGAACACCCAGATCCCAGCGGCATTATGGTTTATGCGTCGTGATCGTGAAAACAGCAGCAAGTATCGTGATCGCAGTAAAGAAATTCTGTTTATTGATGCCCGCAATCTTGGTCATTTGATCAATCGCCGTAGCAAAGTTCTTTCAGACTACGATATTAAAACCATTGCTGATACCTATCATAACTGGCGTAACAAAGGTGGCAGCTACGAAGATGTAGCTGGTTTCTGTGCATCTGTCGATATCAATGAGGTCGCTCAACTTGATTATGTGCTGACTCCGGGTCGTTATGTCGGCCTTGCTGACGAAGAAGACGATTTCGACTTTAAAGAACGCTTTACGGCCCTTAAAGCTGAGTTTGAAGCGCAACTGGAAGAAGAAGCGCGTCTGAATAAGGCTATCGCTGATAATCTGGCGAAGGTGGTATTATGAGTGAGTGGAAGAATGTTTTATTAACGGACGTGTCAGTTAAAATTGGTGATGGTTTACACGGAACCCCAACTTACGATGAAAGCGGCGACTATCACTTCATAAATGGTAATAATTTACTCAATGGTAAAATTTTTATAAAACCTGATACAAAAAAGATTAATAAGACTGAGTTTGATAAAATAAAAAAGGATTTAAAAAGCTCAACCATTTTACTATCAATTAATGGCACTATTGGCAATGTGTCAAAATATACATACGAAAAATGTGCTCTCGGTAAAAGTGTTTGCTATATCAATTTGGATGAGAATATTATCCTTAGAGACTACTTCTACTACGAGTGCTTATCATATAATTTCCAATCCTATCTGGATAACATAGCTACTGGAACAACTATACCTAACGTTCCTTTAAAAGGGTTACGTTCTTATGAGTTTAGAATCCCACCGCTCACAGAACAAGAAGCCATAGCCTCCGTGCTGTGCTCTCTGGATGATAAAGTAGACCTTCTTCATCGCCAGAATAAAACACTGCAATCAATGAGTGAAACACTATTTAGGCAGTGGTTTATTGAAGAAGCACAAGACGATTGGGTGGAAGGAACATTAGGTAGTATTGCTTCCAACGTAAGAGAGAATATCACCAAGAAGAACATTTCTTCCGAAGCCATGTATGTAGGCTTAGAACACATTGATCGCCGTAATATTGCTCTACTTAAAAATGGTAATGGATGTGATGTAGACAGCAATAAGTCAAAATTTTTAACTGGCGATATTTTATTCGGTAAGTTGCGCCCTTATTTTCATAAGGTATGTACAGCCCCGTTTGATGGCATTTGCTCAACAGACATATTAGTAATCAGACCTAAAAAGCACAATTTACAATGTTTTTCTTTATTTGCATTTTTCCAAAATGAAGTAATTGAATTTGCAAACATAGCATCAGGTGGCACACGAATGCCGCGTATTGACTGGGCTTCACTAGCAAACTATCCGATATCTTTGCCGCCAGACGATAAACTCAATGATTTTGAGAAAATCGTTTCTTCGCAGGTGCGAAAAATAAATTTTAATATCAATAAAATAAAAATTTTAGAAAAACTCCGCGACACTCTCCTTCCCAAACTGATGAGCGGTGAAGTACAGGTTCAGTATGCAGAAGAAGCAATCGCGTCAGTAGCATAAAATAATTGAGCGGCAATAAGGACAGTACGTATGGCAAAGATGACCGAATCCGATATTGAAGTAATGGCGATTGAACACCTGCAAGGGCTGGGCTATGAATATGTTTATGGTCCGGATATTGAACCCAGTGGAATCAACCCGTTACGTAGCTATCAGCAGGTTATCCTGGAAGATAAGGTGCGTACTACCCTACAACGCCTGAATCCTCACCTTAGTGAACAGAAGTGTGAGGAAGCTCTAAAACAGGTGATGCAGATTAGCACACCTGATCTGATGGCAAACAATCTGGCTTTTCATCGCCTGTTAACCGAAGGAATCACTATCGAAGTCAGCAAGGATGGGAATACTCAGGGAGAACTCGCCTGGCTGATAGATTTTAACGATCCGACTAATAACGAATTTCAGGTCATTAATCAGCTCACCATCAAAGAAGGCAACCATACCCGCCGACCGGATCTTATTTTGTTCATCAACGGCCTGCCATTAGTCGTTATCGAACTAAAAAATGCCGCTGACGAAAATGCTACGGTAACAGGTGCCTATAACCAGATTAAAACCTATCAGAGCCAAATCCCCGGTCTGTTTACATACAATGCCTTTAATGTGATATCTGACGGACTGGAAGCCAAAGCGGGAACAGTTTCTGCTGATTTCAGTCGTTATATGACGTGGAAAACCGCTAACGGTAAAACACAAGCTACCAGCACCCAGCCACAACTCGAAGTTTTATTACAGGGATTGCTTAATCCTGTAACGCTACTGGATATGATCCGCCATTTTGTCGTGTTTGAAGCCAGCAAACATGAAGACAGCAAAGGGATTATCAGTATCCATACTGTTAAAAAAATAGCGGCATATCACCAGTACTACGCGGTCAATGCAGCAGTTCTTTCCACTATTCGTGCCTCGGCGGTAAATGCGGATTCCCCCTCGGCAGAAGTGGCACTGCGCCAACAGGGACGTAACAGTAAAGATCTTGTTAATGCGCAAAAAACCGGGGATCGCAAAGCGGGCGTAGTCTGGCATACCCAGGGTTCAGGTAAATCGCTTTCGATGGTGTTTTTTACCGGGAAGATTGTACTGGCGCTGGATAATCCAACAGTGGTAGTGATTACTGACCGTAACGATCTGGATGATCAGCTATTTGGTACGTTTTCTTCCGCTACCCAGCTACTGCGTCAGACACCCAAACAGGCCGATAACAGAGACAAACTCAAAGAATATTTGCGGGTCGCCTCTGGTGGCGTGGTATTTACCACTATTCAAAAATTCCAGCCTGATGATGGCAGCAATATCTATGAGTTACTGTCAGCTCGTACCAACGTTGTTGTTATCGCTGATGAAGCACACCGTTCACAATACGGTTTCAGCGCCAAAGAAGTTGACGTCAAAGACAGCGAAGGCAACGTAACAGGTAAACGGACCGTTTATGGCTTTGCCAAATATATGCGTGATGCCTTACCCCACGCTACCTATCTGGGCTTTACCGGAACCCCCATAGAGAAAACGGACGTAAATACACCTGCTGTTTTCGGTAACTATGTTGATATCTACGATATCTCACAGGCCGTAGAAGACGGGGCAACCGTGCGTATTTTCTATGAAAGCCGTCTTGCCAAAATTGCCATCAGTGACGAAGGTCGCCAGCTCATTGAAGACTTCGACGATGAGTTTAACGAGGACGAGCTGACGCTTACCCAGAAAGAACGCTCTAAATGGGCCAGAATCGAAGGTCTTATCGGCAGTTCAAAACGTATTAAAGCCATTGCGGCGGATATGGTCCAGCACTTTGAACAGCGTTTGAAATCAAATGCGGATCATGGCAAGGGTATGATTGTTACCATGTCCCGCCGTATTGCAGCTGAACTGTATAAGGAAATCGTCGCTCTTAAACCCGAATGGCATAGTGAAGATTTAAACGATGGCGTGATCAAAGTCGTAATGACATCTTCCGCTGCTGACGGGCCAGAAATCGCAAAACACCACACCACCAAAAAAGAACGTCAGGTTCTGGCTAACCGCATGAAGGATGATGATGACAAGCTGAAACTGGTGATAGTGCGTGATATGTGGCTGACCGGCTTTGACGCTCCCAGCATGCATACCCTGTATATCGACAAACCGATGAAAGGCCACAACCTCATGCAGGCGATTGCCCGTGTGAACCGCGTGTACAAAGATAAGATAGGCGGTCTGGTTGTTGACTATCTGGGCATTGCCTCTGATTTAAAAGAAGCCCTGTCGTTCTACTCCGATGCCGGAGGACGGGGTGATCCAGCTGAGGTTCAGGAAGAAGCAGTGATGCTCATGCAGGAAAAACTGGAAATCCTGGAAGGCATGATGCATGGCTACGATTACAAAGCCTACTTTACTGCAACGACTTCACAGCGCCTGACGATTATCCTTGAATCAGAAAACCACATTTTAGGGCTGGATAACGGCAAAGGGAAAATGCGTTTCCTTGCGGCTGTTGCTGCCGTGTCCCAGGCATTTGCACTGGCGACGCCGCATGATAAAGCAATGGAAGCGGCACCCGAAGTCGCATTCTTCCAGGCGGTGAAGGCTCGTCTGAATAAATTTACTGAAAACCCGGACGGCTCAGAAGAAGAACATAATGACAGTCTCGAAGTG
>Ga0157373_10004292_pt1 | contig 10732 bp, 9 predicted proteins | sample C65metaG_FD_113460 | JGI IMG/M metagenome (GOLD analysis project Ga0157373, IMG submission 113460) | Corn rhizosphere microbial communities from Kellogg Biological Station, Michigan, USA - C6-5 metaG | ecosystem: Host-associated > Plants > Roots > Rhizosphere > Soil | place: USA: Michigan...
CCATACATATCTGTGAAAAATGTCCAGACGAAGATGCGTAGAAATCCAATTGCGCCAAGGACAACCCCAAGCATCAACCCGGAGATGAGTTCCCTACGCATGACGCGCCACCAATCACCTACGGTGATCTCACCTAGAGCCATCGCCTGGATGATCAGGGTAGAAGCCTGTGATCCGCTGTTTCCTCCACTGGAGATGATGAGCGGTACAAACATTGCCAGGATCACAGCTTTTGCAATGTCTGCCTCGAAGTGCCCCATGGCTGTTGCGGTCAGCATTTCACCAAGGAAAAGCACTACCAGCCAGCCGATCCTTCTTTTGAACAAGCCAAAAATGGGCATGTCCAGGTAAGGTTCGTCGAGGGCCTGGGTACCCCCGATTTTATGCATATCTTCTGTATATTCTTCGTTGGCAATCCAAAGGATGTCATCCACGGTCACGATACCGAGCAGGACATTATTGTCGTCTACCACCGGCAGGGCCACGCGGTTGTTCATCCGGAACACGTTGATGGCTTCTTCCTGGTGATCGTTGGCTTTTAATGCGATCAGACGCTGGTCGGTAAGGTCTCCGATGAGTGCTTCCGGATTGGCCAGGAGGATTTCCCTAATCCTGATGTCATCGAGTAATACGCCATCCCTGTCGATCACATAAATCACATCAATGGTTTCTGAATTCTTGCCGTAACGTCTGATGTGGTCCAGTACCCTTGCCACCGTCCAGTCTTTCTTGACGGCCACGTAGTCTGGCGTCATCAAACGGCCCACACTGTCTTCTTCGTAACCGAGTAGGGACAATGCTTCGACACGATCTTTAGCCGGCAGCAGGATGATCAGCTTTTTTACGGCATCACCTTTAAGTTCTGAAAACAGGGAGGTACGGTCATCGGGTGGGAGCAGGTTGATCAGCTCTGCGAGTTTATTGCCAGGGAGTTTTTTGATGATCTTTTCCTGGGTAGGGAAGTCGAGGATCCGGAATACGTTAACGGCTCTTTTTGAAGAGAGGACGTCTATAAAGGTGACTGCATGCTGGGGGAGTTCGTCGATCAGGTGTTCTACATCCGAAATATTCAGGTCGTCTAAATATTGTTTCAACTGTGTATTGTCTTCCTGTTCTAATAGCGCTACTACCTCTTCTACAATCAATTCTTCCATAGACCAATGTTTACATGTTTTCCAGCTCTGTTAATTACCGATGTTGTGTGTGCTGCTGATTGGAAGAGGCCTGCAGGCAGGTTTTCCAAGGAGCATTTTTTAGTTTTTGCAAAAGTGCCTTTTTATTTTTAAAAACAAAGGCTTTATCGGAGATAATTGAGTGCAGCGGGAATTTGTTTATGGTATTTTAACTTTGTTTTAGAAGTTAATGGCTTGTAACTGGGAAATACAAGGATACCTGGCTGCATGGCATCATCCGCTTATACATATGAGGTGGTCTTTACTAATGGCTAAATCTTAATTTTAAAGCTATTTTGACTCTTATTTAGGAAAAATAATGTGGAACGCTACAGAAAAATATTTTTAACTATAACATATTATTTTAATATATTTGTTTTAATACGCTCTTGTAAAATTTGACCCAACAGATTATAAACGCACTCCCGGATTTCTTTTGAATCCAGTCAACACCGTAACTCATCCAGCTTCTGTTCGCAGATTTTATTCGAAAAATTTATTTGTCATCAATTAATGCTTTTAATTATGCGCTCTCCATTAATTTTTCATAATGTTCAGTCGGTTGACGAAGAGCTCTGCGATTCCTCAAGGGTGCGCCGGGTGTCGCTCAAAAATGTCAAACGGAATTTCTATCAGTTGACTGATGGAATGTTATGTGTCCAGTTCATGCGCAGTGATCTGGCGAGTATAAAGGTGATCCAGTGCCATGTGGAGGATCAGGCGGTGATCGATTTCGAGGTGCCTCGTTCTTCGGTCTTTTTTGAAATTGTCATTTCCAGGGATTGGCGTGTCTTCAATAAGGATATGGCTATGAACGACTTCTATGAACCAACGTGTTCTGTAGTCGCATATAGGAAAGGTAATTATCAGTATCATGTCCGCCGGGGTACTCATTTGCTTGTTCTTATGGCTTTGTCAAAGTCCTGGCTGGAGAAAAAGGTTGATGCCTATCCCAATATCTTAGAGGTGCTTCATGCCCAATCCGCCAACGAATTTTACCGCTTGCATAAGTGTCCTTATAAAAACCAAATCAAACGGATTGTTACTGCATTTTTATACGAGGAGGATCATACCTCCTTGGACAAGGCAATTGCCTCAGTTTTGGAACGAACGATGAGGCGTTATCAACTGATGATCGCAGATGGAATACAGCTTTCGTACGATGTGGACAGGAGCAAGGTGGAGGAATTGAGACTGTTTATTCGGCAGAATTACATGAACCCAATTTGCTTGTCGAATCTGCGGCTTGCGGAACAGTTTTTTGTTTCAGAGCGAACGTTGCGGAGACTGGCGTTTAAAGCATTTGGGCACGGGATTAAACAGGAAGTAATCAATTGTAAGATGTCGTATGCGTTGAAGTACCTGGCGCTAATGAATAAAAGTGTGACTGAAGTTGCGGAGTTAACCGGCTATTCCGACGTTCATTATTTCAGCAGGGCCTTTAAAACTTATTGGAAAATTAAGCCAACCGATGTTTATAAGCCATAAAACGTTGTGTGTTGTTCAGGTGATGGTAATTTTTGGTCAAAGTGCGTGTTTTTTTCTTGGTAGGTTTTTTGGCCGAATAGTCCCAATTTATTCTGTAAATCTCTAATTAAATTTGGGTTTAACATTTCGACTAAATACTTATACAAATGAAAACACGCTCTCAAGGTAGCTCTTTTCTTCTGCAGTTTTGCAGTGCTAAAGGCTTGGTGTTTTACATACGATCGGTCATTGCTTTTGTGGGATTATATATGATTTACTCGGTAGATGCCAATATCGTTTCGTCAATTTTTCCAGGTTTAGAAATTAGTTCTGCAGTGATGGTCTTAGTCTTGACCTGGTCGGTAAAAATGATTTTTTTACTCGAGGTAATAATGATTATGATAGACTCGACAGTGAGGTCTGCGGTATGGTGTTTCTTATTTTTGATAGCCTTCAGCTGTCCGATTCTGGTTTTAAGTTACAGCAATAGTGGATTTTGGGGAGGTGTAAATTTGATAGGTATTCCATATTTGCTTGATGGAGTCATTCTATTGTTCTATATACTGCTTTGTGTCCTGGGATTAAAAAATGTTAAGGCCACCAGCTGATTGTATAAGCTTAGATCCATTCGATGCTCCATTAGCTCAACGGTTAAAGTCAAAAATTAACGCTTAAACTAATATAAATGGTAACTGCTCAACAAATGTTTGATCATGTGATGGGGCCCATTCCTGAAACAGTTAAACAGCAACATAAGACAGCCTTTTTTAACGATGTTGTCAGCTCGAGAATTGAGCTTAAGGGCGGTCATGTGATCATTCAATCTTTAGAACATTATTTTTCGCACATCCATGTGGTTGATTGCTATATAGACCGGGAGGATTATCTTAAAATTGTTATTCCCAAGAGTACTGCATTCTTTGAGGTTTTGAATGGCACTGGCATTAAGATTTACAGGGAAGGTCGGTTGATGGATGGTTATAGCGAACCTGTATGTTCGCTGGTGAATTATTCCGCAGGCAGGTATGGTCTGCAGTTAAGCAAGGGGCATCATCTGATTGTGCTAGCCAATGTGAATTTGTTATGGCTGTCCGGCATCGTGGAGAAGTATCCGTTGTTTTCAAATCTGTTGATGGCCAATACAGATAACCTGTATCTGCGGTTGCAGGAGTGCCCCTTCAGCGCTGAAATACGTAAGACAGTAAATAAGTTTTTATATGGTGGCAAAGAGAAGTTATCAGATAATGAACCTAAATTACTACGGGTGATGAACAGGCTTATCAGTCAGTTTCATGATCAGTGTACTAGCGATCATCCGGCTGTTGGGTTAAATTTACAGAATAAGTCCAAGCGGCTGGTTGCTTTTCTTGAAGCGAACTATGCTGATCCGAAGATTGATGGGGTTATGGTTGCTAAAGCACTGTTCATGTCTCCGAAAAGTTTGCAGCGACTAGCCAAGACAATTTTTGGGGTTGGACTCCGGGAACAGATCATTAAGTACCGGATGACTTATGCGGTAAAGTTCCTCTCGGTTGATAAAAAGAGCGTAAAGGAGGTGGCAAGATTAACGGGGTATACCTCGCCCGCGTATTTCAGCCGTGCATTTTCAAAGTTCTGGAAAACTTCGCCGAGTGAGTTGTTGAATCGTTAAGATATTTTGAAAATAGGAGCTGTAATCAAGTACCTGAAAGTTAAGATTTTTTATTTTTTTTGTCCCATTTGTCTATTTACATTCCTGTAAGTTGTACTTAAATTTGGAGTAAAGTATTTATGAAATTACCTTAAACCATTTTTATATCAGTCAATTAGTTCGTTTGCCGATCCTTAAATTATGATTACGTGCTTTTATTTTATGCAGAGTTGAATCTTACCTTACCGATAATATGGACAGGCTTAGTCTAACTATTTATTGATGTAGGGTCATAGATAACAAATATACATATTGTTCCGAATGTAGTTTATTGATGCTGGTTTTTGGACTTTAAATTTGATTTGAAACGCAGAAGATTCGCTGCGACTAAATAAACGCTTAATAAATTGAACCGTGTTTGCTGCTTGTCACATAGGCTCGGTTCAGGATTAATAACCTCTCATCACCGGTGCGTTTTTCCGGTATGATTTAAAAGTTTAAGTCATGATAACATTTGTAAGTTGCCAAGCCAAAGTTGAATCCGATGCAGATTCCTTGGAGCAAGGTGTAACTGATTGCATGCTCACCGTGCTTTCCCAGCAGAAGGGTGATACCTGGATGCCACTCGCGGATCAGCGAACAATTGATCGTCTAGTGATCATTCCCTCAACTATTTGTTTCACATTAAAAGCATGGAATTTTTTATGAGTCAAATTAGCAATGATGTCGATTATAAGACAGAGGTACTGAACAAGTATTTACTGCCTGCTTTGGGGTGTTGTGTGGAGCTTGACTCGGAGAAGCTTTCGGATATTTCAAGATTTGTGAAGTTACAGGATGTGATCAAGTATCAAAGGCTGGAAGCTCCTGGTCCGCGGGAGGAGGGGGCGCTTTGGTTTCCGTTGAACGGCATGATCCATAGTTATTTTTATAGTGACGATAGGAATAGCAGAAGCGGAACGCGGATTTGGGCAAAGCGGGATTTCATTTTTGATGATGCGAGTTTGCTTGTTGGCAATAGCCGATCAAATTATCTGGAAGTGCTGGAGCCAGGTCAGGTGCTGTCAATAAATTATATGGATCTGATCAAGCTGATGGATAAGTATAAGGATATTGCGGATGGAATACAGAAGTTATATATACAGCATGCTACGTATTATCAGAAGCGTAGTAGTTTAATGCAGCAGCCTCCGATAAAACGGGTTAAGCAGTTTCGCGAAGAGAATCCAATGTTCATCAGATCTACAAGCCAGGAAGTTCAGTCGATGCATCTGAATTTATCACACCGTTCTTATATGAGTTACCTGAGTAAATTGAAAGTAGGTGGGTAATAAAGCGGTTTTATTGGTGTTGAAGCGAGAAGTATGCAAGTTTGCATACATAAGGTATGCAAACTTGCATGTTAAAAGTATGCAAGTTTGCATAACGGCAAGGCGAGATTCTGACTTAAATTTGGTATAACAAAACTGATTAATATGATGGAAACAGTTGTAAAAAGAAATCCTAAATTTTATCTACCTGAAAAATTTAGGAACATTATTGTGAATTTTATTTGTTATTCGTTTATTTTACTGTTTTTATACACTGCCACAAGCAAATTATTGGATTATTCTAATTCGAAGTTGCAAATGTCGGAATCTCCTATTATCACCGATTTTGCTTCGATGCTAGTTTGGCTGATTCCGAGTATCGAAATCATCATTGCAGTCTCCCTTTTTTTTAGTAAGACAAGACTTATAGGACTCTATGCTTCATTGGTACTAATGGTTATGTTTACTATATACATTTATTCCATTTTGAACTTCAGTTATTATATACCGTGCAGTTGCGGCGGTGTTATATCAAAATTAAGCTGGAATCAGCATCTTGTATTTAACTTAGTGTGGATTTTATTCGCTATCAGTGGTATTCTGTTGAAATCAAATCAAACTATTGATGGCGATGAAGCCTCGTAACATATTCTTATGGCCAATCTGAATCGGGGGTAGCTGAAAACCTGTAACTAGAGTAAGCATAAAACTAAAATAAAACAAAATGAAAAAATTATTTTTTGCCGCATTGCTAGCAACAGTTGCTGTGGGCGGTGCTTATGCTCAATATTCGAGCAGCCCAAATTCACCAGCTGACAAAACCTGTCTTGGAACTCTTAGTCCATTATGTGGAGCTTCCACTTATTTCCCAAATTCGCCTGACCAAGCTCCAATCGCTGTTCAACAAAGAACCGCAAGACCATTGCAATAGTTCTATTAGAGGTGCGCACTTGCTGTGCACACCTCTATACTTTTAAAATGTTATTCATGGGACTTATAAATCTATACTTAGCACGCACAATTGGACCACTACACTATTGGCATATTGATTACAAATTAATATTATAGTTTTTTCTAAGTGAAGATCTGAAGTCTAAACTAAAATTCTCCATTTAAGAAGGTCTGTGGCTACACCAATTGCTAACCTTGTTAAATAAATCGAAACATCTTTTCCCGTCTAGGTAGCGTTCAAAGAAAAGGTGAGGTTTTGAGCACTAAAATTGCAACTAAATGCTACCATTAACTAAAAAGAACTTTGACCTTATCATTTAAATCAATTGCTCTATTATATTATTTTTGTAAAAATGAAAAAATCCTTTTTATATATTCTAATAGTAACAATCCTGGCGGCTTTATCTATTGTTTTTTTGTTAAATTACTCTAATAGGAGCATTAGACAGAAAAATGGATTTAACCGTAACTACCTCGGTTCTTTCGCTAAACTGCGCTCAGATATTTTTTTAGAAAATGAGGATTATACTTTTATAAGTATAACACCTAATATTATTAGATTTTATAAATACCGAAGTCCAAATGAAATACTGCAACTCTCGACTGATTTAAGGAAAATACGAAAATATAATATCGCGCCTAACATAAAACTTAGTGCTTTTATGGGGATGAATTCAGTAACTGATATCGAATCATTTTCATATATCCTCATAGGAAATTCCCACAAAGCTTATAAGGTTGGAAATAACGGAACTGGACTTGACTCTATTAATATAGATACAATATCTTTTGGTCAGTCATTGACTTTAAGTCCAAACTCTTTTATCATTACAAAAAGAATTAAAAATAAAGGGCTAAGTAGAAGAAATATCGTCAAGGTAAACTGGAGAGGTGAAGCAAAACATAGTTTTATGCCAGAGAAACAAATAGACGGATACTTCTGTACAGATGGTCAGTTTAGATATGATGAATTAAATAAGAAGTTAATATATATGTTTTATTACAGAGGCGAATTTTTATGCCTCGATACTAATTTAAAAGTGAGCTACAAAGCTAAAACTATCGATACCGTCAAAGTTGCGAGAATATTTCTGCAAAATAAAGCTGGAGGAATGACAGTTCACTCTGCGCCACCACGTCTAGTAAATAAAAGTGCTTGTGTAAATGGGGACAAGGTTTATATACTTTCTAACCTCAAGGCCGATAATGAATCTGATGAAAATTTCAATCGCTCTGAGGTTATTGATGTTTACAACCTTCGAAACGGTAGGTATTCGTATAGCTTTTACATTCCTTTATTAAGAAAACACAAACTTTATGATTTTAGTATTAATAATAATATTTTAGTGGCAACATATAAGGACGCAATTGGCGTATATTCAATTCCAATATAATTCGTCATTAAGCTATTTTATTTAAGAACTTTTGGTGTTTGACAGTGCTTTTTTAATCAGCTTTTTTAAAATATCGCTAGACATCGACTGAACTATGTAAGAAATCACTGTTCCATCAGCGTCAACTAGTATTACCCAAGGAAATATGTTAATGCCGTATTTTTTAATTAGGGGATGGTTAAACCCGCCCGTGCTTAGATTAATTGATCTTGAATGTGTATAAATTCCGGATTTTATCGCTTTCATCCAATGTTTCCTATCATTGTCACATGATATGCTTAACACTTTAAAATTTGGATTGTCAATAAATTCTGGATACACCTCCCTTTCATATTGTTGAGATAGAGCTGAGCATCCGGCACAACCAAGAAAGTAAAAGTCCATAATAAAGACTTTTCCTTTCATACTATGCAAATTTACTTGATTTCCTGAGGTGTCGGGGAATGAAAAATTAGTCATTGCGTATCCTGGTGTAAAGCGAAGCTCTTTTTCCAGTATACGGTTTAAATCGGAAGTTTTAATTAAATTAAGCGCATCAACCAAACAAGAATCTCTTTTGCTAAAATCGCTAACATGCCTACTAAATCGTTCGTCTACGAAAAAAGTAGTCAGCATAATGTCTCTGAGTGCCGTATTTTTTGTTAGCCTAATTTCACTATATAAATCTTTGAAATCATATCCTTTACCTGCTCGTTTCAATAGCAAATGAATCATTGACTTCTGTAATTTCATGGCTCTATATACAGGCCCATAAATAAACCATTTATTAATTACAGCTATATTCAATGAATCAGTCTTTGAAAAATAGAAATCTGCAATTTTTTGAATCGCAGGATCAAAATTGCACCCTCTGATTAGGCCTTCAATACTCCGATCAAATATTTCATCAGGCCCATTCTTTTCTGTACTATAAAATTGAGTAATGCTATCTCCAAGTTGACCCTCGTATTTCCTTAATGTGTCCTGGATTTTTTTTGAACCGGATTTGCAATCTTCATATAAATCATTAATATATTTCGAGAATTCTGTAGAACTATAAAATTCGAGGCTATTTTCTTTTCCTTTTGATCGATCGGTTCCGAAAGTGGAAATATCTCTGTTCAGCTTTAAATTCTGGGTTTCTTCGATAATTTTCTCCAGAGCTTCATTGATAGTGTATTTTATCGCACCTTTTCCAGAAAATTGTAAAGAAATTTTGGATGCAGTTTCACTCGTGTTAGGCATTCTCGAAACTAAAATTTCTATTTTGTCTAATGGTGCTGAGTAATAAATTTGAGTCTCATGAATTACCGAGTTTGGATAATATAACACCATATACCATGCGGAAATGGGCTGATCCCCTGGGATTACAAATGTGAAACTATGGTCAGGCATCTTTTTTTGAACTTTAATTTTAATCCTTTGATCTATCGTGGATACAGTTCCTTTTAGAAATGCTACCTGGATGCTATCTGGTGGTGATTGGCTTGAAACTGGGCGCAGAGTATATGATGCATTATGTGTGGTTTTTTGTGCTAATGCAGTGGACATAATTAAGATCAGTAGAGGTAATAGATTGTAAAATAGTCGAGCCATAGCTTCGTATATTTGTAGGGTAAAAGTTATATAGAATTTTAAATCTCTTCAGTAACCAGTATTTTGACTGATATTTGGATTAGCACTTATTTCTTTTAGAGGTATTGGATATAAAGAATCTGTGCTTTGCCAAGTGTTAATTTTTAGTGTGCCAATGACTGAATTTACTCTCTTAGTTCGTTTAAGGTCCAACCATCTGTGACCCCATTCGGAAAACAACTCCAGTCGACGTTGCTTTTCAATCTCTGTTAGACATTGATCTTGATCAAAGTCTAACAATGGATTACCTAAACCAGCCCTCCTTCTTATTACATTAACATCCTCTAATGCGGACGAAATCTGTCCTTGTTCTGCTTTAGCTTCTGCCCGGATCAGATATATTTCAGCAAGCCTGAGAACCATTGAATATTCGGAAGGTAACGCCGAAGCTTTGACCTTATACTTAAAAGGATAATAAAAAGTTCCTGCGGAATTAGTGAACTTGCCAATCCATTTGGATCTCCTAATATCTCCATCATCAAATACAGGTAAAATGCTTTCGGAAAGTGAAACGCTACTTGGTGGTGAAGTTAGAATCAATAAATTTCCTTCTCGTGTGTTCGTCCCATTAGGCGGCATCAGTTGCCAAATTGCCTCTGAACTATTTTTCAGAAAAACATTGTCTAAATCATCTTCCAGTTTGTATAAAGAAGTACTGTTAATTATATCTGTCGACTCTATTTCTGCTAACTTCCATTCTCCTGTATATAAATATGCTCTAGAAAGTAATGCTTTAGCCGCAAATTGATTTGGCCTTACCCGCTCAGAAGTAATGTATGTAGGTGACAGCAAATTTTTTGCGTCTTCGAGATCCTTAATGATTTGAGCATAAACCTGCTCAACTGTGGATTTCTTCGCCAATCCATTTGCTTCAAAATCCGTTGTCAAGTGCAAAGGTATTTCACCAAATAAATTCACCAGATAAAAATAACAAAATGCCCTGGTGAATTTTGCCTCGCCTTTTATCTGTTTTGCAGTGTTTTCAGTGACACCATTTTCCTTGTTGAGACCCTGCAAAATTGCATTCGAAGCATAGATGTATGAAAAAGAATTGCTCCATAGCAAATTAATGTAGTAGTCGTTGGTAGCGATTTGATTTTTATAAAATCCATCTAGACTTCCATAACTTCTAAACTCATCTGCTGACAAGCCATTTAGCGTCGCAATAGATGAAAAATCCCCGGAATATCCTCC
>Ga0157373_10004297_pt1 | contig 10727 bp, 10 predicted proteins | sample C65metaG_FD_113460 | JGI IMG/M metagenome (GOLD analysis project Ga0157373, IMG submission 113460) | Corn rhizosphere microbial communities from Kellogg Biological Station, Michigan, USA - C6-5 metaG | ecosystem: Host-associated > Plants > Roots > Rhizosphere > Soil | place: USA: Michigan...
AGGCGCAGGACCTCGACCACCTGCCCGAGGAGGCCGCCGGCTGATGAGGCCGCTGCGCTCGCCGTTCGTGGTGCGGCTGCTCGCGGCCGTGGAGGACTCCTACCCGCGCCTCGTCCGTGCGACCATCCGCTGGACGCGCGTCGGGCAGGACAAGGCCGAAGGCGTCTGGAACGCGGGCGGGGGCGCCATCCTCTGCTTCTGGCACGCGCGCATTCCCATCGCCCTGCCGACCTGGCCCAACGACGGCAAGCGCCAGCAAATCCATGCGCTGATCTCGCAATCGGCCGACGGAGAGTTCATCGCCCGGGCCGTGGAGCACATCGGCTTTCCCGCCATCCGGGGCTCCTCGAAGAAGAAGAACGACCTCGCGAAGAACAAGGGCGGCGAGCAGGCCTTCCGCGAGATGCTGCGCTGGGTGAAGGCCGGCAACGCCATTGCCATCACGCCCGACGGCCCGCGCGGCCCGGCCGAGACGATGGAAAAGGGCACGCCGGTCCTCGCCCAGATCACCGGCGCGCCGGTGCTGATGGTCGGACTGGCGGCAAAGCCATGTTTGCGGCTCGGCACATGGGACCGCACGGTGATCCCCTTGCCGTTTTCGCGCGGGGCGATGGTCTGGGAGGGACCGATCCGCGTCGGGCGCGAGGAGGACTCGGAGGCGTTGGCGGCCGATTGGGCCCGGCGGCTCACCGCCCTGACCGGCCGCGCCGAGGCCCTGCTCGGCGAGGCGGATTGATCACGCCCTTCGCGGGTGGGATGTAGGGCCATGGCGCACGACCACCATCATCACGGTCATCACCACCATGACCAGCCGCCCGCCGACGCCGGCCGCGCCTTCGCCATCGCCGCGGCGCTGAACGTCGCCTTCGTGGGGTTCGAGGCGATCTCGGGGCTGGTGACCGGCTCGCTCGCCCTGCTTGCCGACGCGGGCCATAACCTGTCGGACGTGCTGGGCCTGTTGCTGGCTTGGGGCGCTGCGGTCATGGCCAGGCGCGCGCCGACCGACCGGCGCACCTACGGCCTTGGCAAGAGCACCATCCTGGCCTCGGTGGCGAACTCCGGCCTGCTGCTGGTCGCCATCGGCGCCATCGCCTGGGAGGCCGTCCGCCGCTTCGGCCAGCCGCACGAGATCGCCACCCAGCCGGTGATGGTGGTCGCGGCGGCGGGCGTGGTGCTGAACACCGTCACCGCCCTGATGTTCGCCCGCGCCCGCAAGGAGGACCTGAACGCCCGCGGCGCCTTCCTGCACATGGCGGCCGACGCGGCGATCTCGGCGGGCGTCGTGGTCGCGGCTTTCGCCATCGGCATTACCCACCAGCTCTGGATCGACCCGGTGGTCAGCCTCGTCATCGTGGCGGTAATCCTGGCCGGGACGTGGGATCTCCTGAAGGAGTCGCTGAACCTCGCCATGGACGCCGCGCCGAAGGGTATCGACCCCACGGCCGTGAGGGACTGGCTGGCGGACCTGCCCGGCGTGACGGAAGTCCACGACCTCCACATCTGGGCGCTGTCGACGACCGACTCCGCGCTGACGGCGCATCTGGTGCGGACCACGCCCGGCGACCTCGACGCCTTCCTGCATGAGACGACCGAGGGCCTGTCGCACGAGTTCGGGATCGGCCACGCCACCCTGCAGATCGAAACCGGCGGCGCCTGCCGCCTCGCCCCGGCCGACGTGGTTTGAGCGCGGGGCTCGCCCTCTACCGGCTGCTCACCTCCGCCGCCGAGCCGCTGGCGGGACCGGTCCTGCGCGGCCGTGCAAAGCGGGGCAAGGAGAACGCCGCGCGGATCGCCGAGCGCCTGGGCCATGCGAGCCTCCCCCGCCCGGCCGGCCCGCTCATCTGGCTGCACGCCGCCAGCGTCGGCGAGAGCCTCTCCATCCTGCCGCTGATCGAGCGGCTGCGCACCGAGCGGCCGGATATCGCGGTGCTGGTCACCTCCGGAACGGTCACCTCGGCGGCGCTGCTCGCCCAGCGCCTGCCGCCTGGAGCCTTGCACCAGTTCGCGCCGGTCGACGGACCTCGCGCCGCGCGGCGCTTTCTCGACCACTGGCGCCCGGATGCGGCGGTGTTCGTCGAGAGCGAGCTCTGGCCCAACCTGCTGCGGGGCGCGAAAGCGCGGGGGACGAAGCTCGCCCTGCTGTCGGCCCGCATCACCGAGGAGAGCGCGCGCGGGTGGAAGCGGGCCTCCGGAGCGGCCAGGGCTCTGCTCGAAAGCTTCGACCTGGTCATGGCCCAGGACAGCGCCAGCGAGGCGCGGCTGAAGGCGCTCGGCGCGCGGACGGCGGGTCTCGCGAACCTCAAGCTCGTCGGCGAGCCGCTCACCCGCGATCCCGGCCAGCTCGCCGCCCTGAAGAAGGCCGCCGGGAAGCGCCCCATCGTGTTCGCCGCCAGCACCCATCCGGGCGAGGAGGAGATGATCGCCTCGGCCCTGCCGTGGGGCGCGCTGCTGATCGTCGCGCCGCGCCACCCGGAGCGGGGTGAGAGCGTTACAGCCAGCCTGCAGATGATGAACCTCGCCACCGCCCGCCGCTCGACCGCCGAGCCCCTGACCGCCGACACCCAGGCCTATGTCGCCGACACCCTGGGCGAGATGGGCCTGCTGTTCGCGCTGGCCGACGTGGCGGTGATGGGCGGCTCGTTCGCGCCGGGCATCGGCGGCCACAATCCGCTGGAGCCCGCGCGGCTTGGCGTGCCCGTTGTGAGCGGCCCGCACGTGTTCAACTTCGCCGAAGTCTATGAGGCCATGGTCGAAGCTGACGCGGCGATCATCGCGCCCGGCTTCGAGGAGCTGAGCGCCGAGCTCGAAACCCTCGTCACCGACGACGCCCGCCGCAGCACGATGAGCCACGCGGCCAAAGCGTTCGCCGCGCAGGGCGAGGTGGCGCTCGACGCCGCATGGGCGAAGCTGAAGCCGCTGCTGCCATGAAGCTCGCCACGCCCCGATGGTGGTACCGCCGCCGGCCGCCGATGCGGATGAGCCGGGCGCTGCTGAAGCCCCTCTCCTGGATCTGGGCGGGCGTGACGGCGGCGCGCATCCGGGGCGCGAAGCCCATCGACCCCGGCGTGCCGGTCATCTGCGTCGGCAACCTCACGGTCGGCGGCGCGGGCAAGACGCCGGTGGCGCGCGAAATCCTCGTCCAGTTGGCCGTCATGGAGATCGACGCCAGCGCGCTATCGCGCGGCTACGGCGGCCGGCTGAAGGGACCGGTGAAGGTCGATCCTACTCTTCATACCGCCGAGGACGTGGGCGACGAGCCGCTGATGCTGGCCAAGACCTTCAACGTCTGGGTCTCGCGCGACCGGGCGACGGGCGCCAAGGCCGCGGCCGCCGCGGGCGCGCGGGCCATCGTAATGGACGACGGCCACCAGAACGGTTCCCTCGCCAAGACCCTCTCGCTGGTGGTCGTGGATGGCGAGACGCGCGACGGAGAATGGCCGTTCGGCGACGGCGCGGTCTTCCCGGCGGGACCGATGCGCGAGCCGCTGAAGAAGGGCCTCGCCCGGGCCGACGCCGTGGTGCTGCTGATGCCGTCCGACCTTGACGAGCCCGACCCGGCGCTGCTGGCGACCTTCGGATCGACGCCGGTGCTGATCGCCCGCCTCGAACCCTCCGCGCCACCGCCGCCCGGGCCTCAGTACGGCTTCGCCGGCGTGGGCAAGCCGTGGAAGGTCGAGCGGGCGCTTAAGGCCGCCGGATGCCATCTCGTCGACTTCGCGGCCTTCCCCGACCACGGCGAATACGACGCCGGCACGCTGGCCGCGCTGCAACGCCACGCCGACGCCGCGCATGCCGGGCTCATCACCACCGAGAAGGACTGGGTCCGTCTGCCCGCCGCCTGGCGCCAGCGGGTGACGCCCTGGCCGGTGCGTGCTCGCTTCCAGGACGAGCGGGCGTTGCGCACCCTGCTCGGCGGGGCGGTTAAGCGCTAGGGCGCCAGCTCTCCGGCCAGCACCGCTTCGGCGAAGGCGCAATGCATCGCGATGCCGCGCGCCATCACCGCCTCCTCGATCACCATGCGGTTTGAGTGCAGCGCGCAGCAGGATCGGAAGTCGGGCGCATCCACCGGGGCGCCGCCGATGAAGGCCATGGCGCCGGGGACCTTCTGCAGGATGTAGGAGAAGTCCTCCGCCCCCATCATCGGGTTGGGCATGGTGATCCAGGCGTTGTCGCCATAGAGCGTCCGCGCCGTTCGCTCGGCGAGGTCCACCGCGCGGCCGTCGCAGACGGTGACCGGGAAGCCGCGCTCGATCTCGACCTCCGCGCTCGCGCCATGAGCGGCGGCGATGCCTTCCGCGACCTGTCGAATGCCGTCGTGCGCCTTGATTCGGGTGTGCTCCGACAGGGTTCGCAGCGTTCCCCTCAACGTCACGGTCTCGGGGATGACGTTGTCGGCATGGCCGGCTTCGAAGACGGTGATGGTCACCACCGCCGGTTCGAACACCGAGATCCGGCGCGTCACGAACGCCTGCAGCGCGGTGACGATCTCGCAGGCCACCGGCACCGGGTCGAGCGCGTCGTGCGGCATGGAGGCGTGGCCGCCCCGGCCTGTCACCCGGATGCGGATATGGTCGGCGGAGGCCAGCAGCGCGCCTTCGCGGCTGGCGAATACGCCGGTCGGCATGTTGGGGCTGATGTGCAGCGCGAAAGCCGCGTCCGGCAGCGGGTCGATCAGGCCGTCGTCGAGCATGTAGCGCGCTCCGTGCCAGCCCTCCTCGCCCGGCTGGAACATGAACATCACCGTGCCCGCCAGCTTGTCGCGCCGCTCGCACAGCGCCTTGGCCGCGCCGGCCAGCATGGCGACGTGGGTGTCATGGCCGCAGGCGTGCATGGCGCCATGCGTCGAAGAGGCGAACTCCAGCCCCGTGTCCTCCACCAGCGGCAGGGCGTCCATATCGCCGCGCAGCAACACCGTGCGCCCGTTGGCCGAGCCGCGCAGGATGGCGAGCACGCCGGTCGTCGACGGTCCCTGCCGGATTTCCAGCGGCAGCCCTTCCAGCGCCTTCAACACCTTCGCCGTCGTCTTCGGCAGATGCAGGCCAAGCTCCGGCTCGGAATGGATGGCGCGGCGCAGCGCGATGGCGTCCGGCAGCTGCGCCTCCCCGGCGCTGGTCCAGGCGTCGCGGTCGATGGCAAGGGCGTTCATGGGGGACTCCTTTGTCCCATCCTCGCCCGCCGCCGCGAGGTCGTCTAGGAGTATGGTCATGCCCCCGGTGACCTACGCCGACATCGAAGCCGCCGCCAGCCGCCTCGCCGGAGAGGCGGTGGTCACGCCCATGATCGAGAGCCTGGCGCTGAACGCGCGGCTGGGTGGGCGCGTGCTGCTGAAACCCGAGACGCTGCAGCTCGGCGGCGCCTTCAAGTTCCGCGGCGCCTACAACCGCATCTCGCAGCTCACGGAGGCCGAGAAGCAGCGCGGCGTGGTCGCCTTTTCCTCCGGCAACCACGCGCAGGGCGTGGCGCTGGCGGCACGGCGGGTGGGCGCCTCGGCCCTGATCGTCATGCCGACCGATGCGCCGAAGTCGAAGATCGACGCCACCATGGCCTACGGCGCCGAGGTTCTGCTCTACGACCGCTACACCCAGGACCGCGAAGTCATCGCCCGCAAGATCGCCGCCGAACGCGGCAGCGTGGTCGTGCCGTCCTATGACGACGTTCACGTCATCGCCGGTCAAGGGACGGTCGGACTGGAGCTGGCGCGGCAGACCGACGAGCTGGATGTCCTGTTATGCCCGGTCGGTGGCGGCGGACTGGTCGCGGGCGTGTCGACAGCGCTGAAGCAACACTTCCCGAACGTGGATATCTGGGGCGTCGAACCCGCCGCCTTCGACGACACGCGCCGGTCTCTCGAGAGCGGCCGGCGCGAGCACATCGACCCCGCCGCCCGCTCGATCTGCGACGCGCTGCAATCGCCCTCGCCCGGCGAGATCACCTTCGAGATCAACCGGCACAATCTGGCGGGCGTGCTGACCGTCACCGACGGCGAGGTGGCGGACGCCGTGCGCTACGCCTTCACCACGCTGAAATTGGTCGTCGAGCCCGGCGGCGCGGTGGCTCTGGCGGCGGCGCTCGCGGGCAAGCTTGATCTTGCCGGTAGGACAACCGCTATCGTGTTGTCGGGCGGCAACGTCGATCCGGAGCTCTACAGCTCGATCCTCTCGGGAGCGCTTTGATGTTCGAGGGCTTCACCCCGCTGCAGACGCCGCTGCTGGTCATCGACCGCGCGAAGCTCGAGCAGAACCTCACGACCATGCAGCGGCTGTGCGATGCCGCCGGCGTTCGGCTCCGCGCGCACGGCAAGACGCACAAGTGTTCCAGGCTCGGCCGAATGCAGGTGGCGCGCGGCGCCGTCGGCTTGTGCGCCCAGACGGTCGGCGAGGCCGAAGCCTTCGTGGCGGGTAGTATCGGCGACGTGCTGGTCACCGCCCCGGTCGCGCCGTGGGCGGCGCCGAGGCTCGCGGCGCTCGCGAAGAAGGGCGCGAAGGTCGGCGCCGTCGCCGATACCGAGGAGCAGATCGCGCGGCTGGGCGCCGCGGCGCGCTCGGCGGGCGCGGTGCTGGACCTTGTCGTGGACCTTGACCTCGGCACCCATCGCACCGGCGCCTATCCGAGTCAGGCGGTGAAGCTGGCCCGAGCCGCGGCTTCGACCGATGGCCTGAACTTCGCGGGCGTACAGGCCTACCTTGGCCATCTCCAGCACGTGACCGAACAGGCCGCCCGCAAGGACGCCGACGAGGACGGCATTCGCGCCTTGGCGCAGGTCGTCGAGGACCTGCGCGCCGCCAACCTCGCCCCCGGCGTCGTCACCGGCGGCGGCACGGGCACCCACGCCTTCGACCTGGCGTCCGGCGTGTTCAACGAACTGCAGGCCGGCTCCTACGCGGTGATGGACGTAGAGTACGAGGCTTGCGCCGCGCCAGGCGGCGAGGGCTGGCCGTTCGAACCGGCGATCTTCGTGGCCTCTGCAATCGTCTCGGCCCACCACAAGACTCACGCCACATGCGACGCCGGTTTCAAGGCGTTGGCCGTGGACGGGCCTCCGGCCAAGGTGGTCGGGGGCGCGGCGGAAGGCTCGCTTTGGCGGCCGATGGGCGACGAACATGGCGCCATCGTCCACCCCTACTTCGTCCCGGCCATGCGCGCGGGCGGGTCGGACCCGATCATGGCGGCGATGGCCATCCAGCTCGCCGACGAGAACTCCGACTTCCCCTGGGCCGAGGACGCGCCGAAGGTCGGCGACATCGTCTGGCTGCAGCCCGGCCACTGCGACCCGACCATCAACCTCTATGACGCCCTGCACGTGGTCGCCGCCGACGGCTCGGTCGAGCGCTGGCCCATCGATGCACGGAGGGTCAGCGCATGAGCGATCTGGATTTCTCCGGAAAGACGGTGCTGGTCGTCGGCGGCTCCAGCGGCATCGGCAACGGCATCGCACAGGCATTCCGGGCGCGCGGCGCGGGGGTGTACGTCTGGGGGACACGGGCGACGGCCGCTGATTACGCGGCTGAGGAAAGCTCCGATCTCACTGGTCTGACCTACCAGCAGGTCGATGTCTCCGACACGACCGCCGTCGAGACAGCGCCTGTGGCGTTCGACCGGCTGGACGTGCTCGTGCTGGCGCAAGGCACGGTCCTCTACCGGCGCGGCGAGTTTCAGATGGAGGGCTTCCGCAAGGTCGTCGCCGTCAACCTCGACAGCCTGATGGCCTGCGCCCTGCGCTTCCACGACATGCTGAAGGAGAGCCAAGGCGCGCTGATCACCATCAGCTCGACCGCCGCCTATCACGCCACGCGCGGCAACCCCGCCTACAACGCCTCCAAGGCCGGCGCGGTGGCTCTCACCCGCACGCTGGGACAGGCTTGGGCATCAGAAGGCATTCGCGTGAACGGCGTCGCGCCCGGCCTCGTCGATACCAAGCTGACCAAGGTCACCACCGCCAACCCCGAGCGGCTGCAGGGCGCGCTGGCCGGCATACCGCTCGGCCGTCTCGGCACGCCGCAGGATATGGCCGGCGCGGTGCTGTTCCTGGCCTCGCCGCTCGCCGCCTACATCGTCGGCCAGACCATCCCGGTGGACGGGGGACTGCTGCTTTAGCGGGCTTGGCGCAACCGAACCCGAACGGTAACGGTTGCAGGCGATACATTCCCCCGCCTGAGAGCCCCCATGAAGAAACTGCTGCTCGCCGCAGCCCTCGCCGCGCCGCTGATCGCGTCCTGCGCCACGACCGCGCCGCCCGTCGCCCTGAGCGCCGAGGCCCAACGGCTTTCCGGCCACGCGCGCATCCTGGGCTCAGACGCCTTCGAGGGCCGTGCGCCCGCCACGCCGGCCGAAGAAAAGGCGACCGCCTACATCGTCCAGCAGATGCGGGGCGAGGGCCTGCAGCCCGGCGGCCAGATCAGGAACGGCGCCCGCAGCTGGACCCAGGACGTGCCGCTCGGCCGCTTCGAGATCGATGGTCCCGTGGCGGCGAGCTACACCGTCGGCGGCAAGACCCGAGCGCTCGCCCAGGGCGATGACATCGCCATCCGCGCCGCCCAGACCAACGCCGACCGGGTGACGATCGCGAACGCCCCCATCGTCTTCATCGGCTACGGCGTCAATGCTCCCGAGCGGAACTGGGACGACTTCAAGGGCGCCGACCTGCGCGGCAAGGTGGCGCTGGTGCTGGTCAACGACCCCGACTACGAGACCGGCGCCGGCGACTTCGGCGGCAAGGCGATGACCTACTATGGCCGCTGGACCTACAAGTACGAGGAGGCGGCGCGACGAGGCCTGGCCGGCATCCTGGTGATCCATGAAACCGCCCCCGCCTCCTACGGCTGGGCGACGGTGAAGAACTCCAACACCAACACCCAGTTCGACATCGTCCGCGACAATCCCTCGGCGGTGCACGTGCCGATGGAGGGCTGGGTCCAGCGCGATGTCGCCGTCGAAATGTTCAGGAAGGCCGGGCTCGATTTCGACGCGCTGAAGAAGGAGGCCCAGACCCGCGCCTTCCGGCCCGTCGTGCTGAGCGGCGAAACCTTCTCCACCGACTTCCCGGTGAACCACACCTGGATCGTTTCGAAGAACGTCGTCGGCGTCGTCCCCGGGACGCAGCGGCCCGACGAGACGGTGATCTACACCGCCCACTGGGACCACCTGGGCGTCGGTCAGCCCGACACGAAGGGCGACCGCATCTATAACGGCGCGCTCGACAACGGCACGGGCATGGCCATGCTGCTGGAGTTGGGCCGCCTGTTCGCCGCTAGCCCCCATCCGGCCCGTTCCGTCGTCTTCATGGCCGTGACCGCCGAGGAGAAGGGGCTGCTGGGGTCGGAATATTACGCGGCCAACCCGCTCTATCCGCTGGAGAAGACGGTCGCGGAAATCAACATGGACGCGATGGGCGTCTGGGGCCGCGCGCGCGACATGTACGTCCCCGGCCAGAGCGGCGTGACCCTGCAGGATGAACTCGCCGCCCGGCTTCTGGCCGACGGCCGCAAGCTGGCCCCGGACCCCACGCCACAGGACGGGATGTTCTACCGCTCCGACCACTTTTCGCTGGCCAAACGCGGCGTGCCCGCGATCTCCGTGCGCTCCGGCGTCGACCTGCTGAACGGCGGCGAGGCTGCGGGCAAGGCGGCATGGGCCGACTACTACGCCAGCCGCTACCACCAGCCCGGCGACGAATGGAACCCAGGCTGGGATCTTTCCGGCGAGGTCGAGGACACGAACCTGCTGTGGCGTTGGGGCGAGGACCTCGCCAACTCGAGCCGCTGGCCGGGCTGGCATGAGGGGTCCGAATTCAAGGCTATCCGCGACGCCAGCGCGACCGCTAGAAACGGCGGATGAGCGAACGAGGGACAATCCGCGCGGGGATCGGAGGCTGGACCTTCGAGCCCTGGCGCGGGGTCTTCTATCCGGCGGGGCTGAAGCAGGCGGAAGAACTGGCCTACGCCAGCCGCCAGCTGTCGGCGATCGAGATCAACTCGACCTATTATTCGACCCAGAAACCCGAGAGCTTCGCCAAGTGGGCGGCGTCAGCGCCCGACGGCTTCGTCTTCACGGTCAAGGCCTCGCGGTTCTGCACCAACCGGCGCGAACTCGCGGGTGCGGGCGCGTCCATCGAGCGGTTCGTGCATCAGGGGCTGATCGAACTTGGCGACAAGCTGGGTCCGATTCTGTGGCAGTTCATGGCCACCAAGAAGTTCGATCCCGTCGACTTCGAGGCCTTCCTGAAGCTGCTGCCGAAGGAACTGAAAGGCCGCGCCCTTCGCCACTGCGTCGAGGTGCGCCACGCCAGCTTCGCGGTCCCGGAGTTTGTGCAACTCTGCCGCCGCTACAACGTCGCCATCGTGCTGGCCGCCCACGCCGAGCACCCTATGATCCCGGATGTGACGGGCGATTTCGTCTATGCGCGGCTGATGACCGGCACGGACGAGTGCGACACCTGTTATCCGCCCGAAGAGCTCGACCTCTGGGCCGAGCGGTTCAAGGCCTATGCCGAGGGCGGCGTCCCCGCCGACCTGCCTCTGATCGACCCGGCCCACACGCCAGAAAAGACGCCGCGCGAGGTCTTCGTCTTCTTCATCCACGAGGCGAAAGTGCGCGCGCCGGCCGGTGCGATGGCCTTCCTGCAACGCACCAATCGTTAAGCAACACGCCTATTGGACTGTTAAGGGTGCTTGTTCATTGTGTCGCCCGAACGGCTGTATGACCGTCGGGGAAAAGGCATGGGTTTTCAG
>Ga0157373_10004298_pt1 | contig 10727 bp, 8 predicted proteins | sample C65metaG_FD_113460 | JGI IMG/M metagenome (GOLD analysis project Ga0157373, IMG submission 113460) | Corn rhizosphere microbial communities from Kellogg Biological Station, Michigan, USA - C6-5 metaG | ecosystem: Host-associated > Plants > Roots > Rhizosphere > Soil | place: USA: Michigan...
ATGCGCTTCCACTCGCGCTCGGCAAGGATTAAGCGCTTCGCTTCAAACTTTTCTGGCGTATCAATCGACCGGGCAATCAGAGCCTGATAGAGATCATTACTCGCTTCCAGCTTGCGCTTTAGCATGCCCGGAATATCGCGCGGGATATGGCAATCGCGGCACTCGGCGCGCACGCCTGATGGATTTTTGAAGTGCGTTGATTGCTTATACTCTTTGTAAGGCTGCTGCATACCGTGGCAGCTAATGCAAAATTCAGTCGAACTGGTCAGCTTAATCCCGGTGTGAGGCACCACAATCACGGCCAGCCCAATGACAATCCCGACCAGCAGGATCGCCAGCACCGACCAGCGTGCGCTAGGCCGGCGTAATCTCTTCCATAGTGTTTTCATTGTTATAACCCTGTTGTTGCAGCTGTATCGCGCGGCAATTTTAGGGATGAGATATGAACAAGGTCAGCGGGTGGAATGAACAGGATGCGCTGGAATATGAACAGATATGAACAACAAGACAGGGATGATAGATGTCGCATCACATAGTGATTGTTGAAGATGATGTCGTGACGCAGGCGCGGCTGCGCGATTACTTCGTGCAGGAGGGCTATCGCGTCTCGGTGACGGCCAGCGGCGCGGGATTGCGCGAGCATATGCTGCTGCAGCCGGTGGATCTGGTGCTGCTTGATATCAATCTGCCCGATGAAAATGGGCTGCAGCTGACGCGTGCGCTGCGCGAGCGATCGACAGTGGGCATTATTCTGGTGACGGGCCGCAGTGACCAGATTGATCGCATCGTTGGGCTGGAGATGGGCGCTGATGATTACGTCACTAAACCGCTGGAACTGCGTGAGCTGGTGGTGCGGGTGAAAAACCTGCTATGGCGCATCGATCTGGCGCGTCAGGCGCAGCCGGTACAGGAAGAGAACAGCTATGTGTTTGCCGGTTACAGCCTGAATATTGCGCGCCATACGCTGGAGTATGAAGGTGAAGTGATCAAACTGACGCGCGCCGAATACGAGATGTTAGTGGCATTTGTCACCAATCCGGGCCAGATCCTTAGCCGCGAAAGGTTATTGCGTATGCTGACCTCCAGCCGCGTCGAACAGCCGGACGCGCGCACCGTGGATGTATTAATCCGCCGCTTGCGCAGTAAATTGCGCAGCGAGTTATTCGTTACCCAGCACGGCGAAGGTTATTTGCTGGCGGCGGAAGTACGCTGATAGAAGTACACCGGGCGAAATCCCGGCGGCGAAAGTGAAAGCGCGACGCGCGCGCTGTTGCTGTTTTCCGGCGTTAAAATCAGAATCGGTGGGCTGATATTATCCGGCACAGGTTGTCCTTCCAGCACCCGCACCGCTTGTTCTACCGCTAATTCCCCTTGCCACACCATCTGATCGCTGGCTGCCACCAAAATGCGATCGCGCTTCAATCCGCGATAGACCTGATGCGTCAGATAAAATGCTGCAACATCCAGCGCTGCGGCCCGATTGCGGCCTTCGCCCATCGCCACTTCTGCCGCGATGGCCGTGCCTGCTACCAGATTGATATCGGGATAACGTTCCAGCCGATCCTGCAGCAAATTGCGCTGCACCTCGATGTCATTATCGCCATAGGCAACATCGACGATTTCCAGCGCGCTACCCGCCAGCGCCGCACGGAAACCGGCGCTCATCTCCTGGCTGCCGCCCGCGTCAATCGGGCCCGGCATCAACAGAATGCGCCACGCTTTGTCGTGATGATGCGTGACCAGATAGTGGCCGGTTTGATAACCCATTTGAAACCAGGGAACGCCAACACGCGTGCGCACCGGCACATCGTGAATGGCATTTACCACCTCAATCAACGGCGTGTGTTTGGCAAACAGCGCCGCATCAGGAAACTGTGCCACGCTGCTGCCGAGTAAAATGGCATCGGCGCCCCAACGCTGACAGGCTTGCAGCTGATTTTGCTGTACGCCGCCCTGACGATAACCGCCCGCTTCATAAACATTGAGCGTGACACCCAAACGCGCCGCCGCCTTACTCATGCCATAGTTGATCGAGAGCCAATAACCGTCCTTGAGGTTGGGGTAAAGTGCGCACAATTTCCAGGCACGCGACGCCTGCAGCGCAGGTAAACGATCGGCAGGCGTGCTGCGATTATCCTGCCAATGCAGCAGCGTCTGCGCCGCAGAGAGCGGCGCAGTCAGCATCAACAGCAGTAACAAGCGTGTGCGCATAAATAACCTCAAACAAAGTGCGGCTAATGCTAGTGGCAAGCTGCCGTCCAACTCAACCGTTTTCTCTTGCGGAGCCGCATGACTAACAGTTCGTTAATTCGTCGATTATGGCTGGCTTTTGCCTTAATGGCCTTTCTCACGCTGCTCAGCGTGGCAACGGGCTGGATTAACCTGCGCACTGTTGGGCGCGTCGAACAGGCCAGCACGCAATCTTTGCTATCAAGTATGAATCTTGCACGCCATCTCAGCGTGGCCAGCGCCAAAGAGCTGTTCTCAGCGCAGCAACTTCTTAGCGCCCGCGATGAGCAGGATTGGCAGGCGCAGCACGCCATGCTCGGCAACCAGAGTCAGAAAATTGTCCATTTGCTCAGCCAGCTTAGCGCGCACGGCTTTGATACGCGCGCGATGGCGCAACTGGAAAATGCGATTCGTCAGGCGATAATTCAGCAGGGCGATGTGGTGCATCAGCGGCTGCAACTGACCCAGCAGCAGCGTCAGTTAAGTGAAGAGATCGCCGCCGCCGCCCATCGCATCGCTGATTTGGCGCAGGGCCAGGCGAGCAATGCGGCAACCGCCGCGGGCGCAACGCAGGCAGGGATTTACGATCTGATTGAACATCAACGTAGCGCCGCGGCGGGGCAAGCGCTGGATCGGCTAATTGATGTCGATCTCGAATACCTCAATCAGATGGGCGAACTGCGGCTCACCGCGCTGCGCGTGCAGCAGATTGTGATGGCACTGCAGCGCTACAGCGGCGCGACAGATCAGGGCACATCACCGCTCGCCGAGCTGATTCAGGTGCTTCATCGTCGCCAGCAGCGGGTGGAAGATCCGCGCATTCACGAAGAAATTGGCCTGGCGCTGAACCGCATCGAGCAATACAAAGCGCTACTCATGATGTGCGATCAACAACAGCGCTTGTATGCTCAATTACAGGATTTATCGCAGCAGAACTTAACGCTTTTCAGTCATTTCAGCGCCGAGATGGGGCGTCAGGTGAGTGAAGTGGAACAGCGTAACGCGGAAGCACTGAGCCGGGTAAATCGCGCGCGGGTACTCGGCACACTGGCGCTGGCATTGCTGGGTATGACGGCTTTGCTGACCTTGTCGCTGGTGCTGTGGCGGCTGGTTTATCGCTCCATTTCGCTGCCGCTGGCGCGGCAAACCGATGCGTTACAACGGTTATTGGATGGCGATCTCGATTCCCCTTTCCCAGCCAGTGAAAATGCCCGCGAACTCAATACCATTGGCCGCCTGATGGAGGCTTTTCGCACCAATGTGCGCGCATTGCAATATCAACAACAGCATCTGGCGGAGTTAGTCAAATCTCGTACCGAAGCGCTGCAGGCGCTGGTGATTGAACATCATCAGGCTCGTGCCGATGCTGAGCAGGCCAACCGTGCCAAATCGGCGTTTCTGGCGGCGATGAGCCATGAGATTCGCACGCCGCTGCACGGTATTCTTGGCACCGCGCAACTGCTTGCCGATCAGCCGTTGAGCGCCAGCGATCGGCGCTATGTGCAGGCCATCAACGATTGCGGTGAAACGTTGCTGTTTATCCTCAATGATATTCTCGATTATTCGGCCATCGAGGCCAGCCCGCGAAGCATCACCTTGCAAAATGCTCCATTTGAACCGCGTCAACTGCTTAGCAGCATCGCGCAGTTGATGAACGGGCGGGCGCACAGTAAAGGTTTGATGCTAAAAACTGAAGTGGATGCAGGTGTTCCTGTTTGGCTGCAGGGCGATGTGCATCGCTTACGTCAGATAGTAATGAATCTGCTGATAAATGCGCTCAGATTCACCGATAAAGGCGATATTGTGCTGCGTATCGCCAGTAACGCGTCCGAGTGGTTTATTGAAGTGGAGGATGGCGGATGCGGTATCGCACCTGACGATCAGGAAGCGATTTTCGCGCCTTTCGTACAATTACAATCCGGCAAAGGCGGCACTGGATTGGGCCTGGCGATCTGTCGCGGCCTGACGCAGGCGATGCAGGGAACATTGACGCTCACCAGCCAGCCGAATGTCGGCAGCTGTTTCCGGCTGACCTTGCCTTTGGTTTACGCTGCGCCGCTGGCTTTGCCGACAACTGTTGCGTCCGCCGATCTCACCCATTTACATCTGTTGATCATCGAAGATAACCCGCTTACTCAGCAGATGACGGCGGAAATGCTGACGCGCAAAGGCGCGCAGGTAACGATCGCCGGAAGCGCACACGCGGCGCTGAGCGTGCTGGCGCAGAGCGAAGCTATCGATTGTGCGCTGGTGGATTTCGCCTTGCCCGATGCCGATGGCGTGCAGCTGGCGCAACAACTCGCTACGGCGTATCCCGCCATGCAGCGCATCGGTTTCAGTGCCAGCGTGCCCGACGACATGCAGCAGCGTGTGGGTAGTTTGTTCTGCGGCATCATTCAGAAACCCATACAGGGAGAAACGTTGTGCCAGCAGATCGTGCATTTTCTGGCATCCACACCTGCGAGCGAACTCAACGAAGCACAGCTCGAACAGGATTACGCCGCGTTTGGCGCCGAGACCTTACGCGGCTGGCTGGCGCTTTTCCGCCAGCATGCTTTGCCATTGCTGGAAGCCATCGAAGCCGCTGAGGATGAGGCTAGTGTGTCGCGATTAGCGCATCAGCTGAAAAGCAGCTGCGGCAGTCTGGCGATGCAAACTGCTTATCAAGCCTGCGCGCGGCTGGAAAAAGATCCGCAGGCGGATATTCCGTTGAGAGGGATTGTTGAGCGTGGATTGGTGCAGGTAGAAAGTTGGATCGCTATGCAAGTTGTTCGGTAAAACCGAACAACTGATACAACCTCATTAACAGCGTCTACAGTTAACCTATCCACCTTCCTTCACTAAGCCTCTGACACCATGAGCCTTTCTCTGATGCATTACCTTCGCGCGCGTCTGCGTTTGCTGATTTCGATTGTGGCTGGCGTGGCCTGTTATTTCTTCCTGCCTGCGCACCTGGGCATGTTGCAGCGTCTGCTGATTGGCTGGAACGTGCTGGCATGGCTCTATCTCGCTTTTCTGTGGCTGCGCATGTTAGGCACCGAGGCCAAAGATATTCCGCATATTGCTAAAATCGAGGATGAAAGCGCGACGCTGGTGTTGAGTATGGTAACGCTCACCTGCCTGGTCAGCATTCTGGCGATTCTGATGGAACTCACCACGCTAAAGAGCCTGACGGGAACGCCGCGCGTGCTGCATCTGCTGCTGACCGCGGCAACCTTGGTGGTTTCCTGGGCGCTGCTTCCGACGTCATTCGCCATGCATTACGCGCACCATCACTATCTGCGGCGCAGCAAGGATGTCACGCCGATGATCTTTCCTGAAAAGCCCGAGCAGCCGGGATACTGGGATTTTCTCTACTTCTCTTTCACCATCGCGGTAGCATCGCAAACCGCCGATGTGGCAACGGGCACCACGGATATGCGGCAAATCGCTCTGTTACAGTCGGTGATTTCGTTTGTATTCAATCTGGCGATTTTGGGATTGTCGGTGAATGTGGGGGCGGGGTTGTTGAGTTAGCTGAATGAGACAAAAAAGTGGCGGAAGATCACACAAAGTGGGCAGGCGTGGCGGGGGAGCGAGCGCGCGCAAGAGAGTAGAATGATTGAGCCTCATCGAAACCATGAAACCAATTTAGTTGACTGTTTCAGGGGATCAACTTAAAAGAATACGTAAATGGCAACGCAGCCTGCTGTAGGTTGCGTTGCCATAAATTATTCGACTTCAATATGATGATATTCGTAAGCTGTTATTTTCCTGCTCTCGAGAATTTTCATTATTGCTGATTTAATGCTGTTGATTTTTGTGTTTGATGCGCCTTTACCGTTGAATGACCTGAAATCAATTACGAGCTCTGCAAATTGATTGTTCTTTGTTGCATAATCAGGAAATTCATAAGATATTTTACATTCAGCATCATAGTCTATATCTTGCATTGTATAGTTGGCGACAAGCTTAGTTATTTTGAGGCTAGGGTGAAGATCCTTATTTCTAAAGAAAATTCAATCGCTTAATGTTCCCTTAAGCTTGAACTCTTCGATGTTTTTTTCAAGCCACTTCATTTCAGCAGGGAAACTAGCTTCTTCATCCGGATGAAAATCAACATCAATTATTTTTTTAAAGTAAAATTCATTTTGAATGTGACTTTCAGATAAGTCATTCAAGAAAGCAATTCGGCTTTCATTGGTAAAGTGATTAAATTGGATCTTGAGAATTTCAGCATCCTGCTTGATATGACCGTTTTCTTTTAAATGCTTGTTAAGTTTCGTTAATATTTTATCTGCAATGATTTTAGTCTCATTAGATGTATGGTTTATTGAAATATTTACTTCAACCTTATCCGTTTGGCCCTCTTTTTTCTCAAGTTCTATTCTGCCAGTGAAGAATTGCTCCGTTTCATTCCAGCCGCTCAATAGGTCAGTTCGTTTAACTTGGAAATCTAACGCTACTAAATTACTTTGTACATAAAAATCAGACAAATATGAGATTTCATAGTTGGTGAAGGGATCATCAATCAATTCAGAGAGATCAACGCCATCACCGATCGCATCAATTAATGATTCATCAGAATTCCACTCTAATGTTCGCATGCTAATTTTAGAGCTTTGTTCTTTTGTCTTGAGATTTTCCAATAATTTATTGAGCTCATTAGGAGATATTAATGTTTTCATTAAATGCGGAACGGTATTGCTTTTTTCATAATTAGAAAAAAACACTCCTCGTTGTCGCAATAACGATTTCACATCGGCTTTAGAAATCTTATTCTGCGAAAGGATTGTTTTAAGATTATCGCCGCTTGGTAAAATTATTTTTTCCATTTTTTAACCCCTAAAATCGCTACGATAAGACTCAATTTCTATGATTATATCTTTTGCAGTTGCCAACCGGATGGCATCTAATGACTCTTTGTTTTCGAGTTTATTGTATTTTTCAAAAACGAACATTAAATTTTTAGATATATCTGATACTAAATCGCGGGTGCAACTCAATAAACTTTCCAATAACTCATCAGAATATGGCTCTGAGCATGCCAAGCAAATTATTGGTTGCTCATGATTGTTTCTCTCAATAACAAAAGGAATTATTGGAGATGATATATACTCTACCGGGAATACTTTGCCATAATATTTTTTCTGTGCGAGCGTTAAATTCAATGAAGTTGGAGGGTAGAAGAAATTAACTTTATCTTCATCGAACCGATTTTTAATGAAGGTTATGCTTTCATATAGGAATGAGGCTTTTTTATTATCAACAACATGAATTGTTCTATATTTTAACTCGGTATTGTTTTGAATGTTTTTTATCTGGCTGGTGATATCTTGCTTCGTTGGCGTATCATCATTATTGATGTAAAATAGAACGCCAGTTTCAACTTTTCTATATACACCATTTGAGCTTATTCTCTCATTGATTTCTTTTTTTAAAGTTGATTTATTATAGCATTCAATCGCTAATGCTATGTCCTCAAAATAAGATTTAAATGTTGATGGTACACTTGAATAAGGATTTGAAGAATATTTTGAAGATATAATAACGTTTTCAATGATCTTGCTTTCTAACGGCGATTGATAAGCAAAAAGAGCATCAATACCATGACTTTGTTTATCATGTTTTCTTGTATTACATGCTACATATTTATTAGTTGCATGATTCTCCCAGCCGAATAAATCTAAGAAATTTGAAACAATATTTTCACCAACGTCACCAACTAACTTTGAAAACTCACCCATGATCTTTTCCTTTCATTTCAGTGAGGTAATCGGAGTGCTATTGAAGCATTCCGCGTCGCCTTTTAATATATTGCGCATGATTATAGACCCCACGAATAGCAGTTTTATCGGCATGCGCTAATCGTATTTCATTCCATTTGCTATCAAACCCTTGTTCATGAAGAATTGTTGACATGCTATGCCGGAATCCGTGCCCCGTAGCTCGGCCTGTGTATCCCAGTAACTCAATAACTTGCGTTACGCTTTCTTTTGAGAGCGGTTTACTGCGATTGTTCCTGCCAATGAAGATGTAAAGGTATCGACCGGTAATAGGTTTCAATTGCTCGAAAAGGGCGATTAATTGAGTGGATAGGGGACAACATCAGACCTACGCATTTTCATCCACTCTGAAGGAATTTCCCATATACCGCTTTCGAGATCAACTTTATCCCATTTAGCAAAACGCATTTCCTGAGTTCTAACACCCGTCAACATGACAATTTTTGTCGCATTTTTAGTAATGATGCTGCCAGTATAGGTTTCCAAATCTCGGACAAAATAATGTAGCTCTTCGGCTGATAAATGTGGATGGTTCTTTTGCTTAGGAGTTGCCAGCGCGATAGCTAAATCCGGTGCAAGATTGTACTAAGCTCTACCCGTGATGATCGCATAACGAAAAACTTCGCCGCAGCGCTGCCACACCTTTCGAGTTTTCTCTAACGCACCACGCTTTTCAATAGGACGTAGTACTTCAAGCAATTCCAGCGGCTTAATTTCCGATATAGGGTGATTGCCAATAAATGGAAAGACATCTTGCTCGAAGGTTTCAATGGTCTCCTCGCGATGAGCCACCGTCCAACGATCTGCCTTATTCCTATGCCATTCACGGCTTATGGCTTCGAAAGAATTCTCAGTGGAGATTTTATGGGCCAGCTTTTGGGCCTTGCGTTCCTCTACAGGATCAATGCCATTAGCTACCTGCTTGCGCGCCACATCGCGCTTTTCTCGCGCCTCAGCAAGCGAAACAAGGAAACGACATCAGCTTAGCTTTGTCGTTGAAGCGATAGCGAAAGCGCCAGCCTTTGCTGCCATCCGGGTTGATGAGTAAAGCCAGCCCGAGGCCGTCGCTAAGGGTGTAAGGCTTTCTTGAGGTTTTGCGCGTCGAATCTGTTTGTCTGTGAGAGCCATATGTATAAGTCTAAAGTGTGTATAAAATTCTATACGAATATCTATACATATTTGTTCTGGATTCTGGCTGATGCTATAGGATTTATACGGACAAAACTTCGCTCATTTTATTGTTTTTAAAGGAAATTAAAAATAATATCGTAAGGATGCGGAAGTGTAGTGGCGGAAGATCACAGGAGTCGAACCTGCCCAGGACCGCTGGCGGCCCCAACCGGATTTGAAATCCGGCCGCCTCACCGGAGACGACGATCTTCCTTTGAAGATGCCGCAGGAGTATAGCGACAATCGCGGCGGAATTCTTGATCTCAGCCGTGCGTCACAGCACGTTTTCACCGTGAAGTTGCCGATACTCCTTCGGCGTATTGGCGTAACTCTTTTTAAACACCGAATAGAAATATTGCAGCGACGGGTAACCACACATTTGTGAGATCTCATTGATGCTCAGCGAAGAACACGCCAGCAGCTCGCGCGCTTTCTCCAGTTTTTCGCGGTGAATCATGGCGTGAATGGTGTCGCCGGTTTCATCACGGAAGCGTTTTTCCAGATTCGATCGTGAGATGCCGATGGCATCCAGCACCTGTTCAACCTTGATGCCTTTGCAGGCGTTGAAGCGGATGTAATGCATCGCCTGAATCACCGCAGGATCGTGCAAGGAGCGGAAATCGGTGGAGCGGCGCGCAATCACTTTTACCGGCGGCACCAGAATTCGTTGCAGTTGCAGAGGCTGATTATCTAGCAGGCGATGCAGCAGTTTTGCCGCCTGATAACCCATCTGGCGTGAACCCTGCGCCACGGACGAGAGCGCTACGCGCGACAGATAACGCGTCAGTTCCTCGTTATCAATCCCGATCACCGTGAGCTTTTCCGGCACCGGAATTTTGAGATATTCACAGGCCTGCAGCAGATGGCGCGCACGGGCATCGGTGACGGCGATAATGCCGGTTTGCTGCGGCAGGGTTTGCAGCCAGTCAGCCAGACGGTTTTGAGCGTGCTGCCAATTTTCCGGCGCGGTTTCCATGCCCTGATAAACCACGCCTTGATAACGCTCGCGCGCCACCAGCTGGCGAAACGCATGTTCACGCTCTTGCGCCCAGCGTTTGCCGCTGGCTGCGGGCAAGCCATAGAATGCAAAGCGGTTCACGCCTTTCTCTTTCAAATGCAAAAAGGCGCTCTCGACCAGCGCGGCGTTGTCGGTGGCGATGTAATGCACCGGCGGATAGTCCTGCGGCTGATGGTACGATCCGCCAACGCCAACTATCGGCACCGACACGTTCGCCAGCAGTTTTTCAATCGAGGGATCGTCGTAATCCGCGATAACCCCGTCGCCCAGCCATTCACGGATATTGTCGATGCGGCAACGAAAATCCTCTTCAATGAAAATGTCCCAATCCGTTTGTGATGCCTGTAAATACTCACCGACGCCCTCAACCACCTGGCGGTCATAGACCTTATTGGCGTTGAACAGCAACGTAATGCGAAAGCGTTTCTCATGCATCGTGGCGCACTCTCCTAAATCGACAGCACCTTGCATAGCATGGCACGACGGACAGCAGAAAGAATTTGCGCCACATTGTGATCCCCCACGCGATTACACCCGGCGGCGCG
>Ga0157373_10004299_pt1 | contig 10726 bp, 9 predicted proteins | sample C65metaG_FD_113460 | JGI IMG/M metagenome (GOLD analysis project Ga0157373, IMG submission 113460) | Corn rhizosphere microbial communities from Kellogg Biological Station, Michigan, USA - C6-5 metaG | ecosystem: Host-associated > Plants > Roots > Rhizosphere > Soil | place: USA: Michigan...
CACCGAGTTCCAGAACGCTTCGGTGGTCTGGCCCGACAGGGTGCGGCCCGAGGCGTCGGTGATGGTGCCGGAAATCATGATCGGCAGTTCGAAACCGATTTCATCGAACACGCCTTGCACGGCAAAGATCGCCGCCTTGGCGTTCAGGGTGTCGAAGATGGTTTCGATGAGGATCAGGTCCGCACCGCCTTCGATCAGGCCTTTGGTGGCCTCGGTGTAGTTTTCCACCAGTTCATCGAAGGTGACGTTGCGGTAGCCGGGGTTGTTGACGTCGGGCGACAGCGAGCAGGTGCGGCTGGTCGGGCCGAGCACGCCGGCGACGAAGCGCGGCTTGTCCGGGGTTTCCAGGGTCTTGGCGTCGGCCACTTTACGGGCCAGGCGCGCGCCTTCCACGTTCAGCTCGTACACCAGCGCTTCCATGCCGTAGTCGGCCTGGGACACCTGGGTGGCGTTGAAGGTGTTGGTTTCGAGGATGTCGGCGCCGGCGTCCAGGTATTCCTTCTCGATCGCGCCGATGACGTCCGGGCGGGTCAGGACCAGCAGGTCATTGTTGCCCTTGACGTCGCTTGGCCAGTCGGCAAAACGCTTGCCGCGGTAGTCTTCTTCCTCCAGCCGATAGCTCTGGATCATGGTGCCCATGCCGCCATCGAGAATCAGGATGCGTTCCTTGAGAGCGTGATGAAGTGCTTTAAGACGCGCGTTGCGATCTGACATAGGCTTACCCGGACGAAGAAAAACGAAAAAAGGTGACGCTGAAAGGTGCGAAATAATAGCAAACCTGTACCGTTTTAAACCGCCGAGCGATTTAGATGAATTCTGTTCATGTTGATGGCCGCTCGCCACGGGTAGAATCGTTGCAGTTTTTAAATTTTCAGGACGTCCGTTCCATGTTGCGTCGCGTGTTCGCCAGTCTCTTGGCTCTCTTGGTTTGCGGTGCAGCGTTCGCGCAGTCACCCTTTGCGCAATCCACTCTTCCTCAACCGGCGATTTCCTACAGCCGGGACATCCAGCCGATCTTCACCGAGAAATGCGTGGCCTGCCATGCCTGTAACGATGCGGCCTGCCAGCTGAACCTGGGCAGTGGCGAAGGGGTGTTGCGCGGAGCGTCGAAAGTCCCGGTGTATCAGGGCGAACGCAGTCAGGCGATCGCGCCGACGCGGATTTTCTATGACGCCGAAGGGCCTGAGGCCTGGCGCAAGAAGGGCTTTTATTCAGTGCTTGATGGCCAGAGCAATCAGGCGGCGCTGATGGCCAAGATGCTGGAGTTTGGCCACAGCACGCCGCTGGTGCCCAACGCCAAGCTGCCCGACGACATCATGCTGGGCCTCAATCGCGAGAACATGTGCCCGCTGCCGCAGGAGTTCGACGGCTATGCGGCGTCGCATCCGCGTCAGGGCATGCCGCTGGCGGTCACCGGCCTCACCGACGTGCAATACAAGACCCTGCAAAGCTGGCTGGCGGCCGGGGCGCCTGTCGAGCAGACCCCGCTGCAGCCAAGTGCGAGCGAAGCGGCGCAGATCAACGACTGGGAAAGCCTGCTCAATCGCCCGGGCTCGACCGAGGCGTTGGTTGCGCGCTGGCTGTACGAGCATCTGTTCCTCGCTCACGTGTATTTCACCGGTGGCGAGCCGGGGCATTTCTTCCAGTGGGTGCGTTCGCGCACGCCAAGCGGCCAGCCGGTGGACCTGATCGCCACCCGCCGCCCTGACGACGACCCCGGCACCACTTTCTATTACCGCCTGATGCCGGTGCAAGGCGTCATCGTGCACAAGACCCACATCACCTACCCGATGGGCCCGCAGAAGCTGGCGCGGGCCAAGCAGCTGTTCTACAGCGGCGACTGGCATGCCACGCAATTGCCGGGCTATGGCCCGCAGCGGCGCGCCAACCCGTTCGATACCTTCAAGGAAATCCCGGCGGTGGCGCGTTACCAGTTCATGCTGGACAACGCCGAGTACTTCGTGCGCACCTTTATTCGCGGCCCGGTGTGTCGCGGCCAGATCGCCACCGACGTGATCCGTGACCACTTCTGGGCGCTGTTCCAGGAGCCGGCCCACGACCGCTACATCACCGATGCGGCGTACCGCGCCAAGGCCACGCCGCTGTTGGCGATGCCGGGGCAGAACGACGACGTGGGCAGCGTGCTGAGCCTGTGGCTCGACTACCGCAACAAGCGCAACGCCTACGAAGACCTGCGCAGCGACGCCTACGCCAACATGCCGCCGCCGGGCTGGGCGACGCTGTGGGCGGGCAACGACAACGCCTTGCTGACCATCTTCCGCCACTTCGACAGCGCCACCGTCAACAAGGGCCTGATCGGTGACCTGCCGACCACCGTCTGGCTGTTCGACTACCCGCTGCTGGAGCGCACCTATTACCAGCTGGTGGTGAATTTCGACGTGTACGGCAACGTCTCCCATCAGGTGCAGACGCGGCTGTACTTCGACCTGATCCGCAACGGCGCCGAGGTCAACTTCCTGCGCCTGATGCCCGCCGACAAGCGCGACGACATCCTTGGCAGCTGGTACCAGAACAGCGGCAAAGTGAAGATGTGGATGGACTACCAGGCCATCGACGACGACACGCCCACCGGCATGAAACTGGACGAGAAGGACCCCAAACGCGACTTCGAGCGCAAGCTGATCGAACGCGCCGGTACCCTCAATGCCACGCCAGACCCGATCAACCGTTGCTCGGGGGCGTACTGCTCGCGGCCGGGGATTGGCCCGGTGTTCAGCGATGTCGAGCAGTCCCTGAGCCGCCTGGTGGCACGTCCGGCGGCGGGGCTGCGGGTCATCGATCAGTTGCCGGAAGCAACGATGCTGCGCATTCAGGACGGCACCGGCAAACGCATCGTCTACAGCATGCTGCGCAACCGCGCCCACAGTAACGTGGCGTTTTTGCTGGGCGAGGCGTACCGCTATCAGCCTGGGCTGGACAACCTGACGATCTACCCAGGCGTGCTGACCAGCTACCCGAACTTCATCTTCAACATTCCGGCCAATGAAGTGAGCGCGTTCGTCGACGCGATGGAGAAGGCTCACGATCACAAAGAGGCGTTCGAGAAAATCGTCGAGCGTTGGGGCGTGCGCCGCAGCCATCCGCTGTTCTGGACGTACTTCCATGACCTGGACCGCTACATCCAGGAGACTGAGCCGCAGGAGGCGGGGGTGCTGGATATGAATCGGTATGAGAATTTGTAAGCAGTATTGCTGAATTGTGGGAGCCGGCTTGCTGGCGAAGGCGGTGTGTCAGACGGCCGATTCGTTTCTGACACTGCGCATTCGCCAGCAAGCCGGCTCCCACAATTTTTTTGCGTTGGCCGACACATCCCCGTCACCCCCACTCACACTGAACCAAACCCGAAAACCCTTATAAAACATGGCCTGCAGCCATTATGCAGCCCGTCAGTCGCGCCGAACCTTTTTGCAAACCCTGAAGTCGGACCCTGTGAGTCGTCCCTTGAAGCGTGGCCTTTTCGAGGTCCTGGATCGTGGGTCAAACCAGACTAAGCAAGAGGTTGCAGATGTTGATTTCGGTTCAAGCCCTGCGGGCACTCGCCGCGTGGGTCGTTGTGTGTCACCACTTCATGCAGATTTTTTTCGACTTCCATCCCAGCGGCCCGATTGGCCGTTTTTTCACTGAAAAAGGCGCTGTAGGCGTCGACGTTTTCTTCGTCATCAGCGGTCTGGTGATCTACCTGTCCACCGTCGACAAACAGATCCCCGCCAGCCGCTTCATGCTCAACCGCATCATCCGCATCGTTCCCGCTTACTGGCTCTACACCCTGGTCATGGGGCTGTTGGTGGTGGTCGCCCATCCGCTGCTGCCGCATCAGGTGGTGGACTGGCAGAGCTTCATCCTGTCGCTGCTGTTCATCCCTTCGGAAAACCCCGGCGGCTATGGCCTGTACCCGACCCTGAACGTTGGCTGGACGCTGAATTACGAGATGCTGTTTTACGTATTGTTCTCGATGGTGTTCCTGTTCCAGCAGCGCCTGCGCCCGCTGATCATCGCCGCCGCGCTGTTCGCGGTGACCGATGTGCTGGGGCGTTCGGGCCTGATCAGCCGCTTCTACGCCAACGACATTGTTTATGAATTCCTGCTCGGCATCGGCATTGGCGTGATTTACCGCCGTGGCTGGATCACCGAGCGTTTTTGGCTGCCGTTACTGGCGATTGGCGGGGCGTTGCTGACCATCAAGCAACTGCCGCCGGACCTGCGCATTGTTAATTGGGGCCTGCCCAGCGCGGTGATCGTGGTGGCCTGTATCTCCCTTGAACCGTACATGCGCGGCAGCCGGTTGCTGAAAACCATGGGTGACTGTTCGTATTCGGTGTACCTGCTGCATGTGCTGGTGCTGTACGGCGGCTGGCTGGCGACCGAGCGTTATGGCCTGAACCCGTATGTGGCGTTTGCCGTCTGCGTGCCGGTCATCGCGCTGGGGGCGTGGCTGAGTTACGAGTGGATCGAGAAGGGCCTGTATCGCCGCATGAAGGGCTGGCTGGATGGCAGAAGGGCGGTCAAGGAGCAGGCGGCGTTGTCCTGAGGCCTTCTATCGGGTCTATTACCTGAGCAAATTACTAGGGCTTTGTCAGTTGCCGCGCAATGGCGTAAACTCCGCCCCACGTCTGCGAGGAATTTTCATGACCGCTATTACTATTACCGATGCCGCCCACGATTATCTGGCCGATCTGCTGCAAAAGCAGAACACCCCCGGCATCGGCATCCGCGTGTTTATTACCCAGCCTGGCACCCAATACGCTGAAACCTGCATCGCCTACTGCAAGCCCGGCGAAGAAAAACCGGAAGACAAGGCGATTGGCCTCAAGAGCTTCACGGCCTGGATCGACGCGTTCAGCGAGGCGTTTCTGGATGACGCGGTTGTCGACTACGCGACCGATCGCATGGGTGGTCAGCTAACCATCAAGGCGCCGAACGCCAAAGTGCCGATGGTCAATGCCGACAGCCCGATCAACGAGCGTATCAATTACTACCTGCAGACCGAGATCAACCCGGGTCTGGCCAGTCACGGCGGGCAGGTTACGCTGATTGACGTGGTTGAGGAAGATGAGGCGAACATCGCCGTGCTGCAGTTTGGTGGTGGTTGCCAGGGCTGTGGTCAGGCGGATGTGACGCTCAAGGAAGGCATTGAGCGTACGTTGCTGGAGCGTATTCCCGAGTTGTCGGGCGTGCGTGATGTGACGGACCATACTCAGAAAGAGAATGCTTATTACTGATTGTGGTATGCGTTTGGAAAAGCCCCGATTTGATCGGGGCTTTTTTGTGGGTGGCGTTTGGGGGATAGGGGTAGGGGTACGGTAAGAGCGGATTTTTGCTGTTTGTTGGGGGGGGCATATCCGATATCGGCGGTGGGTCTGATTACGGTTCCGCTCTTACAGCGGGTCACTTTTGGCAAAAACGCCCGGAGTGCCGGCCCAGCCAAAAGTAACCAAAAACGCTTTGCTCCCGGTTGGGCCCGACTTCGTCGGGTTCCCTCAGCTCCGGCGACGCTCCGTGGGCCCGCCGCCATCCGCCATCCATGGCGGGGGGCGGCTCTCGCGGCATCCATGCCGCTCGGCCCACGGAGCGCCACCTGCGTTCGGCCTGCACCCAAGTCGCGTTCTGCGGCGTCTGGTCTATCGCGGATGAAGAGCAAAATCAAAAGCGAACGCTGACGCGAACGCAGATTTTGGATTTCGCTCGATCCCCTGTAGCAGTCCGGCTTGCCGGCGGTGGCGTCCGTGAAATCGCTGCCGCCGGCAAGCCGGACTGCTACAGAAAAGCGCGCACGTCTTACGCCCTTGCTTTGGCCTTGGATCTTGATCTTCGTACGCGATGGATCAGACGACACCAATCGCGACTTGGGTGCAGGCCGAACGCAGGCGATGCGTAGTGGGCCGAGCGGCATGGATGCCGCGAGAGCGCCGCAAGGACATGGATGTCCGTTCGGCGCGGGCCCACGGAGTATCGCCGGAGTGAGGGGAGCTCGACGAAGGAGAGCCCCAACCAGGAGCAAAGCACTTTTGGTTACTTTTGGTGCTTTTCAAAAGTAACTCGCCGGAGGCGAAACAGTTCGGCCGTTAGGCCGAGTACCCCTCAAGCCTAGGGCCTGAACAGATGAGCATGCCCTGCGCGGTATAGAGAAGACTCCCCAAACACATCATTCCCCAGAACCCTCCCCACCAGAATCAACGCCGTGCGCCGAAACCCTTTAAGCCTGACCTTCTCCTCGATGTCCGCCAGCGTCCCCACCACCCAATCCTGATCCGGCCAGCTGGCGCGGTGCACCACCGCGATCGGGCAGTCATGACCATAATGCGGCGTCAGCTCCGCCACGATCTTGCCAAGGTTATTGACCCCCAGATGAATCGCCATGGTCGCCCGATGCCGCGCCAGCTCGCCCAGTTCCTCACCTTCGGGCATCGCCGTTTTATCGCCATAGCGGGTCAGGATCACGCTTTGCGAGATGTCTGGCAGGGTCAATTCCGTGCCCAGCAACGCGGCACACGCCGCAGTCGCCGTCACGCCGGGGATGATTTCGAAAGGGATACCCAGCTCGCGCAGGCAACGAATCTGCTCGCCAATGGCGCCATACAAACTTGGGTCGCCAGAGTGCACGCGAGCGACATCCTGGCCCTGTGCATGAGCAGATTTCATCAAGGCGATGATCTGTTCCAGGTGCAATTCGGCGCTGTTGGTCACTTGAATGGCCTGATGGCCCTCCAGAACAGCTTCTGGCACCAGGGAGCCCGCGTAGATGATCACCGGGCAGGTGCGAATCAGACGCTGGCCCTTGACCGTGATCAGGTCCGGGTCGCCGGGGCCTGCGCCGATGAAGTAAACGGTCATTGAAACTCCGGTTGGGACTGCTACAGGTGATCAGATGCCGCTAATGCAAACGTAGCCCGCGAACTGTTGCGTCGTTCGATCAGCAATTTCGCCGGCGAGCCACTCAAACGCGTTGCCATGGCCAACGCTGTGCTTTCAGCCACGCCATAACAACCGGTGCTGTCGAAGGCGATCTGCGAGCGATGGCTCAGCTGCGGTTCGAACCCCGTCAGCTCGTCGCTGCTGAAAAACGTCAGGGGCAGGGCCAGGTGTTGGGCCAGTTCCAGCAACCCGGCCTCGGTCGATTTGATGTCGATAGAGGCCAGGGCCGTGATGTCGGACAGCGCCAGTCGATGTTCCATCAGGCTGACCTCGATCAGCCCCTGCAGCACCGAGGCCGGGCAGCCGCGTTGACAACCCAGGCCGATCACCAAAACAGGCCGCTCGGCGCCGTTTTTCATCAGGCGTGGCTGAGCTCGGAGGAGGTCAGCTTTGCGTCGTGACGACGGAACAACCAGGCGCTGATCAGGCCCATGGCGACCCAGAACGCTGCGTTGGTCAACAGCGAAGCGATCTTGAATTGCGCTTCCAGGGCTTCAGGGGCCAGTGCCGAGTGGACTTCCGGCTGCGGTGCGCTGACCACGTGCGGCACCACCAGGATCGCGGCGCCCAACACTTTCAGCAGCCAGTTGTGAGCAAACACGATCAGTGCCAGGCCCACAGCGGTGGAGGCGGCGGTGCTGACCCACCAGATCTGCCGTTGCGTCAGATCGGCCGCAGCGGTGCCCGGCAGTTCAGGCGGCAGGCCCAGGGTCGGCGCCAGCACGAACACGGCAAAACCGGCCAGGCCCCACAGCGCGCCTTCACGGGTGCTGGCGGGGGGGCGCAGGGTGTACAGCGCGGCCAGCATCAAGGCAAAACCGACCGCGACCACCAGATTGCCGCCCGTGGTGGACAGCACGCGCTGCCAGCCGTCTTCCGGCTCCCAGGCTTCTTCGTCGTGAACGTGAGCGGCCATGGCGCCATCGGCGTGCTGATGCTCGTGCACCTGGGCGGCGGCGGGGGCTTTTTCGTACGTCTCGGCCTGCAGGATCAGCGGCGCGACCCAGAAGCTCTGAAAAAGCGTCAGCAGCAGGGCGGCGAGCAGTCCGGTGAAACCAGCCGTTTGAGCGATTCGCTTGAACATGGCGGCAGGTCTCAGTGGCAAGGGAAGGCGGAGCTGTGACGGGTGTCGTGGGCAGCGTTGTGAACGGCGGCGATGTGCGAGAAACCGGCGAAGTAGACCAGGCAGGCGCCAAGGATCATCGCGCTGATGGCGGCGGTCAGGCGTTGGCTCTGGGTGCGGGTGCTGCTGGCGGACTGGGTCGTGGTGCTGATCGACATGGCGCTTCCCTCTGGAGTGTCGGCGAAGGGAAGGCGCAAAGAAAACCACTGACAGACGTCAGTAGCCGACTCATCAGCGCCCGCCCACCGCGGGTTTGTTATGTAAATGTGTCGGGCCGGTCTCCGGGCTTGCGAGGGGCATTGCACATGCCTGCAAGAATCGCCTTCCCATATCGCTGATCGACACAGTGGATCTGACTCTTCGCTCGCTTACCGTTGCGGGGGCAGCGCCGGACTTGCACAGACTTGACGTCTGCACGCACCGGTTTCCCGTTTCACCCTGTGAAGGGCACCCGTAACAAGGTGTGTAGGAGACCACGGCGCAGGGCGTCAGTCAATCAGTGGGGCTGCTGCAGCGAAACTCTCGAACCCGGGAAGCCTATCGAACATCGATACCCCGCAGCGCATTTCACGACCCCAAAAGCCCGGAAACGACACCCGCTGCCGTCGGCTATTGCGCATTCTTTTCTATCGAATATAAATAGAAACATATCGAATATCGATACGGGTGAATCTTGAAAAGCGTGATCGATCCTTTCAGCTGTCTCTGGCAAGCCCAGGCCCCGGCGTCTTCATTGGCCTCCACGCTGCCTTCCCGATCCCGTGTGGTGGTGATCGGCGCGGGCTACACCGGTTTGTCGACCGCGCTTGAACTGGCAGACGCCGGCAATGACGTCGTGGTGATCGACGCCATGAACGTCGGCGACGGCGCGTCGGGACGTAATGGCGGACAGGTGATTCCCGGTCTCAAGCTCAACCCGGTCGAGCTGGAGCAGCGCTTCGGCGAGAAAAAAGGCCGCGTGCTGGCTGACCTGGTGGGTGGCGCGGCCGGTTACGTGTTCGAGCTGATCAAACGCCTGAATATCGACTGCGACGCTCGTCAGGACGGCTGGATTCAGGCCGCTCATCATCAGGTGGCGCTCGATGGTCTGCTCGATCGTGCGGTGCAGTGGCAGTCCCGTGGCGGCGATGTGCAAATGCTCGACAAGGCGCAAACCACGCAATTGCTGGGCACCTCGATTTATCAGGGGGCGTTGCTGGATCGGCGCGCCGGGCAGTTGCAGCCTTATCAATACGTTCATGGCCTGGCTGCCGCCGCTCGCCAGCGAGGCGTGAAAATCTTCGAGCAATGCGCGGCCCTGCAATTGCGTCGCAGCGAAGGGGGCTGGACCGTGGTCACTGCCAACGGGGAAATCCGCGCCGAGCAGGTGGTGATTGCCACCAATGCCTATTCTTCACCCTTATTGCCCGCGCTGCCGCACACCTACGTCACGTTGTGGAGTTTGCAGGCCGCGACCGCGCCGCTTCCCGCCGAGTTGCTGGCACAGGTCCTGCCCGGTGGGTTGCCGGTGTCCGACACGTTTCGGGTGTTGCGGTATTTCCGCCGCACCCGGGATGGCCGTTTTGTCCTCGGCACCCGTGGCGCGTTTCGCGATGCCTTGAACGGCGGCGACGTTGCCAGGGTGCGGGCCGAGATGCTCGACATCTATCCGATGCTGGCAAGCACGCCGATCACCCATTGCTGGTGCGGTCGGGTGGCCGTACCTGCGGCCAGCATCCCCATGCTCAGCCAGCCTGAACCGGGGCTGACCGTTGCCCTGGGCTATTACGGGCGCGGGGTGGCGATGGCGACGCGCATGGGCACGCTGGTCGCGGACCTGGTTCAGGGCCTGCCCGCGCAAGAGAGCGCTTACCCGGTGACGCCGTTCAAGGCCATGCCCGCAGCGCCCCTGCATCGCAACGTCGCGCGGGTCGCGGCGAACGTCATGCGCTTTCAGGACCTCTTCGAACGCCGGGTGAGGGGAGCCAAACGATGAGCCGCACACAGGCCGAGGTCAGCGCGACAATGACTGCACCCGCCCCGCAACCGCCACGTCGTTCCCGCGCCAGGCTGTTCGATGCCTTGCTCAACCTGCCGGGCGGGCTGATCACCTGCACGCTGATCCTGTTCGCCCTGGGCTTGCTGCTTTATATGAGCGTGCGGGTCAACGACGGGCAGATCATTGGTTCGGCGTTCAGCCTCGATAATCTCTGGTCGGCATTCACCGATCCGCTGACGCGCCTGGTCCTGCTGCGCTCGATCGTGCTGTCGGCCATCGTCACCTTCGCCACGGTGGTGCTGGCGTTTCCGGTGGCGTATTTCCTCGCCTTTCGCGCCGGTCGCTGGCGGCATTTGCTGTTGTTTCTGGTGACGCTGCCCTTCTGGACCAGCTACCTGCTGCGGGTCTTCGCCTGGAAAATCGTGCTGGCTTACAACGGCGTGCTCAACTCGGCGTTGATGCAACTGGGCCTGATCGACGCGCCCCTGAACGGCCTGCTCAATACGCCTGCCACTGTGGTCGTCACCCTGGCTCACGCTTACGCGGCCTTCGCGGTGCTGCCGCTGTACATCTGCCTGCAAGGCTTGCCGAAGAACCTGTTCGAAGCGGCGGCCGATCTGGGGGCCAGGCCGTATCAGGGGTTTTTCCGCGTGGTCCTGCCGTTGTCGGTGCCAGGCGTTCTTTCGGCAGCA
>Ga0157373_10004300_pt1 | contig 10725 bp, 10 predicted proteins | sample C65metaG_FD_113460 | JGI IMG/M metagenome (GOLD analysis project Ga0157373, IMG submission 113460) | Corn rhizosphere microbial communities from Kellogg Biological Station, Michigan, USA - C6-5 metaG | ecosystem: Host-associated > Plants > Roots > Rhizosphere > Soil | place: USA: Michigan...
CGCAATGGCCACTTGATACAGCAACAACATGGCAGCCGCCGTCAGCGCCGGACCACCGGTGCCGATACCTGTCATCCACATCGCGGTGGCTTTTTCCTCTTGCAGTCCCTTGTCATCCACCACTTGCAGGGCGTCGATCGTGGTCAGCGCAACCTGCATCCAGGCCAGGCTTTGGTCGATCTGCTGCTCCGCCGTTTCATCTTCCTTGCCGGTGATCAATCCCGTGATTTCCTGGGGAACGTCCACCGCGAGAAACTGGTGCAGGTCTTTGCCAAACATTCCCATCGAGGATGCAACCATCACTATCAGCGCGCCACGCGCCATGCCAGTGACCAATGCCATCATCGAATCACGGCTTCTACCCGTTATGATCAAGTAGCCCTGAAACAATATCCACAGCGTCATCAAGGTCATCGCGATACCACCGACCCAGCCCATCAGGCTGCGCATCGTCTCAAGACCGAAATTGTAAATTTCGATACGGAGATATTTGATGATGGCCTGAAAGAAGAAGAAATCTCCTATCGAGCCACCGTCGGCCACACGTAGGCTTGGCAGCCAACTTGATACTGTACTAGCGATGTCCATAACCATGAGACACGTTCCTTAATTCCAACGATGCCGAAGCGAAAACTTCAGCCGAATTTCCGATATACCTTTACTTGGTTTGCTCGTTCTTCAACGCAGCACGTAAAGCAAGATTCTTCACAACGGTACCCAGCAGTATCTCTTTTCCCTTAAGCGCCTGCGTCGCCAGCGACTTCTGCTTGTCCTCCATCAAAACGATATAGCTCTGGTACGCTTGATTGCGAGCGGTCCACGTCGACATCTGGATATCCATCGCATTGGAAAGAGCCTTCAACTCGAACATCAATGCCGAAATTTCGCCTGGCTTTTTATTGCCACTCGCGCCGATCACAATACCATCCAGCCGGCGTTGAAAGGCCGGCATTGTTTTTTCAAGAAAATCAATTGACTCATTATATTGCTTGTTCTTCAACATCTGGATATAAGCACAAGTCTTTTTCTGTTGCTCATCGATACCCTCGCTATTCATAGCCTCCTGAACTTTAGATTTGATGATCTCTTTTAGTCCGGAAACACTAAATACACTGGGGGCATCGCCACCACACCGTTCTTTCACCATGTACTCTTCATCAACCTTTTCCAGCTTTACGCCGTCGGGCAGCAACGAACGAAAGGCTTGCAAATTAATAAAGGCCATTGCCGCATCGTATTGCCGCTTCCACCGCTGCGCCTGGTCGATGAAGTACTGCGCTTCTTTCGCATATTGCGAATTATCTTTGGCAAACTGCCATGCGGACTGGACCCGCTGCGTGAAATTTTCAACTAGGTTCGCAGGATCGATGAATGTAACAGCCTGGCCGTTCAGGCATACTGTGCAGCCAGCCACCAGTACCAACGTTCGTAGCTTGGACCGGAAAGCATAGGTTTTTCTAGCGCGTTCAGTCTGTACGTTCATCTTTATTCTCCAGCTTCCCTATTCAATCGATCAAAATGCGCAACTTCCTTGAACTCAGGCAGCAATGACCTGCTGTTTTTTACTGCGCGAGCCTTTACGCTTTTCATAAAACGTGTCGAGCCATTCTTCAGGCGAGAGTTCACTGATATGGACGCCACGCTTGAGCGCTGCGTCCTGAATCACCCGATGCATGATCTCGATATTATCGGTCGATGCGGAAATCACCGATAGTGCATCATCCATGCCGCGCAGATTGAGCTGACAGACGCTCGACGCGTGCCCCTGTTTTACAAGGAAGCAGCGTGACCGTTCGTCCAAGGCCGTAACGACCTGGAATTCTGCATCAGTCAGCTTCAGGCCTTCGATATAGTCTTCCCTGCTCGCGTTCGGATTGGGCAGCAGGATCAGCGTGGCAGTCTGCTCGATCAGGGCCGCGGCGATGTCGCTCTTCAAAGCGTCTTCAGGGCTTTGCGTGGCGAAGATACCCATACCGTTTTGCTTACGAATGGTCTTCTGCTTGTTCTTGGCAAATTCCTTCAGGCCACCCTCGCCGTCCAGAATCTTCCAGAACTCATCCATTACGTAAATGAGGGGGCGCCCATCGATCAGCGATTCAAGCTTATGCAGCAGATAATTGATGACCGGCACGCGAACTTCAGGGTTATCGATGACGTCGGTGTAATCGAAGCCGATGATGTTCGCGCGACTCAGGTCGATCGTGTCAACCGGATTGTCGAACACCCAACCGAGTGAATTGCCCGACGTCCAGCGCCGCATACGCGCGTACAAGCCGTCGTCCCCCATGTTGGGGAGGCTCTTCTGAAAATTGCTCATGCTGCGCAAGTGCATTGGCGTATCGAGCATGTTCTCGACCGCCCGGTAGATATCCTCTTCCTCGCGCGAGGTGTACTCACGCTTGCCAGCCAGCACCTTGATCAGGTCCGCAAGGAACTGGACATTCTCTTCCGAGCGCTCGCACTGGAACGGATTGAAGCCGGTAGGCTGACCGTTTTCGAGCGCAAGATAGTTTCCACCACAGGCACGCACGAAGATTTCCGCACCTCGGTCCTTGTCGAAGAAGAAGATCGTCGGCGACGGCTCGTACTTCTGCACCTGGCTCAACAGGAAGTTGATCAGCGCAGTCTTACCGGTACCGGACTTGCCGATCACCATCGTATTGGCAATCGCTTTTTCCCCAAGAGAATTCTCTGAAGGATGGGTCGCGTGGAAATTGAAATAATACGGCTGGCCGTTGGTGGTCTGCAGCGTCGTGACGCAGTCTCCCCATGGATTATTGTGCTGCTTGCCGGTTGCGAAATTATGCAGCGGCGACAAGCCGAGGAAATTCAGCGAGCTGATGTTGGCCAGACGCGTCCTGTAGCGCCAGTTTCCAGGCAGCTGAGAATAAAAGGACGAAGCGATCGCGATATCTTCCTTGGCAGAAACGAAACTCGCATTGGAAAGTTCGGCACGTGTTGCCGCAATGTTCTGCGACAGCCGCTCCTGGCTATCGGCATAGATGGCGATCAAGAAGTGATATTCGCCAAGTACAAAATTCCCCGAAGACAGCTGGTCCATCGCTTGGTCCAGCTCGATGATCTGGCTGACGGCCTTGTCGCCGGACGAAATCATCATGCCCTTGGTACGGTCGAGCACCTTCAATGCATCCTGCCGCCCCATCGGGCTGAAGGAATGGGTGATCACGTACTCGAAATCAAGGTATTTGAGGCCATTGAGGATGCCCGGGAAGGTCGCCTCAGCGTATTCCTTGATATTGAGGATGGCCCCGAAGTGATTGCCTCCGTTCGGCGTCGTCACCAGGAAGTCGCCCGTTTTGGGCGAAAATGTGTGCCGACTAACTGGCAGATAATCCTTGATCGGCGCCGATAGCACTGGAACCGGCTCATCGATCCGGTTGATCAGATAACCAAAGAACTCGAGCGCCTCGGAAAAGACGACCCCATTCTTTGCCTCGTACATGCCAAGACGATACGGAGAATAGTCGCGAATCACGGCTTCAACATTACCCGCCATTTCCATCAGCTTGGCAATCGCCTGATTCTGCTCAGCCTGCAACTTCTCGACGTTGGTCGATTTTTCCACGAAACGCTTGCCCGCCACCACGGGGCGGTAAATCATGGTCAGGTACAGCTCGTTCTGCATGATCCGCTGGGCCGAGAGCATTTCGAAATACTCGTCAGACAGATCCTGGTTGAAGCGCTGCCGAAAGGAACTCTTGCTCTTGAGGCGACGCTTGCGGCGCACATCGTGAACCCAGAACGCCACGTTCACGAAATCAGGAGCGCGAAGAGTCTGCAGCAGACGGTTGAAGGTGTTGTGCTTGTGTTCCAGATCCCAGTCTTCACGGCCGACAAATGGCAGCCCTTCCAAATGCCATGTAATCAGGAAATCGCCGCCCGTGGTCTTGATGACCGCAGGTGCAACATGGGATGACAACGTGATGAAGTCACCAATTGGCGCATCTGGACTGAACATGCTTTATTCCATTGAAAACACGTAACCAAGGACCTTCCATGCAGCGAACCGGCAGACCAGCTGCCGGTTCGGTGCCTGCTTCAATCTTTCGGCGCGGGTGTTCGACGATAGGTGTTAGGCGAAAACACCCAGTTCCCCGAGTGATTACCCACATTCCTGACCTTCAACTGAAACTGGACCTTCAGCCCAAGCATCCGGAAAATCATCTCATCACGGCGCGCCATCTGCCGCAGGACAAAGATCTCAAGAGGAATCGCCGCCATGACCCACATCCTGGTGTACAGAGACAGCAGGAATGTCCCGCCCACGATTATGAAGAACGGCAAGTATGGGACACCCATGAACATTGCCGGGCGAGTGCAACCTCTGAAGACGACGTTCTTATGCATTCATGTACTGGCTGAGCTGCGTCACCATTGCGGTGCACTTCTCGCCTTCCTCGCCGATCAGCATCGTCGCAATCTGCCCCGCAGCACCGATGAAAACGCCGCCGATCAGGATGGGAGCAACATCGCCAATACGCTTGTGGGCAAATGCGATCTGGTAACCCGAAAAGATCACGGCGATGGTCACAACTGCAATCGACGCCATGCTGAGCAGGCCATTGATGTCTTCGAAAAAGCCACAGACTCTCTTATCCGTACCGCCGTACGAGGTGCCACCTGTCGCCAGTGCAGCACCCGAAGCAAACAGGGCAACCGACGCGACGGCATAAGCAATGGTCTTGAGCGTACGACGTGCATTTGCGATGTCTTGGTTATTCAACTTCACTGTCAATCTCCTTGATGATGGTCTAGCGACAACTACTGGCTGGCATTGCCAGCCGTTGGGGTTGCAATCGTCAAAAAACGAATGCGGTATCTACACTTGGTGCGGCAGGCAACGCTGGAGGATTTGGCTGGCCGACGGGGCGCGCGGCGCTTGCCTTTTCTCCCCAGGGGCGCAGCATCACCGGGCCCGATGGACCGGCCGCACTACCTGCTGACTCGCGCTGCATTTCGGCCATCAGTTCAGCGGCAGCATCGCCCTGGCTCGGACCGCCACGCTTGGTCAGCGCGCCGGCGACAACATTCGCAAGCGCCGCATCGGCTGTCCTGACCAACGCTCCCCGGGCGTACTCGGAGACGCTCGCAGGCGCGATCACAAGTGCCGAATCGCCGCTACGCTGGGGTACGAATTGTGCCCTTTGTGCCATTCCCTGCACCCTCTCGCCTGTGTCCTGGTCTACGATTCTACGCTCTATTTGCACGTTCTGAAGGGCCGGTGCTTGACGGGGTGCCGGTGACCGCCCCGTGCTCACAACGGGGATGGGTGCGGCGGCTTCAGCCCCCCGTTGGCCTTGAATGGACGCGTAGATTTTTTGCACATAGCCATGTCGATAACCGGTGACGAAGTTCCCCGAGTAGTAACAGCTGAACGATTTACCCCAGTCATTGCCGGACCGTGAATAGCATTCCGCCAGAATTTTCGAGCCTGCCTGGAGGTTCGAGCACTGGTGAAATGCTTTCTCGTAGGACCCGAGACCGTACTTGGCCAAGTTATAGCGATTGACCTGGGCCAGGCCCACGGAAAAGTTGTAGCCCTTGTCCTCCAGCATCTTGACCGTTGCCAGTGCCTCCCCCATTGTCTTCGGCTGACGCACGAGCCTCCCACCCACAACGCCAATCGCGTAGGGGTTGCTGGAAGACTCAACGTTCACCACGTGCTGCATGACCGACATCGGGACTGCCATGTCCGCACACGCAGCCATTTCAATTCCAGGAAGCATGATTCACCTCATCAGCTCAAAGTTACAGCCATCACCTGACATCAACTGAAGGCGCGCTCAGGATTGAAGTCGATGCCCGTGATGTAACGCCGGCCAGCATGTGCCTTGATGTGCACCACCACGTCAATCGTCATCATCAGCAAGCGCTTGATGATCGCAAACTCCAGACCTGAGCCTTCGTTGGAAGCCTTGACCATCAGCGCCAACTGGTCCCACGTCTGTTCCGGGCTGCCGGCATGGCAACTCGTGATCGAACCAGGGTGACCAGATGCGCAATTTCGGATGAAGTAAAACGCCTCATCGCCGCGCAACTCGGCCAGAATGATCCGGTCCGGCTTCATGCGCAGACACGCCTCCATACAGCTCTTGGCCGACACGTTGCTTGCACTTTGCCCACCCTTCGAATAGAGGAGATGGACGGTGTTTTGCTGCGTCAGGAACAGTTCCCTGGCGTCTTCGATCGTGACGAGGCGCTCGTTCTCGGGAATATGATGCACCAGCGACTTCATGAACGTGGTCTTGCCGCTACCGGTTGCACCCGAGACGACAATATTCTTCTTGTAAAGGACGGCGCGCCTGAAGAATTCAGCGTAATTGCGGGTATGTCGCAGCTCCAGCAGCTCGCGATCCTGCTCAGTCAGGCTATGACCGGTCTCAAGGATCTGATCAAAGAACCCATCCTCCTGATACTGGGCGAGCGTCTTCATGTGCTTGGACGGAAGGCGGATGGTGATCGACACCTTGCCCGCATCGCATGCCGGCGGAATCACAAATTGAGCGCGCTGACCTGTGGGAAACGTCAATGAAACAACGGGGTCAGCATCGGTGATTCGCTGCCCCGTGTTGCTTTCATTGACCACGGCAGTACAGAACTGCCGAGCGCGTTCGAAGGTCAGGCTCGGCACCTCAACTCGCTGCCAGCCAGACGCCGTTTCAAGATAGAGCTCTCCCGGACGGTTAATACAGATTTCCGTCACTTCCTTGGAGGTCATGTACTCATGAATTCCCAGCACCTCGTACTGATAGCGCAGGAACTCACTCGATACGTCAGCAATCTTGGACTCGGCGTCCATCACATCTATCCGTCAGCGGCGCCGCGCAAGCACGGCAGTAAAATCAACATCCTTTGCAACGTACACGTTCACCACGACACCCTGATTGATCGTGACCGTGGGCGGCCGACGCATGTTTTCATTGAGCGCTTCACCTGCCAGACGCTCCATGGTTCGTGCAGTGGAACTTTCGTAGGGCTGCTGAATCGCCAAACCATTGCCCGTAATCGTCGTTGTCTCGGGGCCGTTCTCGGCCGCCGCATACTTGAAGATATCAGCAAGCATACTGATCATCAGCGCGGACGTGATGCGACTGCCCCAGTGCGCACTGTACTGCCCGGGATGTCCTGCACCGCCCAACTGGTCGACACCAGGGCTGGACATCGCAACATCGATTCCATTCGGCGTGGTGATGCGATCCCAGATGACAGACACGCGCTTACCAGTCGGACCGCCACCATAGCTGCCGTAAATCTTGGAACCCTTCGGCAGCAGAAGACTGCGTCCGTTGATGGAATAGACGGGCTCGGTCAATAGGCAGGACGTAAATCCAGGTACATCCGTGATGATCCGCGTCTCAAGCACGCAGCGCAGGTACGTACCCCTGACCAGCAGAGCGTCTGGGTGATTGATGAAACTAGCGCTGGAAACATCATCGACGTCCGGACCCCGCCTGGACTGGCTGCTTTCAGGCTGCGGTTCGCCGCCCGACGCACGTGACATCAACTGGCGGTACATTTCATCGGAAGGTTGCGGTGGCTGATCAGCCACGCCGTCACCGCCAGTATTCTGACCACCCGAACCCATACCAGTTGACGCCATCCGGCGTTCAAGCAGCGTAGGCCCACGGTCGCGCTCTGGCGCCTCCGGCATCGGCTGATAATTGACCTGCTGGGGCGCAGAACTGGGGAGCGCAGGCAGCAAATCGATCGCATCCGGCTCGCGGGTCTGCTGCACCGGCTCCGGGTCGCTCTGCAGACTAGGAATCGTCGGAGTGGCGGTACGCGCCACCTGCGTTTCCTTCTTGGGAGGCTGCTCGTCGTCGCGAGACTTCCGAAGCACCAAAAATCCCATCAAGATAAGCAAAGCCACGATGCCCGCCAAGAACACCAACGCCTTCCTGTTCAGGCGCTGGTCTTCAGCGCTTCGTAACGTCGGCGCGGCGGCATCCAGATTGGGCGCATCGCCCTGCGCACGATTGTAGTAGGGATTAGAACCCAGTGCTTCCTCGTGAGTACCGGAGGCCGGATCGACCTGCTCACGACCTTGGTCATTGTTAGAAGTATTTGGACTCATTTCTTCGCATTCCTTCGCAGCCCGACCACGTTATCACCGTGACGGATGACCAGATAAGGGTAGGTCCCATGCACGACCAACGTATTCCCTTCGACGGTAGTGTTCACCACGAAGTCTTCACCGTGCTCCTGCTCACGGCCGAACACCGCCGGAAAGCTACCAGTCTGGAACTCAGGAGACGGATTCAACTTCAAGTAGGTGAAGCGACCATCATCGTATGCACTAACTGGTATCAACCAGGCTTTTTTCTTGTTTCGCGTTGAGTAGGAGTAGTCGAAGTAATACTGACGATCCTTTGCGAGCTCGCTACTCAACAGCGGCTTGACATCCTCTTCCACCGCCTTCTGCGCGACTGCGAACTGCGTATCACCAGGATAGGTGAATGCAATTTTATACTGCACGCCTTCTCGACGCGCCTGCTCAAGCTGGCGCCAGTCGGTCGCAACAACTTTCAACTCGAAGATATAGGAATTCATCTCCGTGCGAATCATCAGATTCGTATCCACGTCGACATTCTTCGGCTTCAAATAGAAGACATTACCCCGGCGGGTCAATTCCCAGCCACTGCTGAATCCAGTGCTGTAGTCAAGAATCTTTTCGTTCGGACTTAATTCAATCTGCGTCGTAATACCCAAACCGGTCCGGACCTGATAGATCTGATCTGGTTTGTAGTCGTAATAATCGACCGCCTGCGCCTGCACGGCGACCGGCGACGCGGCAAATGCAACAAGGAGGGCCACTGCAAGCCCATATTTACGTCCACTACTCATCGGTTGCTTGCTCCCTCAGCAGTTCCAATGGAAATCGGCTCGGCCATCTCTGGCTGCACTGTTTGAGTTGCACCAGATCCGATCACAGGCATTTGCTCTGCCGCGTCGGCCGGAAGCTCAGCAGGGTCCATTGGCGCTGCCTGGTCTGCCGGCGCTCCAAGTGCTTGGGCGTCATCTGTCGGCACAGGCACACCCTTCGAATAATCGGTATCAGCCCGATAATCAGACACCTGGAAGCCCAACGGATTCAACACCCTGTCCTGCTCGGAGAACGCCACATCATTGCGATAGGTGAAACGCATGGTGATGATCCGGCTGTCCAGGTACTTGCTGATACCGGTCCGCTTGTCGAACAAATTTCGTTGAATACGAACCGACGCACCATTGAAGCCACCATCTGAGCGTGCTTCAAGTGGCGTCAAGCTGAGAATCTTGACCCGAATGGCTTTCTCCCGGCCGTACATGACGAACGGATTGGCAGGATTGGTCCTGGCATAAAGCTGTCGGTAGGAGGCAGCGACGGGATCTGAAGACATCAAAAAGACAAGGTCCCAGTCTCTCAACCCCATCAACTGCGAATCGTAAGACTCACGCGCCAGCACATATTGAGCAACATTGCTGCGGTTGACTGCCTCATTCGTGGTGATTGTTTCACCCTGAAAGGTCCCAGTCAGACGAGCGACGGTTGCAGTACCGGTATATGCGTCGGCCATCACCAAGAAAGGAATTTTTTCCTTCAAGGGAAGAATATAAAAATACCCGCCCGCCAGCACAATTGATAGCGCCACCGAGCAACCCGCGACCATCCACGCACGTCGCTCACTCTTGCGAGCCATGTCGGCCACAGTGATCTCATAACTGACGGCCTTGGCGACGGATTGCTCCACCTTGGCCCCCGCAGCTTCCTTCTTACGGAACATGGGTTATCCGTTGATTACCAAATACTATCGTCAGGCCAGCCCCGAACAGAGGCGACGGAATAAATTTATTGATTCAATGCAGATCCGGACACAGAAGAGGCAGCCGGCTGCACGACAATTCTGTTGCCAGCAACCGAGACAGACACTCCTTGCGCTGCATACACCGTGCTCAGACTGGACGCAGCCTCGCTCACATTTGTACTGGCGATCTCGGATACAGCGCCATACAGGGTGTAGTCCGAAAGGATCTTGTAGTCCAGCTCCATGCTCGAATCCTTGGCCCACCGTTCGAGCATCGCCTTCAATGTTCCATCCATTGGCGTTGCCTGATAGACATAGGACTTGTAGAGCGGGATCTCCATAGTCGTTTTGGCAAACCGATTGACCGGCTTCCAACGACCACCGAAATCGGGAGCAGCCTTGGTCGCGCAGGCGCTGAGCAAGATGACTGCACCCGACATCACACACATTTTTAGGAATTGCGCTTGCCTCACGCTACATCTCCATGGCGGGAGTGAAGGCTTTCGCCAAAAGGATTCACATCTGCCATTGGCTCGATATGAACCCAGAACTGCCTTCCGCAGCCCCAACAGTGATGGTTCGACACACGAAGTCGAAGCCCCCGAAAGACCGTGGCGACGGAAGATACTGGTTTCATTGAAAAAATCATCGGAAACGTTCCATGTTGCAACCCCTACCGCGCCGATCCCGGCATCGTCCAGACCGTACGCTACGCGGACCCTGCAAATCTGCACTGACAACGAAGCCACGTCAAGCATTAGTTAAAATTTCAGCAAAATGTGCTCAACACAGCATGAACTAGCATGATCGTCACATCAAAACTGAATCGGCTTCACTAAAACTTTCTCTAGCAAACGCGACGTGAAATATTTGTCTTCGTAATATTTGATCTTGTCGCATTTGACGGGGTGTGGAATTC
>Ga0157373_10004303_pt1 | contig 10721 bp, 11 predicted proteins | sample C65metaG_FD_113460 | JGI IMG/M metagenome (GOLD analysis project Ga0157373, IMG submission 113460) | Corn rhizosphere microbial communities from Kellogg Biological Station, Michigan, USA - C6-5 metaG | ecosystem: Host-associated > Plants > Roots > Rhizosphere > Soil | place: USA: Michigan...
CAGATTGCCAGCCGTTTTCCTCTTGGATCTAAAAATGATAAATCTTTTATTCTGATCCACTTAGCCAATCTTGCTTTGCGAAAAAAAGATAGTGTAAGGGCGCTTGCCTATGCCGAAAAGGCGCAGGAACTTGCGGGTACCGAACGCACGAATGAAATTATTATAAAAATTATAAAAGAGGCCAATAGCCTCGCACAAAAAGCTTAACAAAACAATAACAGATGAACAACTTATTTTTAGATGCAGCATGGTCAAAGCCAACAGAACGCCCACCAGTATGGATGATGCGTCAGGCCGGTCGTTTTATGCCAGAATACTGGGAGATTAAAAACAAATACTCTTTCCTTGAAATGTGCAAAACACCAGAAATTGCAGCTGATGTAACGATGTTGCCTGTTGATTTGTTGGGTATAGACGCAGCAATTCTTTTTTGTGATATCCTGGTCACTGCAGAAGCTATGGGTGGCGACCTGAGTTTCACACAGGGAGTAGGACCACGTTTCGCAAATCCTATACGCAATATGCAGGATGTGGAAAACCTGGACGTAGACTGCCTGGACAAACTGGAATATGTAGCTGATGCAATCAAAGTGATTCAACAGCGCTTAAACGGAAGTATTCCACTGATCGGTTTTGCAGGTGCTCCGTTTACTGTAATGAGCTACCTTGTAGAAGGTGAATCTTCAAAAGATTTTAAAAAGACAAAGTTACTAATGCACAATCACCCTGAGATTGCGCATGCTTTGCTGGCGAAAATTGCAAAAGTAACTGCTGCATATCTGAATCTTCAGATTGCTGCTGGTGTGAATGCAATTCAGATCTTTGACAGCTGGGCAATGGCGCTTTCATGGAACGATTATGCAGAATTCTCGCACCAGTATATCAAAGAAATTATCGCGAACCTGAACAGAAAAGATATTCCTGTAATTTCATTCTGTAAAGGCAGCTCTGTATTTGCTCCAATGATGGCTACGGCGCAGCCGGATGTGATCTCGGTAGATTGGAATGCCGACCTGCTGAATATCAAAAAGATTTTACCTTCTGGTATTGCTGTGCAGGGTAACCTTGATCCGTTCATCCTGTATGCTGACAAAGCGGTAATTAAAAAGAACATACTGCAGTTATTTGAAAGAATGCGTGGTGAAAATGGCTTTATCTTTAATCTTGGTCATGGCATCATGCCTGACATTCCATTTGACAATGTAAAATATGCCATTGAAGTGATAAAAGAGTTTCGCTATTAAAGACAATGTTTAACTAATTTTGTCAGGCTTCTCTTTGTAACCTTATGGAACAATACTATCTCTACATTCTTGCCTTACATATCATCTTTGTGGTATGCTGGATGGCAGGTTTGTTTTACATTGTCCGTTTGTTTATTTACCATACCGAAGCAAACAGCCGTCCAGATCTGGAACGGGAGATCCTGCAAAAACAATTTGTCATCATGGAGCGTAAGCTCTGGTACATCATTACCGTTCCGGCGATGGTACTTACTGTACTCGCTGGTTTGGGTATGATAGCTACACGTCCAGGTTTGCTTCATGCGCCCTGGCTGCACGTTAAACTTACTTTCGTTGTTTTCCTGTTATTTTATCACTTCAGATGTCAGCGTATCATGAAACGTATGGAGCAGGGGATCTTTAAACTTAGTTCAATGCAACTGCGTCTGTGGAATGAGTTGGCCACGATATTATTGTTCGCCATAGTCTTTACTGTGGTACTCAAGAGCGCGATCGACTGGATGTATGGTTTGGCAGGGCTGGTGATATTCGCGCTGGTACTGATGATCGCAGTGAAGCTTTACAAGAACTACAGGAAGAAAAAAGAAAATAACTAGATGAAAAGAGCTTTACTAATTTTAGTATTCATCCTTGCAGGATACCAATTCGGCCACGCACAGTTCAATCCTATCGCCATAGAAAACAGGATTCGTCCCGACAGCAATGCTGTGGGTGAAGTGCATTTGAATTTCTATAATTTCAATTATGTGCGTGATTATGAATATTCAAACCAGTTTCATGACGGGTATACTTTATACGGAACGCAACTTCAACCAGAGCTGGTGTACTATGCACATCCTAATCTGGCCATCGTGGCAGGAGCTTATATACGCAAAGACTTTGGGGATAACGGAGTGCATGATTCAAAACCTCTGTTCGCGTTAAAATATCATAAGAAAGACCTTTCCTTAATCTTTGGTAGCCTCGAAGGAGGTATCCATCATGGGTATATTGAACAGCTATGGGACTTTGAACGTCAGATTACGGATCCGATCCAATATGGTACCCAACTGATCATAGAGAAGGAAAAGTGGAAGCTGGATGCCTGGATCGCCTGGCAAAAACAGATTTATACCCCCTCTCCTGTAAAAGAAGAAATCATCGGCGGATTAACTGCTGAACGTTTATTATGGCAAAATAACGGTTGGAAATTGAGTCTTCCGTTGCAGTTCCTCGTCTACCATAAAGGCGGACAAACGGATACGTTAAAATCTGTGCCGCTGCTCACGATGGGTAACGGCGCTACCGGCCTGAAACTACATAAAGAAATTGGGGGCAATGTTCAGGAAATCTTTACCGATAATTATCTGGTAGGCTACAAAGATTTTTCTCCTACCAAAATTCAGGCTTTCCAGGGTGGTTACGGATTATGGTTTAATGCCGGTGCAAACACCAAATGGGGAAGTATCGTCGCTTCTTACTGGAAAGGAAATAACTTACAGACCATCAAAGGGATGCCTTTGTATGAATCCGTTTCCAGTACTTTATACGATGCCGGTTACAAAGAAAAAAGCCGCAGTATCCTATTGCTCAGATATGCATACCAGCATGAACTATTGCCGCATCTTTATTTGGATGTGCGGGTAGAACCTCATGTAGACCTTGGAACTTCAAGAACAGAACAGCTCCAGTTTCAGGGGTCGTTTTTCTTAACTTACAAGCAGGACTTCAGATTGTTCAAGATCAAACAATAAATATTTTCATCCGCGTGCAACCTTTAGTATAGTTCAGTCATCTGATATATAACTAACGAATCATGAAGTTGACGCCACCTTACACGATAAATGATTTAATGGAAGGCTGCAAAGCCGGCAACAGAAAAATGCAGGAACTGCTTTACAGGCAAACTTCCTCTAAGCTGCTGCTGGTTTGTATGCGATATGCCCGCGACAGGATGGAAGCAGAAGATGTTTTGCAGCTGGGCTATATTAAAATCTTTCAAAAAATCAATGAATATCGTGGCGATGGGTCTTTTGAAGGATGGATGAGAAAAGTGATGGTAAATTGTGCAATAGAAAGTTATCGTAAAAATTTGAGAACTTTAAACATTGTGCCTATTGAAGAAGGTTATGAACAGCCTTCTACAGGATTTGATTTTAGCAGGTTAGGGATGCAGGATCTGCTGTCGCTGATTCAAAAACTTGCTGACGGATACCGTATAGTTTTTAATATGTATATCATCGAGGGTTATTCACACAAAGAAATTTCCGCTTCATTGGGGATTTCTGAGAGTGCAAGCAAATCTCAGTTATCACGGGCGAGGGCAATTTTAAAAGAAGAGATTAGTAAAATGGAGGGCAGTAATTATGCAAAATATACAGGATAATGAATTTGACCGTTTGTTTAAGGACAAATTCGCAGAGGCAGAAATCACGCCGCCCTTAAATTTATGGGATAAAATTGATACGCAGCTCTCCGTAAAACCGAAGCGTGCTTTTCCTGTTTACTGGATGGCAGCAGCTCTTGCTATAGCTGCTGTCTCGCTGGCTTTGCTGTTTCCTATACAGGAGCAGGATCATAAGGTAAGCTTAGCTGCGACGACAGCAACCGCGCCTGTTATAAATGCGCTGCCTGAGGTAGCTGCTTCAGAGGCTGCAAAACAGAAAGAGATTCCCCTTCAGATCGTTTCCAAACCCAAAACTTTAAAAAAAGATTTGGTAAGCTTGCAACCTTTAGCCCTCAACCCTCAACCTTATGGCAATGATATCACAGTTAAGCAGGAGAGATTAGGGCTGCCTATGTCGGTCTCCTCAGCTGCAGATACGCTCGTCCTGGCAAGTATCAATGATATTAAGCAGCCCGTAGATCAGGTTATTGGGGAAAATGAAACGCGGACTGAAAATAAAGGTATCAGAAATATGGGCGACCTCATCAACTATGTTGTAGACAAAGTTGACAAAAGCGATGAAAAGATTATCCAGTTCAAAACTGAGGATGACAATTCATCTTTGGTTGCACTTAACATAGGAATTATCAGATTTAACACAAAGAAGCATAAATAATATACATCACAATGAAGAAGCTCTTATCATCACTTCTACTGATCAGCGGACTGATCTTCCAGCAAGCAGCTGCACAGGATACCACCATGACTACAACTACCGCTACGGTTACTACAACGCCGGTAAAAAACAGAAACTATAAACTGGATATATCTTTTGGAGATCGTGAGGACACGGTGAAAACAAAACAAGCATCTAAAGGGCGCTTTCTGGGGGGACTGACTTTTACCAGAGTTGATCTGGGATTTTCAAGGCTAATTGATAACGGAAGTTTCTCCCTGTCGCCGGAAAATAAATTCCTGGATTATAAAGGTGCAAAAACAACTACATTCTCATTTGATGTAGTGTATTTTGGCTACCGCTTTAATCCCATCTTCAAAATGTATATTGCCGGTGGGTTCGACTGGACGCTGATCAGATTGAAGAACAATGTCACTATTCAGCAGAATACACCGGACTTAACCTATATCGATGAGCCTATTGATTTTAGTAAAAACAGGTTCTCCAGCAGCTATGTGCATATTCCTTTGAACTTTGAGCTGCGCTCGAAAGAAAATCACAAGGGCAAAAGATTCTATTTTGTGTTTGGTCCGGAGGTAAGTTTCTTACTGAATGGCAAGGTAAAACAGATCAGCGATGAGCGTGGAAAACAGAAGTTCAGGGATGATTACAATTTTCAGCCGGTAAGATTGGGTGGTACAGTACGTCTCGGATATGGAGGAATAGGTCTATTCACTAAATATTACTTCAATGATATGTTCGACAGTGCTCCGCAGGCTGGCCTGAAAAACATGGCCTTCGGTCTTACGTTCGGACTGAACTAATACACACAAAAACGTATCTTTACGCTGTGGACGAAAATATTATCAGCGTAAATAACTTAAGCAAACAGTATAAAACTGAACAACTATCAGGGATCAGAAACATCAGTTTCACGATCAAACGAGGACATATCGTAGCCGTAATCGGAGAAAGTGGCAGCGGCAAGTCTACACTGCTGAAATCCATATTCGGTTTGTTGCAGGTTGATGAGGGTGAAGTATTATTTAACGGTAAAAGGGTCCTGGGACCTAATGAACAGCTGATACCTGGTCATAAAGAGATGAAGATCGTTACCCAGGATTTTTCTCTCAATATTTATGCGAAGGTTTATGATAATATTGCTTCCGTGCTTTCCAATACAGATGTGAAATCCAAGCAGGAAAAGACGGAGAAGATGATGCAGCATCTGCATATCGAACACCTCAGGAATAAGAAGATCACAGAACTTAGCGGGGGAGAGCAGCAGCGCGTTGCCATAGCAAGAGCTCTCGTTACAGATACCAGTTTATTATTACTGGATGAACCTTTCAGCCAGGTAGATGCTCTGCTGAAAAATCAGCTTCGTGCTGATATTAAACGCATAGCTGCCGAAACAGGGGTGACTGTAATTATCGTTTCACATGATCCCGCAGACGGACTTTTTCTTGGCAACCAGTTGCTGCTGATTAAAGATGGCCAACTGATACAGGAAGGAGAACCTGCACATGTGTATAATCATCCCGCGCATATCTATACTGCTCAATTATTAGGAAATGCTGTCGTACTCCCTGCGGAGAATGCCATCAAATTGGGGCTTGCAGCCACAAAAAAATCTGTTGTTTTTTATCCTGAATGGGTGGAGCTGAAGAGCGGCTGGAACAGCAAGCGTTACGAAGTGAAAGACGTTTATTATAAGGGTTTTTACGAAGAGCTGTTGCTGGAAAGAAATGGCGTGGTCATCAGGGCGATACAGCTGAATAGGGGTGAGCATAAAAAAAACGACCACGTTCAGGCGAACATTGGTCGTTTTATTGAATTTTAGTTGTTTAGATTGAAGATGTAATCAATACAATCTTTACCCTCACTCTTGAAGTAGGTCTTACAGGTGTTAGAATATTATCCCCAGATGTCTGAATATATAACTTCACAGATCCCGGAGCTACGTCATAACTGTAAGCCTGACCATCATAAACGAATGGTATCTTCTCATAAATATTATTATCATTTCGTGATATCATCAAGGAGATATCATCGTTGAAAAACGTATCCTCATCTAATTGTGATACTGGTATTTCAGCTGAAAGTGTATAGCCATCACTGCTGGGTATCCATTGATTAGGATTTATATATGCGATAATTGTCTGATTTGGCAACGTATCATCCGGCACAAATACCTCCTTGGTACAGGACGAAAGACCGATTGATGCAATAAATAGTAAGAGTAGGTATTTTTTCATTTGTGTTTTATTTTACATCAAACAATTATACTGCCATTTTTCGCATAAATTAAGTTTAAACATTATATTTAATAAAATTAATATCTCACATCCATATACGCTCATCATGGAAGTTCAAAGAAAATCAAATATAAGCTACCAGGAATTTATGGAAGAACACCATAATCCTGGAATACCTGTGATATTCACAGATGCATCTAAAGTCTGGAAAGCTAATGGTTTATTAACCCCCGACTGGTTTCGTGAAAATTATCCGGACAAACTAAGTGACGTCAGCGACAAAGTCACCGGCAAGCCTTATACAATGGCTCAGGTGATGGATCTGGTGGAAAACAGTAGCGTCGAAAATCCCGCACCTTATCCGTTAACCTTTAACATCACTCATGAAATTCCGGAGATGATGGATCTGATGCTGCCTGTAGGTCTCAACTATGCCAAGCCCAATTGCCTTGAGAACAAGCTGTTTAAGCGCGGACACTGGGGTGGCATTCTGGAGCTCTTCATAGGTGGCCCGGGGGGTAAGTTCCCCTATGTCCATAAGGACTATTATCATCTCAGTGCCTGGATTAACCAGTTATATGGTGAAAAACAATTTACTGTATTCCCGAGAGGACAGGAGGAATTTTTATACGCTACGGAGAAAAATCAATGGAGATCAGAGGTTAACATCTTTGAGCCTGATTATGTTAAACATCCGAAATTTAAACATGCAACTCCAATCAGCTTCACCGTTGGCCCTGGGGAAACTCTATATATTCCTTTTGGAGTCTGGCATTCAGCATACTCACTAACCCCAACAATTTCCGTAGCTTTTGATCAGCTCAACGCTAAAAACTTCCCCGGATTTATGGAAGATGTATGGTTCTTTAAAAATCAGGAGAGCAGCAGACCAAAAGCTATGGCTGCGTATGCTTATGCGCTGGCCTCAGGTACCATATGTAAGATTAAAGACCGCCTCAGTGCTGCTAAGTAAAGATACCTGACAATAAAAATGGCCGCATCATTGCTGCTGCGGCCATTTCTTTATAATCAGTTTCTGATCAGACTAAATATTCAAACAAGGTCTGGTCATTATTCAGTTCGATCATTTCGAATTTGAAATCACTCATTCTTTGTTTCAAAGAAGCATAATCTGAAGCTTCCTGCAATTCAATACCTACTAAGGCTGGCCCGTTTTCACGGTTGGTTTTTTTGATAAACTCAAATCTGGTGATATCATCATTTGGCCCTAACACATTATTGACAAATGCTTTTAGTGCTCCGGGACGCTGCGGAAAGCGAACGATGAAATAATGTTTCAGACCTTCAAAAAGCAACGACTTTTCTTTGATCTCCTGCATTCTTTCAATGTCATTATTACCGCCACTCACGATACACACCACTGTTTTACCGGCAATTGTATCCCTAAGCTGATCCAGCGCCGCAACCGCCAATGCTCCGGCAGGTTCAACCACGATCGCATCTTCATTGTAGAGTTTTAAGATCGTAGTACAGATCTTTCCTTCAGGAATCAGTAACATCTGATCCAGGAGCTCACTGCAATACTCAAATGTGAGGTTTCCCACGCGTTTAACGGCTGCACCATCTACAAAGCGGTCGATGTACTCCAGCGTTACCGGACTGCCATTTTTCAGCGCCTGGTTCATTGAAGGGGCACCCTCCGGCTCTACCCCAATCAGGGAGATTTCAGGTTTAACGTGTTTGAAGTAACTCCCAACACCAGATGCGAGTCCACCACCACCAATAGGCATAATTACCACATCGGTAGAAGGCAGATCTTCGAAAATCTCTACACCTACCGTGCCTTGTCCTTCAATGATCTTTGCATTATCAAACGGTGGAATAAATACCATCTGATGTGTGGTAGTATAAATCAGCGCTTCCTTCATGCAGTCGTCAAAAGTATCACCTACCAGTACAATTTTGATGTTATCCCCGCCAAACATTTCTGTTTGTTTGATTTTTTGTCTTGGCGTAATTTCAGGCATAAAAATTACGCCCTGGATATTCAGCTTTTTGCAGGAGTAGGCTACACCCTGTGCATGGTTTCCCGCACTAGCGCACACCACACCCTGGTTTAATTGCTCGGGAGTAAGAGTACTGATCATGTTGTAGGCGCCACGCAGTTTATACGAGCGTACTACCTGCAGGTCTTCACGCTTGAGGTAGATCTTTGCATTATATTTTAAGGAAAGCCCTTCGTTGTACTCCAGCTGAGTACGTTTTACGGTATCAGCTATACGGTTTGCAGCAGCGTTAAAATCCAATTCCACTTCTTTTTCCAGGTTTGCCATGTTATAGGAATTTGTTCAGTGCATCCAGGTAAGCATCTGCTGAAGCTTTAACAATATCAGTACTGAATCCGTAACCCAGATACGATTTATCCTCGTAGGCGACTCTCATGTTCACTTTGCTAACATCATCACTGCCACCATGGATCGCCTGTATCGTCAATTCTTTCAACTGAATATCTTTTCCAATGACACTGCCGATCGCCTTGATCGTTGCATTTACAGGACCGTTACCTTCAGCTTTTGCCTCATGTTCTACGCCTTCATATTCAAGTTTGATCGTAGCCGTAGGGTTTGCATTATCGCCGCATACTACCTGCAGGGAATTTAATTTATACCCGTTTTTATAGGTATCCTCTTCACCTTCGCTCATCAGTGCCAGTAAATCATTATCTGATATCTCTTTTTTCTGATCAGCGATCAAAAGGAACTTCTCATATACCTGATCCAGGTTGATCTTATCAATTACATAACCTAATCTTTCCAGGTGATGTTTCAGCGCATGACGACCACTACGGGCGGTCAGGATAATATCAGCCTGATCGAGACCTACATCTTCAGGATTGATGATCTCATAATTTTCCCTGTGTTTAAGGAAACCATCCTGGTGGATACCAGAGCTATGTGCAAATGCATTCTGACCTACAATCGCCTTATTAGGCTGTACAGGCATACGCATCATACGGCTCACCTGTGAACTGATTCTGGTAAAGTGTTTAGAATTAATATTGGTATGCAGGTTAAGGGCATGGTGTGTTTTCAGAACCATGACTACCTCTTCAAGTGCGGTGTTGCCTGCACGCTCACCAATACCGTTAATCGTACATTCGACTTGTCTAGCACCATTGATCACCCCAGCCAAGGTATTGGCTGTGGCCAGTCCCAGATCATTGTGACAGTGTACAGAAATGATGGCCTGATCTATGTTTTTTACATTTTCTTTCAGGTAAAGGATTTTGGAACCATATTGATCCGGAAGGCAGTAGCCATTGGTATCAGGAATATTTACTACTGTAGCACCTGCGGCGATCACAGCTTCGATCATCTGCGCCAGGAACACATCATCTGCGCGACCAGCATCTTCGGCGTAAAACTCAATGTCTTCAACAAACTGTTTTGCATATTTCACTGCTTCTACAGCTCTTCCCAGGATATCTTCACGGGTACTGTTGAATTTATATTTGATATGCATGTCGGATGATCCGATGCCGGTATGTATCCTCGGGCGTTTGGCATATTTCAATGCCGCAACTGCAGCATCGATATCACCTTTATTAGCCCTTGTTAAAGCACAGATCACGGGTTCGCTCACTGCTTTTGAGAGTTCTACTACACTTTGAAAATCACCTGGACTGGAAATAGGGAATCCTGCCTCAATAACATCTACGCCCAGGGCCTCCAGTGCTTTGGCAATTTCAATCTTCTCTGGTGTCGACAACTGGCAGCCTGGTACCTGCTCTCCGTCACGGAGAGTGGTGTCAAATACATAAACTCTATTCGGATCGTGTAACATAGTATGTTATAGTTTAAGTTCTAGTTAGTGTAAGTTTTTTGTGTAATAAATTTCAAGACGAGTTTACCCATTTCTTCGGTACCCAACACCTTATACGGACTGATTGTCTGGTCGGCAATGTCGTTCGTCCTGAAACCTTCTTTCAGTACCTGATCTATTGCAGAGATAATCAGTTCAGCTTCTTCTTTAAGTCCAAAGCTAATTTCCAGCATCAATGCTACCGATAGGATAGAGGCCAGTGGATTCGCCAGGTTTTTGCCGGTTATATCATGTGCCGATCCGTGGATGGGCTCAAAGAAGCCAGTTCCGTCACCCACAGAGGCTGAAGCCAGCATACCCATAGAGCCTGCAATTTGTGAGGCCTCATCAGTTAA
>Ga0157373_10004307_pt1 | contig 10715 bp, 6 predicted proteins | sample C65metaG_FD_113460 | JGI IMG/M metagenome (GOLD analysis project Ga0157373, IMG submission 113460) | Corn rhizosphere microbial communities from Kellogg Biological Station, Michigan, USA - C6-5 metaG | ecosystem: Host-associated > Plants > Roots > Rhizosphere > Soil | place: USA: Michigan...
TCAGGTGTCTGACGAAGTTGAGTCTGCGGGGCAGAAAGGCATCGATCATGCTGAGTTTTACTTTTCTGCGAACGTTGGCGAAGAGGTGAAGCCGTTGGCGCGCGTCGCGTCAGGCGGCGAAGCCTCGCGTTTGATGCTTGTGCTGAAGACTGTGGCGAACGGATCCCAGTTTCCGCGCACGATCGTGTTTGACGAGATCGACACAGGGATTGGCGGTCGCGTCAGCGAAGCGGTGGGTCTTAAACTCAAGAAGCTCTCGCAAACGAACCAGGTGTTGTGCGTCACGCACCAGCCGCAGATCGCGCGCTTTGCAGACAGCCATCTCGTCGTGCAGAAAGAAGCGCTGAAGGGACGCACGCAGGTCAGTGTCGGAAAACTCGACAAGGCCGGCCGCGTTGAAGAACTCGCGCGCATGCTTACAGGCGCGGAGATCACTGATAGCGCTCGTCGTCATGCGAAAGAGTTATTGAAGAAGTAGTACACAACGGCACAAATATGCATTTGTGTTCTTTGTGCTTCTTGTGAACAAAAAGGCAAAGGGTATGAGCACGGAACCAAATAAAGTCATTTATTCAATGGTCGGCGTCAGTAAGTTTTACGACAAGAAGCCGGTCCTGAAAGACATCTATCTCTCTTACTTTTACGGCGCGAAGATCGGCGTCATCGGATTGAACGGATCGGGAAAGTCTTCGCTGCTTCGCGTCCTCGCCGGCGTCGATAAAGACTTCAACGGCCAAACCGTTCTCTCGCCCGGTTTCACCGTCGGCTTTCTCGAACAGGAGCCGTTGATCGACGACTCGCGCACCGTGCGAGAAGTTGTCGAAGAAGCCGTGCAGGAGACAGTGAACCTGCTGAAAGAGTTTGACGAGATCAATACGAAGTTTGGCGAAGAGATGTCTGACGACGAAATGTCAGCACTACTGGAACGGCAGGGCGAAGTGCAGGAAAAGCTCGACGCACAAGACGCGTGGGATCTCGATTCGCGTCTCGAGATGGCGATGGACGCGTTGCGCTGTCCACCTCCGGACACGCCTGTTAAAGTTCTTTCTGGTGGCGAGAGACGTCGCGTTGCGCTATGCCGTCTGCTGCTGCAAAAACCCGACATCCTTCTGCTCGACGAACCGACGAACCATCTCGACGCGGAATCGGTCGCGTGGCTCGAACATCACTTGCAGCAGTACGCCGGAACAGTCATCGCCGTCACACACGATCGCTACTTTCTCGACAACGTTGCCGGTTGGATCCTCGAGCTCGATCGCGGCGAAGGCATTCCCTGGAAAGGCAACTACTCGTCGTGGCTCGAACAGAAGCAGGAACGACTGCGACGCGAGGAAAAATCGGAGAGTGAAAGACAGAAGACGTTGCAACGCGAGCTCGAATGGATTCGCATGTCGCCGAAAGCACGTCACGCAAAAGGCAAGGCCAGGATTAACTCGTACGAAGATCTGCTCGGACAGGAATCGGAGCAGCGCCGCGAGGATCTCGAGATTCACATTCCACCTGGACCACGGCTCGGCAATGTAGTCATCGAAGCCGATCACGTGAGCAAGGGTTACGGGCAGAATCTGCTCGTCGACGACATGAACTTTGCATTGCCGCCGGGAGGAATCGTCGGCGTGATTGGTCCGAAGGGCGCGGGCAAGACCACGCTGTTTCGAATGGTCACCGAGCAGGAGCAGCCTGACGCGGGAACGATTCGCAAGGGTGAAACCGTCGTGCTCGCGTACGTCGACCAGAGCCGTGCGCTCGATCCGCAGAAGTCGATCTGGGAAGAGATTAGCGGCGGTGACGATATGTTGAAGCTCGGCAATCGCGAAGTTAATTCTCGCGCGTACGTCGCGCGGTTTAATTTTTCCGGATCGGATCAGCAGAAGAAAGTCGGGATGTTATCAGGCGGTGAACGCAATCGAGTGCACCTCGCGAAGATGCTGAAGGAAGGTGCGAATGTGTTGCTACTCGACGAGCCGACGAACGACCTCGACGTGAACACGTTGCGTGCGCTCGAGGAGGCACTGGAAAACTTCGCGGGATGTGCGGTGGTGATCTCGCACGACCGCTGGTTCCTCGATCGAATCGCGACGCACATTCTTGCATTTGAGGGTGACAGCAAAGTCGTTTGGTTTGAAGGGAATTACTCGGATTACGAGACTGATAGAAAAGAGCGACTCGGGACGGCTGCTGAGACCCCGCATCGAATCAAGTATCGACAGTTGACAAGATAGACCGGTTTTTACACGATTTAGCCACAAAAAGCACAAAAGGAAATACCCCAATGAAATCCTTCCTTTCTATCCTTCTAATTCTGCTTACGACGTCATCACTTTCTGCTCAAAACGAGCTGTCTGATATTCGCAACTTCCTGCGCGTCAACAAGGACTTTTGCACTGGCGGGCAGCCGCGGCTCGAGCACCTCGAGAAGCTGAAAGCCGAAGGTGTGAAGTCGATCATCAATCTGCGACAACCGAGCGAACACCGCGCCGCCGAAGAGGAAGCAAAAGCGAAAGAATTAGGCTTGCGCTACTTCAACATCCCCGTGGTCTTCGGCAATCCAAATGAGGAGCAGGTCGCGGAGTTTCTGAAGATCACCGACGATCCTGAGAATCGTCCGGCGTTCATTCACTGCACCGCGGCAATTCGTGTTGGCGCGTTCTGGATGATCAGACGTGCGTTGCGCGACGGCTGGTCGATCGAAGATGCCGAGAAAGAAGCAACGAAGATTGGTCTGCGTGAAAGCCCGCACTGGAATGAGTTTGCGCGCAAGTACATTGAAGCGCATCGCTCGAAAGCATCGCTTCCCTCGACCCCGCTAACGTTTGGCGTTTTCACCACGCGTTTCGATCCAGGCGGTACGATGACGATTGAAAGTGCCAGTTGGCCCAAAATCAACGGAAGCTGGAAAACTTCAGGTTCTGAGATCGAGTTCTTGATGAGTGGTGGCCCAGGCGGCTGCGACGGACCAGGCAAGTATCAATACAACACTGACGGCAAGCAGGTGAAGTTCACACTCCTTTCGGACGAGTGCAAAGTACGGACAATCATTCTCGACGGCAGCACGTGGTTACCAGCCGGCACGGTAGTTCCCAAACCTGCACGGAAAATCACGACGACGTCAAAAGCCAAACCACCTTCACGCGCGAATCCTGAAACAGACAAAGGGAGTTGGCCGTCGTTTCGTGGACCACACGCTTCCGGGATCGCCAACGGTCAGAACCTTCCTGACCAGTGGAATGCGAAGACCGGCGAAAACATTCTCTGGCGCACGCCGATTCCCGGGCTTGCGCATTCGAGTCCGGTGGTTTGGGGAAATCGAGTTTTCGTCACGAGCGCAGTCAGCACTGATCCGAAGGCTTCGTTTCGCCCCGGTCTTTATGGCGACGGCGATGCTTCGAAAGATCACTCGCTGCACCGCTGGATGATTTATGCACTCGATAAGCAGACTGGAAAAATCGTCTGGGAGCAACTCGCGTATCAGGGTGAGCCGCTCGAGAAGCGTCATATCAAGGCCACGTACGCCAACTCCACACCTGCGACTGATGGTCGCATCGTCGTCGCGTGGTTTGGATCGCAAGGTATTCATGCTTACGACGTCAACGGGCGTTTTCTGTGGAAGGTCGACATCGGCCGCGTAGACATGGGCGCGTACGACGTTCCGACGGTCGAATGGGGACCGGCGAGTTCGCCGATCATCTGGAAAGATCTCGTGATCGTGCAGTGCGACACGCAAGCCGATTCGTTCATCATCGCGCTCGACGCGAAAACCGGAAAGACTGTTTGGAAAACTGATCGCGACGAGATTCCGTCGTGGGGAACGCCGACAGTCGTGACCACGCCGAACGGCGAGGAGCTCGTCGCAAACGCGTCGAACTTCATTCGCGGTTACGATCCTCGCACCGGTAAAGAGTTGTGGCGATTGGGTAAGAGCTCGAAGATCACTGCGCCCACGCCGATCTTCGCTGACGATGTGCTGGTCGTGGTAAGCGGTCGTGGGCCGGAGCGTCCGATCTTCGTCGTGAAAGCAGGCGCGCGTGGTGATCTGACGTTACCGGATGGCAAGACGAGCAGCGACGCTGTGATTTGGAGCCGCACCGGGCGCGGTTCTTACATGCCGACGCCGCTGATCTACAACGGCATTCTCTACGTCCTGGCAAACAACGGCACGTTCGACGCTTACAACCTGAAAACCGGTGAAGAGATCTATCGACAGCGATTGCCCGTGGTCGGCAGTGGCTTCAGTGCATCGCCGGTCGCTTCGGACGGAAAGATTTACCTTTCGAATGAAGACGGCGAGATCATCGTAGTAGCCGCCGGCGACAAGTTTGCACACATCGCAACCAACACGATGGGCGAGTTGTTGATGGCGACGCCTGCTTTGTCAGACGGAGTGATGTACGTGCGTTCGTCCGCAAGCCTGTTCGCGATTGGTAAGAAAAAGTAGGCCACAGATTTCACAGATTCTTCATCTGTGAAATCTGTGGTTAATGGATTAGCGCTGCTGCACTTGCAGGTCGCCACCGGCATATTTGATTTCGGGGAATTCATGCGCAGCCGTCGCAAAGCTCTTGCATTGCACGAGCTTGTTCGGAGGCATCGGAATTCCTACATCGTCTTTTTGCTCGAAATCCGTCGCCCACCAGGTCAGACCCGCACCCTTGTCGTCCTCGAGTTCGGCGTCTGTTGGTACCCATTTTCCGGGCAACTGATAAATACCCCAGGCAACTTTGTCCTTTTCTCCTTCGACGCCATTGTCTTCAACCACTAGTAACACGCGAAGTCCAATCGTTTCTGGTACATTCGACTCGTAAATCTCACCGCCGATCACGGCCGTGTTTTTAATTGTATCCATGCAATCAAACTTAGCTCGCACCAACACACCGGGAGATCCTTGTTTTTCGGGATTATCGGGGTCGGGCACCGGGACCGCCACCGGATCGCTGAAGGTCATGTCGCCGGTGGCCTTACCTTCAGCTTCCCCTGTCGCCTTGAATTCCACGAACCTGATTTCGCCATCTTCCAATGCAAACTTAAAGGAACCGCCCGCCGTTGCACCTTCGCCTTGTGCGGAAACAAACGCGGGTAAAGCCAGACACACGAGCACCAATGCCATAATGGAAGCGCCTATAATACGTTTCATTTTGAGAGGTTCTCCTATATTAAATAAAGAGTTGGACAAGGTTTTGGTGGGCCGCTTTATGATGACTGATACATCAAAAGTCTATTCGCATCACGCAACACGAACGAACGAGGTTCGGCACCATACCCTAACGCGTATTTTCTACGCGTTTCTGGTCACAGTCTTTTTGGCCGGGGGTCCGGAGAGGTTACTCCTGGTCGCCGCCCCTGTGCAAGGCGGAAGTATTAGGGGAAAAGTGGTGGCGGATATCCCCGATCAGCGAAGGATTCTGCCGGGCGTCGTCGTCACGCTGAGTGGCGATCGACTCGGCGACCGCAAACTTCAGAGCATCACGGATCTCGAAGGCCAGTTTGACTTTCAAGGACTTCTCGCCGGCGACTACGTCGTGACGGTTGAGGTTTCCGGTTTTAAGAAGTACGAACAACGACTCAGCATTCAGATCGACGCGACTGTCGAGAAAGATCTTCTCTTGCAGCCTGTGCCGCTGACGGAAACTGTGACCGTCACCGACGATCGAACAGACGCGAGCCGCACCGAATCAACCACGCCCGCCGTTATCACTCAGCAAGCTCTGCGCGATGCGCCGCTGATCGATCAGAAGTTTCAGGATGCGTTGCCATTGCTTCCGGGCGTCGTGCGTGGGCCTGACGGCAATCTCAATATTAAAGGAACACGCCCAAGTCAGAGCGGCATTCTCGTCTCGAGTTTGAATGTCACTGATCCGGTCACCGGTGCTCCCGCGATTGAGCTACCGCTTGAAGCTGTTGAGACAGTGCAGGTCCATTCGAATCCGTATTCATCGGAGTTCGGAAAGTTCACCGGCGCGGTCACGACGATCGAAACACGCTCGGGCACGAACGATCTGCGTTACCTCGTGACGGGCGTGTTGCCGCGACCGCGTTGGCGCGACGGTAGTCTCTTCGGCATCGGCGCAGCGACGCCACGCATTGCTGTCGGCGGGCCGATTAAAAAGGACAAGCTCTTCTTTTTTCAGAGCGTCGAATATCGCTTTGTGCGCACGAATGTGCCGAGTCTTGAAGATCTCGACGAACGTCAGCGCGACATCAAGCGCGAAAGTTTCGACTCTTTCTCGCGCGTCGACTACGTCGTCAATCCAAACAATCGACTGACGGCAAGCTTCTCGCTGTTCCCGCAAAAATTTGATTACTTCAATCTGAACACCTTCAACCCTTCGGACACGACGGCGAATGGCCATCAGCGCGGCTGGTTTCTCGCGCTGAACGAGCAGGCAACATTCAAATCAGGCGCGTTGTTGCAATCCAGTTTCAGTGTGAAGCAGTTTGACGGCGACATCTTCGGCAACAGCGCCGCGCCGTATGAGATCACGCCCGAACGAAACTTCGGTGGCTGGTTCAATCGCCAACATCGGGAGAGTCGTCGCTACGAACTACTCGAGGTTTTTCACTTCGCGCCGGCGAAGTGGCTTGGCTCACATGGCTTCAAGACCGGGCTCAACTTCAGTCGCACGTCGTTCACAGGAACTGACACGAGCAATCCACTGACCATCACGCGCGCAAACGGAACTACCCATCAACTAATCGAATTCGAGGGCGCTGGTCTTCTCGAGCGTGAGCAGAACGAGTTCTCGGTGTTTGTTCAGGACAAGTGGATTGTGAATTCGCGGCTCGTGTTTGACCTGGGCCTGCGTTACGACCGCGATGTAATTGGCGAGAATAACAATCTCGCGCCGCGGTTTGGTTTTGTGCTTACACCGACTGACTCCGATCGAACTGTGATCCGAGGTGGTGTCGGACTTTTCTACGACAAGATCCCGCTCAACGTCGGCTCATTCGAACAATATCAATCTCTTGTCGTGACGACCTTCGCCGCCGATGGTGTAACGTCAGTCGATGGTCCACGGCTGTTGCTCAACACCGCACCCGACGAACTGGAGAACCCGTACAGCGTTGCGTGGAATCTTCAACTCGATCACCAGGTCACTCAGCGGCTGCTGTTTCGCATCGGCTACGAAGAGCGAAGCACGCGCAGGGACTTCGTGCTCGAACCAGTTGCAAACGCGCTCTTGTTGCAGAACAACGGCCGGTCTCGTTATCGCGAACTGCAAGCCGTCGCGCGCTTCCGTTTCCAGGAAGGACGCAACATCTTTTTGTCGTACGTCCGGTCGCAGGCACGAGGAAATCTGAACGACCTCAACACCTACTTCGGCAATCTCAAGCACGCAGTGATCCGGCCCGACGAATACGGCAAGCAACCTTTCGACGTGCCGAACAGGTTGCTCTTCTGGGGAGACTTCGCTCTGCCTCGCGAATTCGTCGTCACGCCGGTAGTAGACTTCCGCAGCGGCTTTCCGTTTTCGATCGTGAACGAACAGCAGGACTTCGTTGGACCACGCAATGAGGGTGGGCGCTTTCCGCGCCTGTTGACGTTCGATCTGCTGGTGACGAAAGGTTTGACGATTCCCTTTCGCGGCAAGAAGTACAAGGGGCGCGCGGGCTTCACGATCTTCAACATCACGAACCACTGGAACCCGCGTGACGTGCAGAACAATCTCGACAGCCAGCAATTCGGGACGTTCTTCAACAGCCCCGGGCGCAGTGTGCGTCTGAAGTTCGAGTTTGTAAAATATTAGCCACCGATAACACGGATGATTAACCGATGAAAAAACTAATTCTAATCGCCCTGTCCCTATTCTTGTGCCCGTCGTTGATGGCCCAAAACGAGACTCCGGCAAAGTTTGAACCGACAAATAATGGTTTCAACTACGAGCGACGCACCGTGAACATCCCGATGCGTGACGGCGTGAAACTTCACACCGTCATCCTCGTGCCGAAAGGTGCTCGAAACGCGCCGATATTGATGACGCGCACACCGTACGACGCTGACGGTTTGACTACCAACACCAACAGTTCGGACCTGGGCTCGAGCCTTTTCGGTTACGACAACGCGACCGACGTGATCGTTGAAGGCGGTTATATTCGTGTCGTCCAGGACGTTCGCGGCAAGTATGGCTCGGAAGGCGAGTACGTGATGAACCGTCCACTGCGTGGACCACTGAATTCGACGCAGGTCGATCACGCAACTGACACTTACGACACCATCGACTGGCTCGTAAAAAACGTTCCGGAGAGTAATGGTCGCGTCGGCATTCTCGGAATTTCGTACGACGGCTTCCTGCCGCTGATGGCCCTGATCAATCCGCATCCGGCGTTGAAGGTTTCCGTGCCGATGAATCCGATGGTCGACGGCTGGAGGGGCGACGATTGGTTTCATAATGGCGCGTTTCGCCAGCAGGGCATGAGCTACATCTACGATCAGGAAGCGACGCGCGGCAATTCGATCAAATGGTGGACCAGCCATTTCGACGATTACGACATGTTCATGGAAGCGGTTTCAGCGGGTGAGCTCGGCCGGCGTCGTGGTCTGGAGCAAGTCGGGTTCTGGCGACAGATTCTCGCGCATCCGAACTACGACGCGTACTGGCGCGAGCAAGCAGTCGACAAGATTCTCGCGAAGGAGCCACTGAAAGTTCCGGTGATGCTCGTGCACAGTTTGTGGGACCAGGAAGACATCTACGGCGACATTGCTGTCTACAAGGCGATCGAGCCGAAAGACACGAATAATGACAAAGTGTTTCTCGTACTGGGCCCGTGGCATCACGGACAGGAGATCAGAGAGGGCAGCGCGCTTGGCGCGATCAAGTTCAACAGCGACACGTCGTTAACTTTTCGAAAAGAGATTCTGCGACCGTTTCTCGATCAATATCTGAAGGAAGGTGCGCCAAAAGCGAAGGTGGCGCCGGTCGTTGCGTTTGAGACGGGCACGAACACGTGGCACAACCTGCCGGCGTGGCCGCGCGGGTGCGAGGGCGGATGCACTTTGAAACCGACGCCGCTGTATCTCAATGCGGGTTTGAATGCGGGATTCAGTGCGAAAACCGCGGCGCCCGGTTATGAAGAGTATGTGTCGGATCCGTCGAAGCCTGTGCCATTCCGCGCCCGCCCGATTGACGGGACGAGCTGGTCACGCTGGTTGGTGGACGATCAGCGCGAAATGTCAGGACGTCCCGATGTGCTCGTGTTCACGTCGGGTGTGTTGGACAAGCCAGTGAAGATCAGTGGTGAGCCGATTGCTAATTTGTTTGCTTCGACGAGCGGTACGGATTCGGATTGGGTGGTGAAACTGATCGACTTGTATCCCGATCAGGTTGCCGGTCAACCAAACATGGGTGGATATCAGTTGATGATTTCCGCGGACATTTTGCGCGGGCGTTTTCGTGAGAGCTTTGAGTTTCCGAAAGCGATTGAACCGAACACGCCACTGCTGTTCCGGTTCGCGCTGCCGACGGCGAATCACGTTTTCCTGCCGGGTCATCGCATTATGGTCCAGATTCAGTCGAGCTGGTTTCCGCTTTACGATCGAAACCCGCAGACGTTCGTGAAGAGTATCTTCTGGGCCAAGCCTGAGGATTTCAAGAAAGCGACACAGCGAATTTACAACTCGGCGGGAAAAGCGAGTTATATCGAACTACCCTTAGTGATGAGCCCGTAGTTAGACAGGATTTCCAGGATTTGCAAGATTGACAAGATAATCCTGTTAATCTTGAAAATCATGTAAATCCTGTCTCAGTATGATCGAAGCATTAAATCTTCTCATCGTAGTTTTGCTGGTACTGGCCAACGGGTTCTTTGTGGCGTCAGAGTTTGCGCTGGTCGGTGTTCGTAAATCGCGTATCGAGATGCTCGCGAAGGCGGGCAATCGCAGGGCGAAGCGAGTGCTGCCTCTGATTAATAATCTCAACGCTTACATCTCGGCAACGCAGCTCGGTATTACGCTCGCTTCGCTCGCACTCGGCTGGATCGGAGAGCCGGCGGTGGCCCACCTGCTCGAGATCCCGCTCAAAGGTCGCATCTCAGACGCGTTGCTGCATACGATCGCCTTTGCAGTTGCGTTCAGCATCATGGCGTTCCTTCACATCGTCCTTGGCGAACTGGCTCCGAAGACCCTCGCACTCGAACGCGCCGAAAAAACAGCGCTCGCGATCGCGCTGCCGCTGGAGATCTTTTACAGAGTATTTCGTTGGCCCATACAACTCCTCGATTGGGCTGGCACGAGAACAGTGCGCCTGTTTGGTCTTCACCCTTCGAGCAGTCATGCGTCGATCTACACTGAAGAAGAGCTGCGCCACCTCATCGACATTTCGCGCGCCAGCGGGCACATCGAACCTGACGAGCAACGACTCATCAATCGCGTCCTCGATTTTTCAGACGCGCAGGTGCGCGAGGCGATGATCCCGCGCACTTCTGTCGCCGCACTTCCCGTCACGGCCACGTTGGAAGAAGCCAAGAACGCATTTCGAAACTTCGGTTATTCACGTCTGCCGGTCTATGAAGGCACGTTCGACAAAGTCGTCGGCGTTCTGTTCCGGCGCGATCTCGAACCGTATCTCGAAGACAAGACCACACACGAGAGTTTCAGCCTGCGAGATCTGGTCCACAAACCCCAGTTCATTCCCTCATCCGCGCGTCTCGCCGCGGCACTCAAGCAAATGCAATCGCAGCGAATCCATCTCGGCTTTGTGGTCGATGAACATGGCGGCGTTGAA
>Ga0157373_10004309_pt1 | contig 10714 bp, 9 predicted proteins | sample C65metaG_FD_113460 | JGI IMG/M metagenome (GOLD analysis project Ga0157373, IMG submission 113460) | Corn rhizosphere microbial communities from Kellogg Biological Station, Michigan, USA - C6-5 metaG | ecosystem: Host-associated > Plants > Roots > Rhizosphere > Soil | place: USA: Michigan...
CGGCTGCGCACTCCCACTAGGCTGAAGGTTTGCGTCTCCAGGAACTCGTCGACACGCAACAGCCATAGGCTTTCCCGCACACGATGGCCGACTCTGATTCCTTTGCCTCCGGGATATGTCTCCGGCCTGCCCGTGCTTTCGAGAGCACGCTGCAGAGACATGCCGATTCTGTCGGCCTCTATCACACAGACTGTTCCTGGAACGCGTTCAGACATTGTGATACTTACGCGAGCGCAGATGCTTCCCGAATCGGCGTATCCGTCCACCGAACTGAACACTACCTGGCGTGACGCGCGGGGCCATCCCGGGAAAAAGACTCTTTGCACGAGACTTAAGATCTGTTGTTGCGCAAAGCTCTCGGGATTCCATGCCGACGTTCTTGCCGAGAGTGGCTGGGATGAAACCGTTTCCTGAGCCCATGAATCACGCGCGGCACTGGTGGCGAATGCGGGAGCACCCTGCGTATCAGGGGAACTCTGGCTGCGTTCGCGCGACCCGATCTCGTCTTGATCGGCGCTTACGAGTATGTCCGAAGCGGCGCTCACGATTGCACATCCCCTTCCAGAAATCTGCGATTGGCAGACGGCAAAGAAGCCAGCACTGGCGTGTCCAGAAATGCGGCAAGTTCCGACGGACTGCGGAATCCGGGATGCACATAGTCCGCCGCGAACGAAGCTCCGGCACTCACAACCATCGCAACCAGGAATCCGGCTAAAGACACAGACCAGGGCGATCGCTGTGGTAGCGCTGGCGTCCGGGCCGGCTGGATCATTGCCACATTCACGATCCCGCGTTCATCAAGGGCGTCCCCAATGCGTGCTTCCTCGCGCTTTTTCTGGTAAAGGATGTAGGTCTCTTCCGCCATCTTGGCATTACGCAACAGTCGTTGTTGCTCAATAGAGTTTCGCCCCAGGCTGCGGACCCTTTCCTGATATGCAGCCAGTAGTTGATGCTCGCCCACCGCTCGAGCCTGCAAGCCCTTCAGTTCTACTTGTGCCTTGTTCAGCTCAGATTGCGCCCAATCGTGTTCTGCGTCAGGTGAGGTGGTCTCTTCCCGGAGCGGATTGTCGATTTCGGCCGCTATTGCCGCTTTCGTTTCTGCAATTTGTTGGTCCACTTCCTGCACCAGTCGATAACTCGGCTGAAACTTGGTGAGCAACTCCGTTCGCTTCAGGTTCAGGTTAAGCAGGGCCGACTTCATTTTCTCCATCAGTTGCTGGTTGTCGGAGCTGCGGATCTCACTCGTGCGGCGCTCCGGCTGACTTGCCAGCATGGCTTGGAGAGCCTGTATGCGAACTTCGGTTGCGTGCACGGTGACGGGAATTTCCTGGTAGCGCGCTTCTGCGTCGCTCAGTTTCTGCAACGCTGCGTCTCGCTCCTGGGCAGCCATGATGGTTCCCGAATCTTCCATCATTGCCAGCAACGCGCTCTCTGCGGTTTCCAGATCTTTCCCGTATTTTTCCGCTTGTTGTTCGAAGAAACCGAATTCTCCCGACGGGCGGTGCACCTCCAGGTGCTTGGCTTGGTAAAAGTCGGCAAGGCTTCGGAGCACTCGGCCGGCCTGAGCGGGATCTGACGACCTGTACCGTACGACAATCATGCGTGTTTTGCGCAGGGGCTCGACCGTAAGTCTGGAAGCAAGGCGACGGGTCGCGCGCGCTATTGAGTTCTCCTTGTCCTTGTTCCACCACTTTTTCTCACGCTGATCCAGATGATGAACCAGAACAACTTTGCGAAGAATGTCGTCGTCTCGCAACAATTCGACTTCCGAGTTGAGTTCTTCCTCGGTCACATCGAAGCGGGAATATTCCGAGCTGCCGGTGGGCTGAGGCATCATGGGCGGATCCACTCGCCCGCGACGCACCAGAATCTTCATCTGTGACTCGTACGAGGGCAGCAGAACAGCGTAGAGGAGGGCTGCCAGGAAAATTGCTATAAAGCAAACAAGGAATGTCCGACGCCTTCGAAAGAGCACTGCGACGAGGTCGCGCCTCGTGGGGGAGGGTGTTCGGGCTATCCAACTGCGATCGACTATGCTTTCTTCCATCATCCCAGGACCAAACCGATTTTCCTTCTCAGAATGGCGTGGGGTTTAGGTAGACACCGGTTGTGGGAAGAGGCAAATATTTCCGAACTTTGGAGATCGTGCTCTGGGGGACAAAGATTATGTCTCCAGCGCGAAGACGCAGGTCTTCCGAAAGCTCCCGAGTTTTCAAAAGCTTCTTGATATCCAGTGTTCGCGCCTCAGCCTTATCGTCCGGTTTAGGACGAAAAAGGACCACCTCCGAGTGCCGCGCCTGGCCCGTGAAACCGCCGGCAATCGCCACCGCCTCAATTACCGTGGTATTCGAGCGCAGTTCATACTTTCCCGGGCGTATCACCTCGCCCGAGACGATGAAGTAAGGCTTGTCGAACTCCTTCAGCGTTACCGTCACCTCCGGATTGCGCAGAATCTCGCTATACGCGACGTCGATTTGTTCCTGCAGTTCAGCCAGGGTCTTTCCGCTCGCGAATACGGCGCTAGTGCCCCGTAATGCGACGAAGCCGTCGGGCTGCACCGCCAACGTCTGGTTAAACTCCGGCGCGAAGGGGAAGTTCACTTCCACTGTGTCACTGTATTGCAAACGATAAAACGGGCGGCGCCCTCCCGTGAGTCCCAAGCTCAAAGCGCCGCCCATTTCTCCCAGGTTCCCGGTCGCCGTTGCGCCGGAAGCGACGCCGGCCGAAGCATCAAGTCCACCCTCCTGCGCAACAGCGACCTCGATTGCCTGCTGCGACAAGAATGCCGCAGCAGCTATGAATGCAGTTAGGAGAGCGGACCTCATGCTCGATGCCTCAGCCGGTCTTACTCTTTCTCTTTGACTCGTTCCGAAGGAACATTACTTCGGGTCGCGATGTGCGACAAGACGAAGAAACTGTTATCTACTTTCGTCCACACGCTCCTGCTGAGGCGAACAGCTCTCCAATCCAGCCACGAGGTCTGAGCGGAATGGACATGGGAGAGATACTCGAACCGCGCTGCAATAAATCTGAGGCGAGCGGCTATCGACTTTCGCTTCGTCTACTTAAGTGCATATAGTTTCGCCGCATGGCTTGGTCCGGATTGAACCAGGCTGTTCAGTCCGGCTGCAGCCACTGGTCCGTTAACCACGTACTTTCGAAGTCGTTACATCGGCCGGCTGATTATCAGCACCAATACTCATGTGATTTCCGTCACCGTTGCAGCGTGACCCATGAACATTCGAAACGGCGAATTCTCGGTACAGTTTGAGGTCTGCCAGGGGTCTGCGGCCCGAGAACAGTTATGAGTGATCCCATAATCCGATCCGACCGGGTCAGAATCTTGTTAGCCGATTCAAGCACCATGCGTTCTCAACTGCTCTCCGGTGCGCTGCGCCGGCGGCCTGAATTCAAAGTTGTTTCATGCTCGATGAGTTCTGACAGCATCCTTAAGCCCATTCAAGCTGAAAGCATCGACATCATTCTGGCGAACACCGACCACCGTGACGATCTCAACCGCGGCTTTAGTATCCTGCATCGCGTTCACCTGACCCGACCTGACATTCCCAAGATTCTCATTGTCGATACGTATGATCGCCAACTAACTATCAACGCGTTCCGTTCGGGGGTGCGCGGCATCTTCTCATTTAGTGAGAGCAAGTTTCGCGACCTATGTAAATGCGTCCATGTCGTGCAAAGCGGGCAAGTGTGGGCGAATACCACGCAGGTACGACATCTTTTGGAACTTGTCACTCACGTGCCCTCTCTCCGTGCCGTTAGCCTCAATGGCAAAAGCCTGCTTACTCCTCGCGAGGAGCAAGTCGTCGCCTTGGTCGCAGATGGAATGAGCAATCGCGAGGTTGCGATCGAGTTGGGACTCCGCGAACACACTGTCAAAACCTACTTGTTCCGGATTTTTGAGAAGCTCGGCGTGTCGCGCCGTGTAGAACTCGTCCTGTTCGCAATCAGTCACGGTTACAACCAGCCTGCCGAGTGGATGGCCGGAACTGTCTGATTACAGCTGCTCTCTACCCTGATACTTTTTTCCTCCCGGGTTGTTCGGCTGGGCGTGCACCCGTCATTCCGCTTCCGTGTCCGCGTCTGTATGTCTAAAATAGGAGGCGCGAGGGCTCTTGGGCTCACAGGGAAGCAAACAACGTCGCTGGACCGTCATTGTTTCGGGTCTTCTGATCGGCACGCTAGCGCTGATTGTTACTTTCACAAATCGCGCGGCATTTCTTAGCCCGACCTCCGTGGTGGTGGTCGCTGCAGTCGGCCTTGTCGCTGTGCTTCTCCAATTGCGTTTTCGCGATCCGGAACTGCCGGGGATCAACGCCCCGAACTGGCTCAATGTGCTGGCAATTGTCTTCGCGATGGTCGCTTTCTTCGGCGACGTCCTGCACATTCGACCGCAGATATTGGAAGTGGTCGCACTGCTGGCGGTCGGCTGCTTTGTGATAAGTGCCGGGATCGTCATGCGCGAGCTTCGCAAACGTCGCACCTGACGGATCACTGCTTTGCAGGAACTTATTTCGGCAGCTGAAAATCGATTTCTATCGTGGTCTCGACCGGTACGGCTTGTCCCTCTAACTGGTAAGGCTGAAAACGCCACCAGCGGACGGCGTCTACCGCGGCTCGCGCCAGGAGTGGGTGTCCGCTAATCGGAGAAACGCTCTTGACCGCGCCATCGGGCGCTATGCTTGCGCTCACGATCACCACTCCTTCCAATCTCGCCTTTTCCGCATCCGCTGGGTATTCGGGATCAACCCGGTGCAACAAGTGCTGCTGCATGACCGTTCCCGGAACCTGTACGGCACGCTGTGGTACGCCGCTGGTGGCATTCACCCCGCTCGTTTGATCCCAACCGCTGTACCACCAATAACCCAACGCAGCAATTGTGGCGATTGCGAGAAGCAGAACCCACCTCAACTGTGGTCGCCAATCAGAGGAGTGCTTGCTCGGCAGCCGCCTTCTTACCGGGATTGCGTGCGACGTTCTTGCGCCGTCCTTTGTCCGCGCGTCGTCCTTCGTGGGTACAAGCTCCGGCGCGGGTGGCACTCCCGATCGTTCCTGAGCCATTCGCGCCCATGTACGCAGTGCTGTTAGCTGCTCCGCAGACATGGCGATGAACTGAATTCCGCATCGTAATGGACCGTGGTGCCGCACCACCGCTTTTGCCTGCACCGGTTCCAGTACAAACGGCAGTTGCAGCGATATGCCAATGGCTTCGCCGGGTTGTAGCTCACCGGCTAGTACTGCCGATACCCCACCTTCGCCGACGTCTACGGACCGCCCAGGAATCGTAGAGGGTACGCCGGAGCGAAGGACCACCACATCAACTGGAACTGCGACAGCAAAGCGTCCGAAACGTCTTCGGTTCGAATTACCGGGGTTCGGAAGGGATACCAGTTGGCTCATACGTCATTCGGTCGATAGCCCATGACTCTCTATTTCGAGCAAAGGAGAAGAGGCTTGTAGAGCGTGTTTTTTGCGAGGTTACTGAGAGTGGCGACCTATGTCAATGCGCCAGAAAACGAAGGTAACGCGAACTTAGAAGGGCTAAAAAGGTAAAGCCCGGAAAACTCCCGGGCTCGGTCGAGCGTTAGACGATGTCTTGAACCCATTACGGCCAGCGCTTGGCGCTATCTTCCCAACCGGCTGCCCGTGCCGTCTGCACGGCAGGAGTCGCGGTAGCCGCCGGCTGCGGAATCCGGATCGGCTGTTGAGCCGGAGTGTTTGTGGTCAGGGTTGGTTTGCTGGCCGACAGCTCCGCTGACGATTCGTCGGAGAGCAAGGGGGCTGCGACTCGTAACGCCTCTACCTCTTTCTCCAGCCGCGCCAGTTCAAGTTCTTTCTGTCTTAGAACTTCGTAGACGTTCTTCATCTTTTGACCACCTGAGAGCAATATTCCGTTTGGGAAACAGATTCACCTCACTTTAAGCAGGCCGCTTTTGGATGTCAAGGATTTACGGGCCTTTTGCCAGGCCTTCCCGCAAACAGCGGCATCGGACGGGCTCTTTTCCAGCGCGTTTCAGCTTTTCCGCCCGACCGGGTTTGTTAACCCAGCACCTTGGAGCGTCCTGCTCCGGACGGTGACCCCTGCGAAAGTAAAGATTCTTGCGATAGAGCCGATAGTTAATTCCAGCACCATACGCATGCTCGATGGCATACTTTATGCCCAAGATCCTTATCGCCGATGACTCTCGATTCCAGGTGCAGTTACTGGCTTCCTATCTGGGCAAAGGCTTCGAAGTAACCTCCGCTTCCGATGCTTTGCAGGCGTGGATGGGGGCCCTCCGCTCGAAACCTGATGTGATTCTGCTGGACATCAATATGCCCGGCGGCACGGGACTTGAGGTCCTGAAACGTTTGCGCATGTCCACCAAGACCCAACATATCCCAGTAATCGTTGTCAGCGGAAACGAGAGCGAAGAGACGGAAAAAGCTGTTCGCGACCTCGGCGCCGCCGACTTCCTTCACAAGCCTGTAGAAAAGGATCAACTCTGCGGTACGGTTAATCGTGTCCTTGGCGTCCTCGATCATCAGGCGAACAGGTCCTGAGGGCCAGACCCGGCGAGCTTCAGTTCCCTCGGTTAACCTGTACCAGTGCATCTCCTGATTATTGGCGGTAGTGGTTTTATCGGCCCCTACGTTGCCAGACAACTGTGCGACGCTGGGCACAATGTCACTGTCTATCACCGCGGGCAGCATGAGTCGGCCCTCATCCCTGCTACGGTGAAACACTACAGAAATCCAGCGGCTTCGACGCCGCTCGTAGACTTCCCAAAAGATTTGCTGCATTGTGAGTCCGACGTCGTCATCCACATGATTGCCATGGGTGCAACTGAAGCGCGAGCGGCTGTAGATGCGTTTTTCGGCCGATCCAGACGCATTGTCGCGCTCAGTAGCGGTGACGTTTACCTCGCCTATGGACGCTTCACTGGACTGGAGCCGGGGCCCGTGCAGGAGGGGCTCTTAACCGAAGAGTCGCCGTTACGAACGGCGCTCTATCCATATCGGTCGAAGGCGAAATCGCCCGACGACCTCAGTTATTACTACGAAAAGATCCTGGTCGAGAGGGAACTGCTCGGGCAATCTGCTTTACCCGCCACGATCCTTCGATTGCCCAAGCTATATGGGCCCGGTAACAATGCCGATTTGGCAACTGTATACGGTTTCCGCAATCATCCCCATTGGCGATGGACGCATGATTATGTCGAAAATGTTGCGGCCGCGATCGTACGGGCTTCGCTGACGGACGCGGCAGCTGGCCGCGTCTACAATGTCGGCGAGGAGTACACGCCGACTATCGAGGAACGCCTCCGTACGCTTCCGCCGTCTAGTGTGGTGACGGTGAACGCACCCACGTACAACTTTCGCCAGGACATAGCCTATGACACGACTCGCATCCGCCGCGAGCTAGGCTATAGCGAGATCGTTCCCTACGAACTGGGGTTGAAACGGACGCTCTCAGCCAGCGAGACTAGTTCGGGGCTGCGCATGACGTAACCGGCGGGCCGATGACTCCGTATCCGATTCCCAAAAGTGCATCGGCGCTGAGGTTGACGGGTGCTACGGATTGAATCGCGAATATCCCTTAAACCTATAACTCGCGAGCCCTGGTTGCTCCATCTCGAGTACTTTTTCGATGCTAAAGGCGACCAGGCGCTGAGCTCCCGGAAAATCACTGCGGTCGCGATCCCAATCAATAGTTGCTCGTCCCGATAGTTGCAGCGTGCGCCCGCGTTCAAAGTCGGGAAACAACAAGCCGGCCTTAGGATTGACCACGATGTTGCCCAATGTGTTAAACATCCTGTTCCCACTGTAGTCAGGAATAACGAGAGAATTCGGGCCTTCAATTTTCACGAATCCGGGATTGCCTCCGCGATGGGATGCGTCTGCTCCATACTCAGGATGAGCGCTGGCGATGAAGAGCGTGTCGGCGAGTTCTATCCAACGTTGCTGATCCGGGTTGAGGGTCGTGCCGGTCAGCACGTGCGGATCCGACGGGGTTTCTGCTCCGGAACCATCACCGATGACCCGCTCCTGAATGTACTGCTGACAATTGCCATATACCTGCCGGGCATGAATCCGCAGGCTTCTGTCGGGCAGAACTTCTGCTTCACCGTTGATACGGATACGGCGCCGCGTGCTAAACTCGATGACGAGCATTCCAATAACAGGATTTGTCTCCAGGTTCTTAAGAAGCGGGTCGCCTTTAATCTCGAACGGCTCAGTTTGAACCGTGGTCACGTCCAGAGCACGCACAAAACCAGGCTTTCCCACTCTCAGCGACGCCCAGAGCCCGCCATCCAGATCCACGCTGGCGAATACAGCCAGACGTTGCCCAACAAGGAACGCGGCCCACGCCTCCGGGATGCTGGCATGGATGCCTCGCCCTGAAAGCCCGCTTACCCCGGCGCGTTGCTGGACCGCCAGCTCGCCGGAGTGCCACGCTGAGCCGTCGGGTTGATTCGCATGCATGTGTCAGTCTCCGGTGGCACGATGACAACCAGCCATTTCAGCCGATCCGCGATTCGTGAGAGCTTCGGGCTGCCGCGTGGATATTGCCCAGACCTGCTCTGCGACCCCAATGGGCAGGCGGTATGGTCCTGTTGTGATACTCCGAGGGGTTCTAGCGATGCAGTTTTTGTTGATTTGCGCCAGCGAGCGCGCGGCAGCGTGCCGGCGACTCCAATCTGCTATCCTGCCGCGCATGCGAAAGCGTCTAGGTATCGCAGTTCTGCTGCTGCAGTTGACCTTTGTCGTTACGCTGGCCAACGCACGCGTCGTCCGTGTGGAAATCACTTCCCGCAGCGACGTTTCAAATGGCATATCGTTCGGCAGTGCCGGAGCCTACGAGCGGATCGAAGGGCGAATTTACTTCTCGGTGTCCGCGGCCAATCCGCATAATCAGCGGATCGTCGACCTCGATAAGGCAGTAAATCTGAAGGATGGGAAGGTCGAGTTCTCCGCCGACTTCGTCGCGCTGCGGCCGAAGGATTCAAAGAAGAGCAACGGCTCAATGCTGCTGGAAATCCCCAATCGCGGCCACAGCCGAATTGTCGCCCTGCTGGACGGAGGCGATTGGAATGCTGCCACAGACGCGGGCGATGCCTGGCTCCTGCGCGGCGGCTACACCTTCGTTGCACTCGGCTGGCAATGGGACGCGGTCGGCGACGACGCGCTGAAGCTGTACGCCCCCATCGCTAAGGAGAATGGCAAAACTATCACTGGCCTGTTGCGTGGCGACCTGATGCCTTCAAAAGTTATGGAGGATATTCCGCTCGGCCACCTCATCATTGGAAATCTCGGAGGCACTGAATACCCCGTCACGGCGCCGCAAGACCCCCGCAACACCCTGACTGTCCGTGACTCACGGGAAGCGCCGCGAGTCGCCATTCCCCGATCGAAATGGCAGTTCGGGCATATGGTGAACGGCAAGCTCGAACTCAGTGATCGTCACATTCACCTCGATGGTGGTTTCCAGCCCGGGAAGATTTACGAATACGTGTATGTTGTTTCTGATCCCGTCATTGCTGGCCTGGGTTTCGCAGCCGTCCGCGATTTCGCGGCCTATTCCAAGCACGCTTCGGATGCGATCGCACCTGCCGTTCGTGTCTATGGAGAAGGAATTTCGCAAAATGGTCGATTTTTCCGCGACCTGCTCTATCAGGGATTCAATGCCGACGAAGAGGGCCGCATCGCCCTCGACGGAGTTCTGGCGCACGTTGCCGGTGCCGGACGCGGTAGCTTCAACTATCGCTTTGCGCAGCCCTCCCGCGACGCTCAGCCAACCTCGTCAGTGTTCTTCCCGACCGACATATTTCCTTTTACCGACGAACCCGAAAGTGATCCGTTGAATGGGCAAAAGGCAGGACTGCTCGACCGCGCCGTCGCCGATCATGTCGTGCCCAGGATATTCTTCTCCAACACTTCGTACGAATATTGGGGACGCGCCGCATCGTTGATCCACACCACTCCCGACGGAAAACAAGATGCGCCCGTCTCGAAAGATGTTCGCATCTATCACTTCACAGGACTGCAACACTTCTCTGGGCCATTTCCACCGGCAAAAGGAGAAGGTGACCTGTTGGGCCAACAGCCGCAATCGCCTCTGCCCATCCGCTATTTCTGGCGTGCGATGGTCGCCAACATGGATGCATGGGTTCGCGACAACACTGCGCCGCCGGACAGTCGCTATCCTAAAATCTCCGATGGAACCCTCGTGCCACTTGAAAAGTATGACTTTCCTTTTATTCCGAATGTGAACAGGCCCCACGAGCTGAATGCAGCCTACCCGCTAGACTACGGGCCTAACTGGCGCGACGGTATCCTCTCGCTTCAACCGCCAAAAGTCGGTCCCTCGTTCACCGCGCTTGTGCCGCAGGCCGATGCCGACGGAAACGAGCGGGGCGGAATTCACCTGCCGGAAATCGCGGTTCCGCTGGCAACCTACGCCAGCTGGAATTTGCGCGATCCCTCCATCGGAGCACCGGAGCAGCGCGTCTCCTTCGAGTGTTCTTACTTGCCATTTCCCAGGACAGCGGAAGACCGTCGCAAGTCATCCGATCCGCGCCAGGCCATTGCTGAACGCTACTCCAATCGCGAGGACTACCTGCTGCGCTACCGACAAGTAGTTGATCAACTCGTCGACGAACGCTGGATCCTGAAAGAAGATGCTCCGCTTTTATTGCAGGCTGGTGAACGGGAG
>Ga0157373_10004310_pt1 | contig 10713 bp, 11 predicted proteins | sample C65metaG_FD_113460 | JGI IMG/M metagenome (GOLD analysis project Ga0157373, IMG submission 113460) | Corn rhizosphere microbial communities from Kellogg Biological Station, Michigan, USA - C6-5 metaG | ecosystem: Host-associated > Plants > Roots > Rhizosphere > Soil | place: USA: Michigan...
CATTACTATTCCATATAGTTAGAACTAATTATAACTTAATCGAAAAAATTAAAATTTTAATATCAATGATCATAATAAAAAAAGGGATTGGATTCAAGTTGATATTGTGATAATGATAATCATTAACATAAGTTTTTTTTAATTTTCTATTTGATTTCGTACGATTTTAATTCTAATATGGATTGATAAGGGAACATATTTAAATATTAATTTAAGTCATTGTTTTTATAATAAAATATGTAAAAATCGATCAGGCTTCAATAAGTTTAATGAGAGTAGATATGCCTAAGAAATTTGAGAATTTTAATAATCCTAGAAAGAAAGCACTCACAGGGATGAAGCAAAGCATTTCTACTGAACTATGGGAAAAAAATTCAGACTTTTTGACCCAATTAAGAGAAAAAATTGCTAAACATGCGGTGTCACATCATCCTGCAATTGATATTTTAAATAACGGAGAAATTAATAAAGAAAATTTAAAAAAAATACACTTAGAATACCGCCATGCAATTGTACAAACTTTTACTGACGCATTGCTCATGGCCCAATTTCAAACTAAACAACTAGAGCCAAGATTGCATGCCGGAGCGAAAATGTTTCCGCGTTTTCTTTTGAGCCTAAATATTTTTGATGAGTTTGGATTTCGTCCAGGTTTAGACAAAGATGGTTATTATCAGGGAAATCCTGAATATGCTCACTATCCTTTATTTGAAGACGTATTAAATGATTTTGGTATTACGGAACAAGATCGTTTGACTTATCAGCCGACTGAAATTGCAAATCAAGTTAGAGTGTTTTTAGAAAATGCTTATGATGACTATAAAGCTGTTTCAGCCTTATTAGCAGTCGCAGAAGAAGAGGTAATTCTTTATAGCCCACCGTTACGTAAAGCGACTAAAGCTGTAGGTTTAGAGGTAGAGGGTGGTGGTTATTATCATGTACATGGTATTTCTGAAGATGAAAGTGCCGAAGCCGCAGACGATGATCATGAAGAAGACTTATGGTATGTCTTAATGCAAGCTTGTACAGAAGAAGATTATAACTATATTGAAAAATTGTGCTTAGAGTATTGTGATTTATGGGAAAAATTTTGGGATGCTCAATTAGAACATACAGAGCTTATGCGGAAGAAAATCTTAGCTTAATAGAAGAAATAGAAGTATTGAGTTTAGAAAAAACGTATTTTAAAGCAGTTAAAATTTTAAGATAAAATAAAATTTACATTTTGATAATTAAATTTTGAATATTGTTTATAACGGTAAAACGAATTCTATTTAGATAAGCATTAAAAAACCTCATAAACTTTTTAGTTTATGAGGTTTGTATTTGGTGGGCCCACCGTGACTTGAACACGGGACCAACGGATTATGAGTCCGCTGCTCTAACCAACTGAGCTATAGGCCCTATAAGTCAGAAAAGCTTTAAATCTCAAGGCCTTTCAGTGCGTGCAATACTAATCAATTTTTTAATCAAACACAAGTCATTTTCTAAACTAGGCGCATACAAGACCCAAAAAATATTGTGTTATTTTGGTTAAATATTACGAGCGAGAGTGATTCTAGCGTATGAGCACTTCATGAGTAAAGTGAACTTAGTTATTTATCGATCAATTAGAACTTATGCCAGTCAGAAGTTTATAGTGATTGGGTTTTAGTTAATTATCAGTTCGAATAGTTAATTCTCTTAAAACATCTTTTGTTTGAAAAATAATCAAATTTCAGGTTGATTGAATATTGCTTAAAATGTGACCAAATTGGTTTTTCAAAAAAATTACACACATAATTTATACATTTATGTCTTACATAGAATTTATAAATATTTGTTCAATAACGACTATAGAATATTCTAAATAAACTTAATTTAAGAAATATTTATCTACGCTAAATATTTAGAAAACGTATAACTTTATAAAATCCTATTTATAGAATGATGTACTCTTATCATAGTCAACTTTATATCATTTTAATGAGGGTTATTCTTTGCAGTTTAATAGTTACTGTAATAAATCTAGTGAAGGTAAGTAATTTTTTAACTGATTAAAATCAAATATTCTAATTAATATTCAAAAAATAAGAGTACAAAGATAATATTTATGAAATTAATTTTGTTCAGGGCATAGGGAAAAAATCCATAAGCTTTAACGAGGAAATACAAAAAATAAGGGAGCAAATTGAGCCTCCTTAAAATTAAGACCTTTATCTGATTTTATTAAAAAATTAGAACTTTTTAGTGGGAGAGTTGAAATTTTTTTAATTGAAATTTCTTTCTTTTTTCTCATGTGTTTCCTATACAAAACTTAAAGTGTGACTACTTTCACGCTCGATACAAATGATTGTATTTTATTGAATTTATTCTTGACTAAAATGCTAGGTTTTAATAAAGTACAAATGTATTTTCCCAAAATAAAAAACTATTGCTTAGTCCTGAAATACAGTAAGAAGCCTGCTTTTTTAAGTAGGCTTCTTGCTTTTTGTAATATAGAGAAAATAGGAAAGACCAATAATCTAAATTTTAAAAGTAAGTATATAATTAGAAATAAAACTATAGAAAGATCATGTGTGCTCAGAGAGCTACTGTATAAGAAATTATAAATTTTCTTGAATAATCTGAATGAGTTCTCGAGCCGCTTTAGATAAGGGGCGGTCTTGAAGCCAAATTAAGTAAATGGATAGAGGTAAATGATTTTTAGTATTTTTAAAATCTAAAAGAACTAAATGACCTTGTGAAATTTTTTCTTGTACTAATGATAACGGGAAATTTCCCCAACCGAGTCCTGCTTCAACCATATTAATTGCTGTTTGTAGACTATTCGTTTTCCAGTACATAGCACCAATAATTGACCGGGAATCTGTCATTTCATGGTCGCTACTCGCCACTACAATTTGTCTAATATTGATTAACTCTTCAATAGAAAAATGCTTTGTTTTTTCTTGTAGAAGAGGATGACTAGACGAGATAGTGGCAACGACTGTTTCAGTCATTACTAATTGCAGATTTTCACGCATTTTTATATTGAGGTCTGAACCAGCTAAGCAAAGACTAATTTCTTCCCTATAAAGTGAATTAAGGATGTCATCTTGAGGTGCAGTAATAACCTCTATATTTAGTAAGGGGAATTTATCAGCTAGCTTCTTTATTGAAGAAAATAATAGTTTTGTATTTACATCTGAGACCACACCAATACGTAACTTACTCTCTAGTCCTAAAGAAAGCTCATGGGCATGAGTACTAAATAGTCTAAGTTGTTCAGAAATAATTCGTGCTTGAGGTTCCAAAGCTAATGCGGTAGGTGTAGGAATGACCTTACGTGGAGTACGTTCAAATAAGGTGTAACCCAATTCTGCTTCTAGATTAGCAACCGCCATACTGACTGCTGAGGGTACCCGATTTAGTTTACGGGCGGCCGCAGAGAAAGATCCTGTATCTAGTACAGTAATAAAGAGTTCAATATTTTCGCTGTTAAAATTCATTTTGATATCAGTAGAACTGAAAGCCATTAACTTTATATATGATTTTGACTGAAATTAAAATATAAAGAATTAGTTAGAGTTTGCCTATTATGCAAGGTGTAAAACGTCGAATTGTCTATGTTTCTGCTTATGAAGTCATCGGAATGATTATTTCATCAGTAGGTTTAGCGATTTTGGCAGGTGATAGTGTTGAACATACAGGACCACTCTCTGTCATGATTATGACCATCGCTGTAACTTGGAATTTTATCTACAATATTTTATATGAGAAGTGGGAGGCTAGACAAAGCAGTAATGTTCGTACAGTTAAGCGTAGAGTTGGACATGCTATTGGTTTCCAGCTTACCTTAGTCCTATTTTTGATTCCTCTTATTGCATGGTGGATGGATATTTCTCTGATTGCTGCTTTTTGGTTAGATGTGGCCTTTATTATCATTATTCCTATCTATACTTTTATATTTAATTGGAGCTTTGATAAGTTATTTGGATTGCCTGTTTCGGCACAAGCTAAAGCATTGCAAGAATAGTCACTAAATCAGCTTAATAAGCTATCAAGGTGTGTGACTTTGATAGCTTATCTCTAGTTTAATTATTTGATTTGATCAATGACTAACTGCTTTGAAAACTTAATTTGAGCTTTCTTGGCGAAAATATAATAAATTACTGCTGTAGAAATAAGTCCTACCAGCCAGGATAAGTCGATCCCTCCTAACATTGCAGCAATTTGTCCCGTATAAAATTTACTATCAATAAAGGGCAGTTGGATCAAAATACCTAGAAAATAGCAGGTGATACCAATTCGATTCCAACGGCCATACTTGCCATTTGGATCATAGAGCGCATCTACATCACATTCTTCTTTAGAGATAAAGTAGTAATCAACCAGATTAATAGCACTCCATGGAATAAAGAAGGTAAGTAAAAACAAAATAAATGCTTTAAAAGCGCTTAAAAAAGTATGTTCACCTATAATTGCAATAAATGTCGAAATCACAACCATAGCTAAGACAATGAGTAATCTTGTTATTTTTGAAATTTGATTTGTCGATTTGAAACTATTCCAAACTGTAGCAATGCACATAAAGCTACCGTAAGCATTTAAGGTTGTCAGAGTAACTTTGCCAAAAGCGATACTAAAATATAAAAAGGTCACGACGAGGGCAATTGGGTTCATACCCACAACATATTGAACTTCATTTCCGACAAAATTACCGTTTGCGACCTGAGCAATCAAAACACCTAGGCTCATGGAAATTTGTGAACCCAATAGAGAACCTAAACCAACGGCCCAAAATACACGAGATGAAGACGTTTTAGTTGGAAGATAACGGGAGTAGTCTGCAACATAAGGCCCAAAAGAAATTTGCCAAGAAGCAGAAAGTGAAACTGCTAATAAAAATGAAGACCAACTGAAATGACGTACTGCTAAGAGTTCAGATAAATCAGAAAGTGCTAAAATTTGAGTCAAAATAATTACAAAAGCGATCAAACCAATAATACTGGCTACTTTGCCTACCAAATGAATTAAACGATATCCAATCGTTGCAAATATAATAATCAAACATGCGTAAATTAAGATGCCAGTTGTATTGCTCACATGTGCTAGATGTGCAATTGCTTTACCAGCCAATACTTCTCCAGTTGCGGTAAAGCCAATATACATGAGGCAAACAAGTATGATTGGAATACAAGCACCATATACCCCAAATTGCACACGGCTTGAAATCATTTGAGGAAGGCCAAGTTTAGGACCTTGGGCGGCATGTAGTGCCATAACGGCAGCACCAAAACATTGTCCCACGAATAAACCAATAATAGACCAAAAAACATCCCCGCCTAATACAACTGCTAGCGCACCAGTCACAATGGCTGTGATTTGTAAATTAGCACCAAACCAGAGGGTGAATTGAGCAAATACTCCGCCATGTCTTTCATTTTCTGGAATAAAGTCAATACTTCGGTTTTCAATAAAACTACTATTTGGTTTCTCAGCCGATGAGTCCATTTCACTCTCCTTGTCCTTTAAGAGTCCACTCTATTTTTATTAATTCAATATTTGTACAAACAAATATAAACATGTATATACAAGTAATTTGAAAAATAATCAAACAGTTTTTGAGGCTGTAAAAGCTAAAAGTGGCTTAAATAATTCATAGATAAATAGAAAATATATTTGATTAATTTTATTTTTTAAAAAGTTAAATAATTGAAAAATAATATATAAAAACGCCCTCTATAGAGGGCTCAACTTTATGCGTTTGCATCTAAAACGATTTGGAAATAAGTAGGAAGTTCAGAAAATTGTACGAGTTGGGTTTTATCTTCTTGCTTAAAATAATATTGATAATTTGGACTTTCTAAATGGTTATCTAGATATTGTGTTGCATCACTAAACTGTGCTTTTGCAATGGGCTTATCTTTCTTGCATTTAATAATAACAGGATTTACCGAATTTAATTTTACAGGAACACCATTTTCAAATTTAGCAGTTTCAATCAACAAAGAAATTTTGAAATCACCAAAATTTACACAAAAGTGGCCTCCATTTTCTGTCTTAACTTCGCGGTCAGAGAAAAGATCTTTAAATAAACTCTTCAGGGATTCTCGGTGTTTATCTAAAGCAAGTTGAAACTCATGATCTCGTTGCTCGATCTTTTCTTGCTCTTCTTGTAGCAATTTGGCTTGCTTTTCAATTGTTGTAAAATCCAGCTTCATTTTAATATCTCCTTTGGTTGTTTTAAAACTATATATGGCAATCTTTTATTAAGTTTTAAAGAAACATACATTATTTGTTACAACGGAATAATTAAGATGAGCTTTTGTATAAATCTTCAAAAATGTAAAAAATATTTTCGAAAATATAGGAACTTAAAGAGATTGTCGGGAGGTGATTTTGTATTTTATATTTGAAAATGCTGCTACATATTAATAGTAGATTTTAATGTAGCAGCATATTTCTTATTTTGTACAATGTTTTGCCATAAGTGGAGTACTTTTAATTTTTAAAAAACCTCCGCTACTCATTACACCAAGCATCACTAAAGCGGTTCCTACTAACTGCCAGATATTAAGCGTCTGCCCAGCAAGCAAAGCAATGATCATACTGAACACTGGTACAAAGTTAAAAAATACCGAAGCGCGGCCAGCACCTAATTTTTGTATGCCATTAAACCAGAATAAATAAGCAATCATGGTAGAGCAGATAACAACATATCCCATGGCTAAATGTGCATTTACAGGTGCAGATGCAATGGCTGAAAGAGGATTTTCAAATATCATACTCAACAAACCAAGTGTTATTGCTCCAAACATCATAGAAAAAGTCGTTGTTTCTAGCGGAGTAGCATTTTTTACATAACGACGAGACAGTACATTTGCGAAACAAAATCCAAATGCACCCAATAATATAAATAGATCTCCAATGTCTATTTTGAGATGAAGTAAAGTTGTTATATGGCCCTGACTAATCACAAGTAACACGCCACTTAAGCCAAATAAAACGCCTAAAAATTTACTAGTGGTAAGTTTTTCACCATCTAGCATGATTGTCATTAATAGAGTCATTAAGGGGGTAGTTGCCATAATTAAAGCACCGTTTACGGCAGATGTCGTTTTTAAGCCATAAAAACAGCCTATGTTGAAGCCTGCAATTCCAATTACCCCAATCACAAGGTAGATAACTAAATTTTGGCTTAAGGCTGCCCATCTTAATTGGCCTGTTATTGAAAAGATCAGAATTAAGCCTAGGCTTGCAATTGAAAACCGTTCAGATGCAGCAGATAGCGGAGGCATATGTTGAATGATATAAGACATTGCATTAAATGCTGATCCCCAAAAAAACATTGTTAAGACAACACCAGCATAGGCATAAGCCACCGTTCTGTTCATGGACAGGCTCCCATCAAGAAAGGTTTTATTCTGGGCAATTACATAAAGGTGTACAATTCCATATTAATACACTTCTAATGTGAAAATTTGCACAATGATTGATTGGGAAAATTTACATTACTTTTCAGTTTTTACAGAAGAAAAGTCACTGTCAGCGGCTGCCCGAAAATTGGGAGTAGATCATGCAACTGTATCTAGAAGAATTGCCCAGCTAGAACAAAATTTAAAACTTAAATTAGTTGATCGTAGACCACGCACCTACATCCTAACTCCTGATGGTGAACGTCTTGCGCAAGTGGTAGCTCGTATGATGGAAGAGACTTTTTCTATTGAACGTTTAACTCAGGCTGGTCAGCAAGAAGTGATGGGAAGTGTTTCTATCAGTATGCCTCCTTTAACTGCGGCACATCTCATCATGCCTCATCTGGGCAGATTTTATCGACATTATCCTCAATTAAAATTGCGCGTGCTTGGTGATGTTCATTATGTTTCTTTACAGCATAGTGAGGCTGATATTGCGGTAAGATTTGGCCGTCCTAAAGATGAAAATTTAGTAGCTCGTAAAGTAGGGGAAATACCCTTTGGAATATATGCTGGTCCAAATTATTTGGCCTCAACGGCTCCTGAAAATTATGAATGGATTAGTGTAGAAGTGGGGGGAGTACATGGTCAAAAACAGCAAAAACTAAAAGAAAGATTAAATTATAAAGAACCCATAATGGTGACCAACCATCCCGAGTTACAGTGGAGAGCTGCATGTGGAGAAGTGGGGTTAGCGGTCTTACCGGATTTTTTAGGCGCTCTTAGCAATTTAGTTAGATTACAAGATGATTATCCGATGAGTGCTGAAATTTGGTTAGTTACACATGAAGATTTACGGCATAGTCCAGCAATAAGAGTGGTAATGGATTTTCTTGTGAGCTGCTTCGAACCTTTTAAAGTTTAAGCTGTTAACTATCGATTTATATAAAAAGCTGCTGGAGTCCGCAGCTTTTTTATTTTGATATATTTAGGTTAAACTGACTTCTATTCCGTTGCGTAAATTAGATTGATCCTGGACAGAATTTGAATCAATTTTGGCATAGGATTTGGTGAGTATACGTCTAGCAGTAAAATTAATTGGTTTTTCTAAAAACTTTGGTAATTTAATACCAAGTGGATTGGTCTCGGTTTGAGACACTTCGGTAGTGACTCTAGTTCCCATAATATAGTCAAACCAAGGTTTAGTAACGCACCAATTAGCATTTTGATTACTTGTCATGTGATGATCATAGTGCCAAGGAATACGTTTTTTTGCATATTCTGAATCTAAATGTGCTTTTGAATGTACATGCCAATAATTCCATAAACCATAATAGAGCCCAGCTGTAAAAAATGGAGCGACAGGCAAAAAAATTGTAGCAGCTCCAGCTAATCCAATTAATGCTGTTTTTTCATTATAAATTTCAGCATTTTTAAACATCGATTCAGCATAACCTTCATCTTGAAATCCATTTAAGCGAGCGCGCTTATGATGAGCGATGTGAGTGAAAAATGGGCTATTACGATACTGACTTGGATATTCGTGTAACCAGACTTTATGAAAGTACCATTCAAGACCATTAGCAACAAAAACACCTACAGGAAAACCAAGCATATTGGGAACTTCTTAATTACAATTTAAAATGATTGTAAAAGAAGAATGTTTTATCCCTTTGACTTAGCAGGCAGCTAGATAAGTGTCATTAGAATCAATTTAACTATTTTGTTTACGCTGGCGATAAGCACTAGGAGTCTCACCAGTCCAACGTTTAAAAGCTCGCGTAAAAGCAGAGGGTTCAGAAAAACCAGTTAGATAAACTATTTGATCAATGTTTTCTTGTGTGTGAGCAAGTAAACGTCTGGCTAGTTTTTCCCGATGCTGATTTAAAATTTTCTCATAATTTATATTAATTGCTTGTAAATCTGCTCGAAGGGTACGAGGGTTACGATTTAATTGTTCAGCAATAAATTTTTGATCAAAATGCCCAGATTCAAGTAATCCATTGCTAAGCAAACGCTCAATAGCATAAACGAGTTGATGCTTTTCTAAAGTCAGTAACTGTTGTTCTGCAAGCGTTTCATGAATTCTTAATAATTCTGGTTCAGCAGCTGGTGAAGCTTTATTTAAAAGTACGCTAGGAAAAATAATAGAACCTTCCATTTGCCCTAAAATCACGGAGCAATTCCATATTTCCTCATATATTTCTGCTGATGCACCTTCTTGGTGGGGCAAGATAATTTGAGTAGGTCTGAACTCTTTATTTGTAATATATTTAAAAAAATTAAGAAAAATACCTATGGCACATTCAAGATAATGTCTTACAGGGTGCTTAAAACCAGACAGTATTGCTTGATCTTCCTTAATTGTTAATTTTAGGTCAAATACATCTGTAAGTATGGCTTGATATCTTAGGGTACGCTGTAGACCTTCTCCAAAAGTTGAGCTACTCAAAAATAGATATTCAATTACTAATCCCCTAAATGGTGGCATTTGACTACCTACATGCAAGCCAATATCAGGGTCTTCACTTATTTCTTCAGCCGCTGTCCAAAACCTTTGTTGAGTCGAATTATCTCTACGAATATTTTTATCGGGAGGCTGATTGGGTAAATTTACACTTGCAAAAATAGATGCTGCATCTAAGCCCATCTTTTGCATAGTCTGATAAGTCATCCACAAAAAAATTCCAGCATCTGAAGAACTTTTTGACATACTTTGATTACAACCATCCCTATAGAATCTATGGTGCATTCAATCATGATTTTAGTATTGATGCTATATCCTAGAAATTCATAGTATTTTAATTATCGGGAAAGAAACCAGCATCTTCACGTGCTTGCTTTAAAGCTAAGATAAAGCAGATTAATAAAAGGAATCCTATAAAAAAAAGAAAAAAATCGATGTTACTAATCGCAAAACCTATACTTGTAGCGCCTAGACTTAGTAATAAGATACATAATATTTTCCAAAAAATGAGCATGTTACGTTCTGATAAAAAGTCTAAAGATATTATTTGCAATTGAAGGGGAATTCTAAATTTATTTATGTTTTTTTTATTATAAATTATGTAATTCAGTAAGATTTTAATTTTTATGGTTTTGATATAACATTATGAAAATAAATAGATTTTTGTTTTACTGGGCTTGATGAGTGAATTTTAATTTTTCTTAAAATTAAGTTTTTATTAATTAATAGAATGATAATTCTTTAGAAACACTATAAAATAGTGCTCATGAATTAAATTTATTTTTTTAATTTATTTAAAACAAAATGTTATTTTAGCTATTAGAATCTTTGTTAAAAAAAGACTTGATCTTTAAGCTATTTTTTGAA
>Ga0157373_10004314_pt1 | contig 10710 bp, 4 predicted proteins | sample C65metaG_FD_113460 | JGI IMG/M metagenome (GOLD analysis project Ga0157373, IMG submission 113460) | Corn rhizosphere microbial communities from Kellogg Biological Station, Michigan, USA - C6-5 metaG | ecosystem: Host-associated > Plants > Roots > Rhizosphere > Soil | place: USA: Michigan...
ATGTCCGACTGAGGGATTGGATAAACTTCATGCCTGCCTACAATGAACCCTGTGAAATCAGGATCTCTGTCTTTCAGAGCCGGACCTAAATCACCCCAGCGTAGTAAATCGGCCCAGCGCCATCCTTCTCCAGCCAATTCTGTCACACGTTCATGTTTCAGCTCTGTTAGAAACTGTGTAGCATTCAGGCCCGGTTTCGCGATGGTCAATGTTGCAAGACCAGCTCTTTGACGTACCCTGTCTACGTACTGATATGCATCAGCAGTTCTGTTTAATCCATTGAGGCACTCCGCATACATCAGCAGCACATCAGCGAAGCGGATCAGACGGTAGTTGTTTGGTGAGCGGAAACCCTCCTGGTTTTTCCAGTGATCGTTCAGCAATTTACGGAACCAAACGCCATTGGCATCAGGTCCGTTACCATAACGATCCGCGAATGTTCTTCCATAGACCATTGTCGCATTCGGCCCGGCGGGATCAGTATTATTGAAGAGGAATGATGCCGCTAATCGTGGATCCCGGCCTCCCCCTACAGTCGTTTCCTGTAAAAATTCGTCGACCACCCATCTCCGCGCAGCACCATCAGAATACCCCACACCCGGAGGAGCAAAAAACTGGGAGATAGAGGTACCCGTATTATTGATTCTGCTTTCATCTACATCATCATCGGTACTTTCAGACTGGTTTTCACTGAATTGAATTTCAAAGACCGACTCTACATTATTTTCAGTATTGATACGGAAGTTATCACGATAATCATCAGTCAGGGAATAATAGGTTCTGCCTTCTCCTGTAATCAGGTATGCAAAAGCATCTGCTGCCTGCTGATACAGTTTTTGCTGAAGATAGGTTTTGCCTAAAAGTGCATAAGCAGCACCTTTTGTTGCCCTTCCTACTTCTGTAGCAGGGTAGTTCGGCGGCAGGTCTACTATAGCCTCTGTCAGATCTTTAGCCACCTGTGCATAGGCCTGTGCAGTGGTCGCGTTTGCAGGAACATCCTTAGGCTGTGAAGGTTCCAGCATTAGTGGTGGCCTTCCATAATAAAGCGTGAGGTTGAAATAGAATAAGGCCCTCAGGAATTTAGCCTCAGCGATAATTCTCTTTTTAAGGTTCTCATCCATGGTAATCCCAGGCACATTGGCAATCACCTGGTTCGCCCTGAACACGCCCACGTAAAGTGTAGACCAGGTTTGTGCGGTTAATCCATCATTATAATTTGTTTGGTTGAACCGCATTAAGTTGTTCAATCCACCATCACCACCTGAGCCAAAACCTTCATCAGATTTCAGAATCCCATGGTAAAACATCCACCGGGAATATAAACTTGCAGTACGGTAAAAAGTACCATAGACCGCATTAATTCCTTTCGTCGCATCCTCACCGGTTTTCCAGAAGCTGGCGATTGTCGGCGCATTGGGGTTTACGGCATCGAAATCCCGCTTACAGCCTGCCATAGTAATAAACATCGCAGCCAGTATAAATATATATTTTTTCATGATTTGCTCTTTTAATTAAAATCCAACACTTAAACCAAACGATATGATCCTCGACGAAGGATAGTTTCCATTATCTACTCCAGGCTCAAGGTTCGGATTTGCGCCAACTACATCAGGGTCTAATCCACTGTAGTTTGTAATCGTAAATAGATTCTGACCACTCACGTATAAACGGGCATTACTGATATTAGCCTTTGAGATCAGTTTTGACGGCAAGTTGTATCCTAGTTCGACATTACGCAATCTTAGGAATGAGCCATCTTCAATCCAGCGATCAGTATTGCCCCTTGCATTTTCATTGATTCCTCTATCATTAGCCGCAAACTGATAGCCCAGTCGCGGGAAAGAAGTATCTGTATTTGTTGGCGTCCATGGATTGATTGCGGTTCTGTAGTTAGAGTTACCATAACTATCCAGTTCCCTCAACACGTCGTTATACAACTTTTGTCCAAAGGCACCATACAATTGAATGGAAAGACTAAAGTCCTTATATCGTGAATTAAATTGAAGTCCGGTGGTGAATTTTGGAAAAGGAGAACCGGCGAACACACGGTCCTTATCATTGATGTCATCATTAGTACCACCATCCAGGACATTTACGTAACGGATATCTCCTGGTTTTGCATAGGCACTTTGCGCGCGATGTGCGTCAATCTCTGCCTGGCTTTGGAACAGTCCATCAGTCTTTAACACATAGTATTCACCGATGGAACGGCCCACCTGCGTCCGTGTGTTGCCAGACTGGATGTAGTTTTTAGGCAGTCCCGTATCTAGATCAATACCCAGACTCCCCAATTCTAATACTTTATTTCTGATCACACTTACGTTAGCAGCGATGTCCCATTTAAAAGCACCTTCAGATTGAGGGCGATAGCCAAGGTTCAGCTCCAGACCCTGATTTTGGATAGATCCAATATTGACAATCGGATCGCCCTGCAGGTTTCCAAGATATCCCGGTAATGGCTGGCTCAACAGTACGTCTTCAGAAATGGACCTGAAGGCATCAAAATTAACGGTAAACCGGTCGTTCAGCAATGACGCATCAAAACCCAGGTTGGTTGTTTTCTTCTTTTCCCATTTCAAATCTCCTGAAGCAAGTTTGGCCTGGATGGCTCCGGCATTGGTATTTTGTCCGGTACCCAACACCACATCTGGTGCCTGGTTGAGAAAGCCGATGTACTGATACGGACTCAATGTATTCACGCCCAGCACACCATAAGAAGCTCTTAACTTCAAATCTGAAATCCAGTCTACCTTAAAGAAGTCTTCTTTTGATATCCTCCAGCCTAAAGCTCCCGAAGGGAAATACCCCGTCCTGTACTGTGGAGAGAAGCGGGAGTCCTTATCAGCGCGGAAGGTGAACGTAACCAGGTATTTATCATTATAAGTATAGTTTAACCTACCCAGATAAGAGTCTAATAAACTTTTATAGAGGCTACCCGACGAGTTCCTCCCCTCTCCGGATGTTGATTGTAACGTAGTGAAATAATCGCCACCGAATTGTGCGAGCCTGATGCCACTGCCAAAGGTATTGTCGGTCTGTGTGGTTTGCTGAGTATAACCGACCACACCGTTGATGCTGTGTTTGCCTAATACATAATTGTAATTCAGCGTATGTTCAAACAGATAGCTTAAAAACTGGCTCCTGTTGTCGCTCAGCTGACTGAAATCAGGCGACTGATTCTGGTACCACGACCCATCTTTTCTAACCGATTTACTTTTGTCGAAGCTGGTTTCAAGCCCCACATTGAACTTATAGTTCAACCCTTCGATGATTTTAAAATCCATGAAAGCATTTCCGAGCAACTTGGCAAAGTTTGATTTGACAGAAGTGATGCTGGCAATGGCGATCTGGTTACGTGAAAAGGTATTGATACTCCCATTCGATCCGTATCCCCATCCACCAGGATTGTTGGTACTGATCAGGGAGTTGTCCTGAACAGGAATTAAAGGAACACTGGTGAACATGTCATACCATGGATTTCCTGCGAAGGCACCGCCCTGGAATGGCGATCTCGCAGTCGAAGAGGAGATGGCAATATTTTCTCCGAACTTGAATCTTCCTCGGGTAGTTTCTGTGTTTATCCTGAAGGAGGCACGTTCAAATTCCCGGCTGATGAGCACTCCTTTATCTTTAAAATAACCTGCGGAAATCAAATATTTGGAGCCGTTCCCACCACCTGAAACGCTGGCATTATAATCCTGAACAGCCCCAGTCCGAAGCGTTTCGTCAACCCAGTCGGTATTAACTGCACCATTGTAATTCGCCACCCCCGGCTGAACTGCCATTCCCGACGCCTGGTACGCGAGCGTATTGGTTGCCGCATACCCCGCAGCATCCATCATCTCATAGGTTTTAGGCACCTGCGACACACTGTATCTGGAAGTCACCGTAATCTTTGCCGGTCCTTCTTTACCTTTTTTGGTTGTAATTAAAATAACGCCATTACCCGCACGTGAACCATATATGGCAGCGGCAGATGCATCTTTTAAGATTTGGATGTCTTCAATGTCATTAGGGCTGACTGTAGTGTTTGGGTCTGCAATCATCCCATCGATGACATACAGCGGACTTGCGTTACCAAAGGTGGCTAATCCGCGGATGTTCACTACCGCTTCCTGTCCCGGTGCGCCACCATTCCTCACGGCCACTCCGGGAGTCTGACCCTGAAGCGCTTCTGGCAACGACCGTGAAACGAGCCTTTCTGTATTTGCAGTTTTTACAGAACTTGCCGCACCGGTCAGGTCTTTCCTCCTGATGGTTTGGTAACCGATCACTACAACGTCATCCAAAGCAGTACTGGATGGCTCCAATGTGACATTGATGACCGGGTTGGTTCCCACCGCTAGTTCTCTAGTCGTGTAGCCAATATAGCTGAACACAAGAGTCGCGTTGTCAGGGACTGAAATGCTGTACTTTCCGTTAACATCAGTGATTGCCGTCCTGCCACCACCTTTTACACTCACTGAAACACCCGGAAGCGTCTCACCCGTTGATGCACTTACCGTTCCGGTAACCTGTACATCGAATTTGTAGGTACTGCTTTCAATAGCAGGTTTGTGGGTTTCGAAGGCATAACCTGGAGAAATCATTGCCGCCAAAACCAATGGCAAAGCAAGTTTTCGTTTAAGGTTACCAACCTGCCCAACATGAAATAGGTCAAGTAGAATTCTTTTTTTCATAATAAGTTACATTTGGTTAAGAGTGCTTGATAGTTGTCGAGGACGCCCCCCGATAAAGGTGTCCGAAAGCATGGAGGTGTGCTGCCCGTCATTGTTCAAAAATTAGGTTCATATTTGGTTGTATACCATTAAGTCTGGAGGAGACTTAACATGAGCAATGTTAGAGAAACGAGGCTAAAAGGGGTATAAAAATTGTTTTTAATCCTGTAACAAATGTGGAATTTACGGGTATAAAAGCGGATCAACACCTTTTTATAATGAATTTTCATTCATGATGCTGTAAATTTTGAAACTGATATCTAAAATCTGAATGGTGACATCAGGGGCCGGTCAGCCAAAGAGCGCGCGTTTGTATATAATTCTTGTGGAGGAGACCAAAAGTCAAATTCCGGAGTTAAATAACGAAGGCCGGCTATAAAACCGGCCTTCATCGTTATTAGAGCAACTGCCTACCAATTTTTGTTGATGGCAAATGCATTTGTGTAGTACGTATTGACAATGTAATCTGCTGTTGCCCATGGATCCCTGCCGCCGGCACTTTGCTGCCATGTTATAAATGCGGCATACTCCTCGGGGGTAAATTCCCAGTTAAAAGTGATGATCGTAAAAGGACCGCTGAAGCACCAAAGGTCGTAGCTCACATAACCGGAGCCCCAGATTATCGAATTAGACGGATTTTCAGCCGGCACAGTCACTGAGTCTTTTGATTTTTCAGGTTTGAATTCACTTTGCGCCGAGCAAAGAGCAGTAGCGGTAAAGATGGCCAGGGCAGTCAGCAATAATGGTTTTTTCATAAAAATAGTATTTAAGTTAATGATATGGTGATTTGCAGAATGAGCGTAAAAAGATTTATGGCATCACCTCTGCGAGTTTTGCCAGCAACTCTTCGCCACGAAGGTTCTTGGCGATGATTTTCCCCTGGGGATCAATCAGGAAACTTTGCGGAATCGCCGATATCCCATACATTTTAGCAATTGCATTATCCCTTCCCTTCAGGTCAGAAAGCTGGATCCATTCAAAACCATTTGATTTGATCGCATCCAGCCAGGCAGATTTCTTATCATCTATCGACACACCTATAATTTCCAGGTTTTTGTCTTTAAACTGAGCATAAGCCCGTTTTAAGAATGGATACTCAGTCCTGCAGGGACCGCACCAGCTTGCCCAGAAATCAACTAAAATATACTTGCCTTTTACATCAGATAAGGATACCATTTTACCTTTATCGTCCGACTGTGTAAAGTCCATGGCAGGCTGCCCTATGGCCAGGCGTTTAGCAAGGTTCACTTTCTTTTCCACTTCCAGATACCGTTCCGTATTGCCAAATTCCGGCTTCAACGCCTCCAGCATAGATTCAACAAAGGGAAAATCAGTCACGATAAGTGTATTGGACTGTAAGATGTTAAGGGCATAACCCGACTTCGGATGGGTCTTCACAAAATCTGTTGTTGCTTCTTTGAGGAAGCTGCGCTGCGCGTACAGCAGCCTGTCAAAAGCCGCTGCAGAATCTTCCGGTAATACTCCTTGTTGCGCTTTCCATATTTGGAATACGGAGTCACGTACTTTTTTACGCTTTGCCTCCATGGCAACATACTCCTGCTGAGCAGCCCCACCTTTGATCTCCGCCGTATATAATCGTTCCCCTTCGATCAAAGTCGTACCCTGCTCAAGTATAAAATTAGTTCCTTCGGTTAGCCGGCCTGTCGGTTTGACGCCTGAGGGATAGATCCAATGCACGTAGATCGACGCTTCCGCAGGATATATTATGGTTCCCGAAAAGGCAAATTTATTATTTTTTGACATCGTGGAGTCAGAGACCACACGGCCCCCATCCCGGAAATGCAAAAAAACTTTCATGGGTACATCTGATCCGGTAAGGTTCCCTTTTACAAGATATTTCTTTTCCTGTGCAATAGCTGATGTGCAGACACAGAGCAGCCATAGGATTGCTATTTTAACTTTCATACTGTAGTCAATTTTTAGTTATAACCTGGATTTTGTGTTAAGTTGCCGTTCCTTGAGCGCTGATCGGCCGGAACCGGATAGAGTGCTGCTTCGGGTGTCCAATTGGCCTTCGCTGCCCCAAGCACCGCATCTGCCCTCCCTGTCCTTTTCAAGTCAAACCAACGATGTCCCATCTCGCTATTGAGCTCAATCTGACGCTCCCGTTCTACAGCCAGCAATAGCGCATCTTTGTCGTTTGCCGGCGTTTCACCTAGGCCAGCGCGGTTACGTACCGCGAAAAGGTCTGCTCTGGCACCCGCGACCTCATTCTGCTGCGCTCTTGCCTCCGCCCGGATCAGGTACTGTTCCGCCAGCCTCATCACGGTAAAATATTCTGTATTAGCAGCTGGAGTTAAACTGCGGTATTTGGTAGGATACGTATATATGGTATTGCTGTAGTTGATTGTTGCCGACCATATCGCGCGACGAGCATCGTCATCTTCAGCCAGAAAGGCATTTTTAAGTTGATCTGTAAAAACATATTTCGGTACCGGCGTCACGGGACTAGGCAAGATTGCCGATGCATAAGCCGTAAAACCGTTTGATTCATTATAAAACTGAAGGATGGCTTCCTTACTGCCTGGCGTAAAAACCCTCGCTAATCCCTCAAGTCCAAATAATGAAGTATTTTCAATGACAGCTGTTGCCTGTGCCTCCGCCGCCGCCCAGTTTTTCTGGTAAAGATAGGTACGTGCCAATAACGCCGTGGCAGCCCATTTGTTTGCCCGGACCCTCAGCGAGCCAGACACGGCATAGTCGGCCGGAAGGTTAGCCTGTGCATACAACAAATCCTCGATAATCTGGCTGTAAACAGCGGAAACAGGTTTACGCGTGTCTACTTTGTTCTGCTCCACATCCGTGCCCAACACCAGTGGGACATCGCCAAAAATGTTAATCAGATAGAAATAACAAAATGCACGTACAAACCTGGCTTCGGCAATCGTGCGCACCCGAAAAGCCGGGCTAAGATTGTTCCCTGCGGAGGTGCCTTCGATAATGACATTTGCCTGGTAGATGATGCCATAGGGAGCCGTCCAGAGGTTACCGACATCCTGATCATTTACATTGATCACATTGCCAATAAAATAATCGTAGGTATTTCCTACAAAAGTCATTTCGTCTGCGCTGAACGCCGGTCGTGTGGAGAGCAGTACACTATACCTGTTGCCAGAGTTCATGCTGGTATATAAACCCACTAGTGTCCCTTTGATGGCGGTTGAGTCATTGAAAACCTCCTTATCCAGTAATTGCGAACCGGAAGGGTTATTTTCGACTAACTTTTTGCAACTGCCCAGGATGACTGTTAATACAGTTATGAACAGGACCAGACTGAATATGGAATTATGGTGATGATATTTTTTCATGATTTTAATACTATAAAGTAATTCTAAAGCCAGCAGTAAACATTTTCAAAGGCGGTATTTGGTTGCTCAATGTCTCGGGATCAAGCCCTTTGTATCCGGTAAAAGTCAACAGGTTCTGTCCGCGGGCGTAAAGCTGCAATGACGACATCCCTATTTTTTTACTGAAGGCCGCAGGTACATTGTAGGCAAGTGAGATGTTCCTTAACCTTAGGAAATCAGCAGACTCCACCGCCATATCCGAATTGGTAAAATAGAAGTATTTGCTTCCCGCAGCAGTAGAAGTATTGGATGAATATTTCAAACCGGTGTTGACCATGGATTTTGGCAGGTTATAACCCGTGCCTGGGTAGGTGCCGAAGTTCAGATCACCCCTGGTTGCCGTGCGGCTAACTCCCTGGAAAAATACATCCAGTTGAAATCCTTTGTAAGTAAAACTATTGTTTATGCCTCCATAGAACTTTGCATCATTATTTCCATACACGATGTAATCACCTTTTCCATTGGCGTTAATGCCGTTAGTAATGACACCATCGCCATTGACATCAACTACAGTAGCGATACCATCTACAATTCCCGCCGACTGAAATACGGTGCGCAGGTTCAGCGACTCACCCACCACATATTGGTTGTTGTAGGTGGAGACAGCCAGGCCAGGGAATGACACCAGTTTATTTTCCGGAATCGTCAGGTTGAAGGAGCTCGTCCATCTAAATTTACCGTTATCCATATTTACGGTATTCAGTTCAAACTCCAACCCTTGATTCTGTACCGTAGCATCGAAGTTTGCAGTGTAGGAAGAGAAGCCTGCCTGCCCCGGTAGCGGCACATCCCCTAATAAATCACTTGACCGGTTGCGGTAATAGGTTGTGGTAAATAAAAATCTGTCTTTCAGGAAACCGAGGTCCAGGGCGATATCCAGCTTTTTTGTCTGTTCCCATTTCAGGTAGGGATTTGAAATCCGCGATGGGTTCAGACTGTTTTGCGGCCCGTATTGTGCACTGGCGGAAAAGCTCGACTGATACCCGTAGTCGCGGATCTTATCATTGCCGACTGTTCCATAACTCGCCCGGATTTTTCCGAAACTCAGCCATGGCAGATTTTCTGTGACAAAGTTTTCCTTACTGAAAATCCATGCGGCGGCTGCACTGCCGAAATTACCAAACCTGTTGTTGACACCGAATTTAGATGAGCCATCTCTACGAATATTGGCACTGATAAGGTATTTATCATCCCAATTGTACTCTGCGCGACTGAAAACAGACACATAACGGAAGTCGGCATAATCCGAAGATTTGGCGATTACGGTAATGGCATTCAGGCTGGTGACCAGGTTGATGTTGGTGTAGTTACCCCATATCCAGAAAGGCTGAACGGTTTCCGTCTGCTGCCAGGTACCTCCTGCAATAAGGTTCAGCTTGCCCTTTCCTGTCGCCAACTGATAGTTGATCTGCGGCTCGGCAAGATAGGTCCTGATGTAATTATTATTGAGCGTAACCTGAGGTTGTGAATTGAAAGCCGGATTGCTTGCTGATGCCGGCGAGATGACCGTGCCTTTCACATCAATCATATTGTAGCCACCATTCGCCTTGATGTCCAGGCCTGGTAGGATGGTGTAGCGCATGGAAGCGGTGGCATTCAGATTAGTAGATTTTAAACCATTGGTCGTATTAAAGGCCGCCAGCGGATTGTTGTAACCCGGCCCAAAATATAAACTGCCATCGGGGTTATATAGTGGATAGTTGGGTGGCAGGCCGTAATTTGTCAGGTTCATATTGTAATTAGGGATCTTGTTGTTGTCAGAATTGTAACTTACAGAGGCTGAAGTCGCAAATCTGGAATCCGTGCTTTTATGCTGTACACTAAGGCGCAGCTGCACCGCCCTGTCATTTGTTTGGGAGTAATAAACGGTAGACTCTTTTCGGAAAGTTCCACCAAGGGTGAACTGTGTATAGGCACTTCCTCCAGACAAGGAGATGCCCGCATTGGTCTGATGCGAAGTGTTGCCCATCAGCAGTTTGGAAAATTTAGTGTAGGCATTCGGATCCCATGTAACCAGATCGGGAGCATTGGCAGCAGTAGGTGTGATGTTGTCATTTGCAAAAGCCTGCCTTCTGATGTCCAGGTATTCGTTGGTGCCGAGCATTTCTACGAACTTGCCTGCATCACCAAAACCCTGACTTAACTCTACATTCACATCTGTGCGCCCCGCACGGCCCTTTTTAGTAGTAATGAGGATGACGCCGTTCGCACCACGAGAGCCATAAATAGCGGTCGCATCTGCATCTTTCAGTACATCAATGCTTTCTATATCGGCAGGGTTGATTGTATTTAGCGGGCTAAAATCAAAAGATGCGCTGAAACCACCAATGCTCTTTTCCACGGGGTTACTGCCAAAAGGAACGCCATCTACAATGTATAAGGGCGACGACGAGCCGGGAAGAGGATTGATGCTATTTCTGCCGCGGATGGTGACTGAAGCATTGGCACCTGCATATCCCGCGGTCTGTGTGATGAAAAGCCCGGGCACGAGTCCTTCCATAGCGACAATGGCATTGGATACCGGCTGTTTGGTAAGGTCAGAGCCCTTTACCTGACTGCTTGAGCCTGTACTCAGTCTCCTGGTGGTATTGCTGTAAGCCATCACCATCACCTCATCCAGCTTG
>Ga0157373_10004321_pt1 | contig 10699 bp, 6 predicted proteins | sample C65metaG_FD_113460 | JGI IMG/M metagenome (GOLD analysis project Ga0157373, IMG submission 113460) | Corn rhizosphere microbial communities from Kellogg Biological Station, Michigan, USA - C6-5 metaG | ecosystem: Host-associated > Plants > Roots > Rhizosphere > Soil | place: USA: Michigan...
GATCTGATCTTTAGCCCTGGTTTCTCTACAGCGCCTGCAGTTTCGGAGATCTCAGGTCGCGGTGTTGGCCTGGACGCTGTCAAAACAGCGATTGAAGAAGCGGGCGGATCGATAACGGTAACCAGTCAACCCGGCCACGGCTCGACATTTGTCCTTTTCGTGCCTTTTGTGACTACTAATCCGTAGCCATCTCCATCTTCGGATGCATTGTGTGCCACTTCGTAGCACGCTCGAACGCAAGCGCAACTCGCAGCGCCGATACCTCGTCGTACACGCCTCCGGTAAACATGATCGCAACCGGCAAATCGTTTACGAACCCGCACGGCAGCACCGCCGCCGGATGACCAGTCAGGTTCGTCACCAAAAGGCTCGCGCTTCCCGGCGCGGGACTGACAAAAACCTCCCACTGCGCCATCAGCTTTTCCATTTCACGCATCAACAAAGTGCGCGCGCGTTGCGCTCTCAAGTATTCAACTGCCGGAATGAAACGCGACGTGCGGAACGTGTTGGGCCAGTCGCCCGGCGATTGACCTGACAACTGGTTAACGCGTCCATCGCGCGTAATATCGTCAAACGCAGTCGCGGCCTCCGCCGACAGGATGAACCGCAACGAACCCGCCGAGAATTTCGGCAACTCGATCGGCGTCAACTTCGCTCCCGCTTTTTCCAGCGCCTCGAGCGCGGTTTTGTAAACGGCGCGACGCTGTTCGGCTTGTGTGCGTTGTTGCTCATTCGCCGGCGGCGTCGTTGGACCATCAAACTCGGTTTTCAAATAACCGATTCTCAACGTGCTGATGTTTGTATCAGGGTTCCAGTTGAACGGCGCGTCGCCGACGGTGATGTCCTTCCCGTCCGGACCGTAAATCGCGTGCAGCGCGGCAGCGCAATCCTCAACGCCGCGACATATCGGGCCAATCTTGTCCATGGTCCAACTCAAACCCATCGCGCCGTAGCGACTGACCCGCCCGTACGTCGGCCGCAGCCCGGTGACGCCGCACCTCGACGACGGCGACACGATCGACCCGAGCGTTTCAGTTCCAATGGAGAAACCGACCAGACCAGCAGCAGTCGCCGAAGCTGGACCAGCGGACGATCCACTCGAACCTGTTTGCGTTTCTTCCGGCTGCCACGGGTTTCGAGTCATGCCGGCGAACCAGCGTCCTCCTTGCGCGAGTGCGCCCATCGACAACTTTGCGACGAGCACCGCGCCCGCCTCAGTGAGTCGCTCGACCACTGTCGAGTCGTAATCGATCACCTGATCGCGATAAGGCTCGGCTCCCCACGTGGTTTTGATTCCCTTAGTCGCGAAGAGATCTTTCGCGCCCCATGGAATTCCGTGCAGGGGTCCGCGATACTTTCCGCGTTTTATTTCTGAATCGGCGGCTGCGGCCTGCTTCAACGCGAGCTCCTCGGTGAGCGTGACGACGCAAAGCAGCTTTGGTCCATACCGCTTCAGTCGATCGAGATACATCTTTGTAAGCTCAGTCGAAGAGATGCGGCGCGTGCGAATCAACTCGGCGAGTTGAGGGACACTGGCGAATGCGAGATCTTCGACAGTCTTGAACTGCGGCAACTCGACTTTTCCGAAGCGAAACTTCGTTTTCGGAACGTAAAGCTCTTTCTTTGCGCGCGTCGGATGAAACGCGATGGCCGGTTCGGTATCGAGCGGTATGTCGATCTTGCGGACTGTCTCGTACGAATCGAGGTTGCGATTGACGCCGCCAAGCGCCATCGCTTCCTGCGCGTCGGTGAGCTCGATGCCGATCAACTTCTCGGCCTGGTGCATCATTTCTTTGGTGATGCGCGGCGCAGGAGTTGGAGATGGACTCGGCGAAGGCAGAGGCGTTGGCGATGGTGACGGTGTTTGGGCCATCGCGCCGAGCGGTAAGTTGGAAGCGACCACACCCGCGCCAAGAAGTTTTACGAAGTTCCGACGGGCGAGATTCTGTTTGCGCTTTTGTTTCTTCATGGGTCGTTTTTTGACAGGATTTCAGGATTGAAACCGGATTTACAGGATTATTTATTCATAGGAACCATCGTGCCTGTGCCCGCGCCTTGCGTGCTGTGTGCGCCGTATTTGAGCTTTACTACTTTCGCTTTTCCAAAGCGGTAGATCGTGACGACGAACACGTTATCAAACTCACTTTCCGGAATTACCGGATAAGTGTCACCGCTCAGCGTTGAAACTATCGCGGGAACCGTGTTGTTGTGTCCGGCGATGAAGATAGTCTTCCCGCGCAGCTCGGTCTGAATACATTTGACAAGCTCGTCTGTTTGATTTGCGTCAAGCAAACTGATCGGCACCCCCGTGCGATCCGCCAAGGGCTTTACTGTTTGCTGAGTACGTTTGAACTGCGTCGCGTAGATCGCATTTACTCCGGCCTCGCCGAACATGCGCGCGATTTCCTGCGCGCGCTCCAAGCCTTCGGCAGACAAATCCGGGTCTGGATTGTTCGGCTCAATCTTCTTCTCCGCATGCCGGACCAGAATCACAGTGGTGACCGGCCGGTTGAAAGTCGCGAAATAAGCAAAGAGAATAACGGCGCCCAAGACGGCGAAGAGCGCGGAAAAAACTATAATCGTCCTGATCCGAGTTACCGGTTCGCGTTGTTCTTCCATTGTGATTGGTGCAGGCTGACTGACGTGGCGCTACGATACTCTCCTCCAACCGAAGGCATCAAGTATGCTGGCTCGAAGTTGAAGCTACTGCCTCACATCCTCGAGCTGGCCCGAAAAGTAAACCCGGAAACTGTTTTTGACGGCTTCTCGGGCACCACGCGCGTTTCGCAGGCGTTCGCACAATCGGGATATCGCGTCATTGCGAACGACATCGCTGCGTGGTCGAAGGTGTTTGGTGAGTGTTACCTATTGAGTCCCGTTCCACGCGAACACTACCAGCAACTGATCGACCACCTGAACGCGGCGCCTGGCCGGCACGGATGGTTCACAGACCATTACGGCGGCGATCCACAGCCAAACGGGGTGAAGAAACCGTGGCAACGTCACAACACACTCAAGCTCGACGGCATTCGCGAAGAGATCGAACGTTTAGATCTGAGCACGCATGAGAAAGCAGTTGCGCTCACGAGTCTGATTCTGGCGATGGATGAAGTCGACAGCACAATGGGTCACTACGCTTCCTATCTAAGCGAATGGTCGCCTCGTTCCTACCGTCAGATGAAACTCGAGGTTCCGAAAATCATTCGCAAAACGCGCGAGCACGAGGTTCATCGTGGTGACATATTCGACGTCGTGTCGTCCATTGACGCAGACCTGGCTTATTACGATCCGCCGTACGGCTCAAACAACGACAAGATGCCGCCGTCACGCGTGCGCTACGCGTCCTACTATCATCTCTGGAGCTCGATCTGCCTGTTCGATAACCCACCGCTATTCGGCAAAGCGAACCGGCGCGCCGACACCGCCGACGTGTTAAGCGCATCAGTGTTCGAAGAATTCAGAAAGAACGGTTCAGGACGATTCGTCGTCGTCGAGGCAATTGAACGGCTGCTGCGGCAAACGCGATGCAGGCACATCATCCTGTCGTACAGTTCGGGCGGCAGGGCGACGGCGAAAGAGCTCAACGAAGTAATTCGCGGCGCGGGAAAGTTGTTAGACGTCGTCGAAGTCGATTACAAGCGCAACGTGATGCACGGCATGCGCTGGACGAACGAATGGGTCCGCGACGCGGAAGAAAGGAATCGAGAGTTTCTATTTCTACTTCAGAAAAACTGAGCCACAGATTGCACGGATTACTGCGAATCGAATCCGTCCTTCGTCCGTGAAAATCCGCGGCTTAAATGATAGTCTTGAGTCACCGAGGTATCACAAATTGAATAGAACGGACTTATCGCAAGTTATTGCCGAGGAATTCGGCGCGAATGCGACCTACGTCGAAGGACTTCTCGATCGTTTTCGCAATAATCCCGACCTGGTCGACGACTCCTGGCGCTCTTATTTCACTGAGCTGATCGGCGATGGCAACGGCGCAAAAGCCGTCGCAGCTCCTGCACCCGCACCAGTTGCAGCGCCTGCACCCGCGCCGGCTCCAGCTCCCGCGCCTGCACCAGCCCCTGAAACAAGCGCTGAAGTCGTTCCACTCCGCGGACCTGCGCTCAAGATCGTCGAGAACATGGAGAGAAGTCTCTCCGTTCCAACGGCCACTTCCGAGCGACGAATTCCAGTGAAGCTGCTGGACGAGAACCGCCGCATCATCAACCAACATCTGGCCGAGAACGATCGCGGCAAAGCTTCATACACACATCTGATCGCGTTTGCCATACTGCGCGCGCTCGATTCGTTTCCACAACTCAACGATGGCTTCGCGGAAATCGAAGGCGCTCCATCACGTTTGAAACGCACAAGCCTGAATCTCGGCATCGCAGTCGACCTGACGAAGAAAGACGGCACACGGACGCTGCTCGTTCCCAACATCAAAAACGCCAACACGCTGAACTTTACGGACTTTCTCAACGCTTACGACGACGTCATCAAAAGAGCGCGCGACGGAAAGTTGCAGGTCTCGGATTTTCAGGGCACGACCCTCTCGTTGACCAACCCTGGAACGATCGGAACGGTTGCTTCAACTCCTCGATTGATGGAAGGCCAGTCGTTGATCGTCGCGACTGGAGCGATCGAGTATCCAGCGGAATATCAGGCGATGGCGCCCGAAGCGCTGTCGCAGATCGGCATCAGTAAAGCGATTTCGATCAGCAACACGTACGATCACCGGATCATACAGGGCGCGGAGTCGGGAGCGTTTCTCGCTCGCGTGCACGAGCTGCTGATCGGCAAGCACGAGTTTTATCGCGACATCTTCTTGAATCTCGGCATCCCGCACGCGCCGCTGCGCTGGAACGTGGACCGCAATCCGTTCTTCGGGGCCGGCGATCAGGTGCGCGAGCAAACGAAAAAAGAAGCTGGTGTGATCGAGCTGATCAACTCGTATCGCGTGCGCGGCCATTTGATAGCCGACACAGATCCGCTGCATGCGATGCCGCTGCTTTATCACCCGGAGCTCGACATTGAGACGTACGGCCTGACGATCTGGGACCTGGATCGAGAGTTCATCACTCGTGGTCTCGCAAATCGTGACAGCGCAACGCTGCGAGAGATTCTCGATATTCTTCAGCGCGCTTACTGCGGCAAGGTCGGCATTGAATACCGCCACATTCAGAGCAAAGATGAGAAGTTGTGGATTCGCGAACAGATCAGGCGTGAGCTTGTCGAACCGGAACCGATTCCGGTTGAGGTGAAGAAGCAACTGCTTTGGAAGTTGATTTCAGCGGAACAGTTTGAGCGCTTTCTGCACACCAAGTATCTCGGCCAGAAACGATTCTCACTCGAAGGTTGCGAAACAGTCATTCCGTTGCTGGATCGGTTGATCGACCGCGCAGCTGCTCGTGGCGTCGAGAAGATCGTGTTCGGCATGGCCCATCGCGGCCGTTTGAACGTGCTCGCAAACGTAATCGGCAATTTGTGCGAACGAATCTTTGCAGCGTTCGAAGGCTCGGTACATCCGGAGTTTCCGGCAGATGAAGGCGACGTGAAATATCACCAGGGCGCGACGGGTGAACGCACTCTCGACGACGGCCGCAAGGTTGAGTTGTCGCTTTCGCCGAATCCGAGTCACCTGGAAGCCGTCGATCCCGTGGTTGAGGGAATGGTCCGGGCTCAGCAGGATGAGATGTTGGGCCAGCGAGGTTTGTCGCGCGAGCAGGTGATCGATCTGGCGTTGCCGGTGCTGTTACACGGCGACGCGGCTTTTGCAGGTCAGGGTATCGTGATGGAAACCTTGAACCTCGCCGGCTTGAAGGGCTATCGCACGGGCGGAACGATCCACATCATCATCAACAATCAGATCGGTTTCACCACTTCTCCGGAAGCCGGCCGCTCGACAATCTATTCAACTGACGTCGCGCGAATGACGCAGTTGCCGATCTTCCACATTAACGGGGACGATCCGGAAGCGGCTTATCGCGTCATGCGAATCGCGCTGGAATACCGCCAGGAGTTCAACAAAGACGTCGTACTCGATCTCATCGGCTTCCGGCGCCTCGGGCACAACGAGACCGACGAACCAAGCTACACGCAACCGCTGATGTACGCGCGCGTCAAGGCGCATCCGGGAGTGCGAGCGATTTACGCGAAGCGTTTGATCAAGGAAGGCGTCGTCACCGAAGAAGAAGTCAACAACCTCATCAACGAACGCGTGCGGCGTTATGAAGGGGCGCTCGAGAACGCCAAACGAAAAGTCAAAGCAGAGCCGGCGCAATCCCATGCTCGTGTCGAAGACATCGACGGCTCGGACGTGATTCCAACCGGAGTCGCGCCTGAAACGATTAAGAACATCGGCCACAAGATCGCGGTCGTGCCTGAAGGATTTCACGTGAATCCAAAAATGGTGGGCCAACTCGCGCGCCGCGCGAAGATGGGCGAAGGAAGCGCGCCGCTCGATTGGGCATTTGCCGAAGCCGTCGCGTTTGGATCGCTCGTGCTCGAGGGAAATCGCGTGCGTTTGAGTGGTCAGGATTCGGGCCGCGGAACGTTCAGCCAGCGTCACGCTGTTCTGTACGACACGCAAACAGGTCAAACGTGGGCGCCGCTGTCGCAACTGCGTTCGGAGTCGCATCCTGATGCGCGATTCGACGTGTTTGATAGTTCGTTGTCGGAGGAAGGTGTGCTTGGTTTCGAGTATGGCTACACAGTCGTCGCGCAAAATGCGCTGGTGTTGTGGGAAGCACAGTTCGGCGATTTTGGAAATGGCGCGCAGACGATAATCGATCAATACATCGCGGCTTCCGAAGATAAGTGGAAACAGACTTCGCGATTGGCGATGTTGCTGCCGCACGGCTACGAAGGACAAGGACCGGAACACTCGAGCGCGCGACTCGAGCGCTACCTGCAACTCTGCGCAGAAAACAATCTTCAGGTTTGTTATCCGACAACTCCCGCGCAGTATTTTCATTTGCTGCGACGGCAAGTGCGCCCCGGAATGGAGCGCCCGCTGATCGTGATGACGCCGAAAAGTCTGCTTCGTTTGCCGGCTGCTTCGTCGACGATTGACGAGCTTGCGAATGGCGGCTTTAAACCGCTGATTGATGATGCGGAGATCGCGGATCCGAACGCGGTGAAGAGAGTTGTTCTTTGCAGTGGCAAAGTCTATTACGATCTCGCTGACGCGCGGAAGAAGAGTGAGAATCGCAGTGTTGCGATCGTACGGCTCGAACAGTTTTATCCGTTCCCGTTGACGAGCATTCGCGAAATGCTCGCGAAGTATTCGAACGCCGCTGAGCTGGTTTGGGCGCAAGAGGAGCCGCAGAACATGGGCGGCTGGACGTTCGTTCACGAGCGCCTCGAGAATCTGCTGCCCAACGGCGAGCGGCCGCGATACGTTGGGCGCTCCGCCTCCGCCAGCCCCGCCACAGGGTCCTACAGTATCCACCAAAAAGAGCAGGCCGAACTGATCAATCAAGCCCTCAGCTAAGCGATGTTCTGACAGGGACCCGTAGGTCCGCACATGCAGTTTCTGTGGATCACCACATTGCCGGTTCCTCGCTCGGACCCGACAATCTGGGATCATGATCAAAAGAATCATCGCCATCGTCTTCATTTTCATCTGCACTTCCGTCGCGTGGGTCATCCTCGGCGGAACCATCTTCCAGCGAACGTACGATTCCGGTCTCGTCTCGTTCGACAAGGTCGCCTCCCTGTGGGGCACACCGCAGGACCAGAAGCCTCCGAGTGCGTCTTTCACCGTGAACAACCAAAAGAAACAAGAGGTGATCGAGAACGGGAAGAGGGTCGTGAAGACTGTGGTCGAAACCGTTACGACAGACGTCGCTCTGGAGAGCAGCAGGATCAAAGTCGACCTCGATCTGCAACACCGTCAAAAAGGATTGCTGTGGTACAGCACTTACAAAGTCGCGTTCGCAGGCGTCTACGGGTTCCGCAATCCCAGTGACAAAGAACAAACCCTCGACTTCACACTGCCGTTTCCGACAACTCAAGCCATCTACGACAATCTCACGTTCACAGTCGACGGTGTTCCGGTCCAAATCACCAACCGCGAAAACGCAGCCTACACATCATTCAAAGTCGCCCCCGGAAAAACGGCCCAGCTCGCAGTGGGCTACAGTTCGCAGGGACTGAACGAATGGCGCTACAGTTTCAGCAATGGCGGAGTTGCGCAGGTGCGCGACTTTGATTTGCGGATGACAACAAACTTCAAAGACATCGACTTCCCTGACAACTCGATCTCGCCGTCGGAGAAACGAGAGACGAGCAACGGCTGGGATCTCAACTGGTCGTACAAGAGCCTGGTGTCGGGATATGAAATCGCGATGGTCATGCCGGAGAAACTGCAACCGGGACCACTCGCCGGACGAATAAGCTTTTTTGCTCCAGTATCACTGCTCTTCTTTTTCTTCCTCATGCTAATCATCACGACGCTCCGCGGCATCGATCTTCACCCGATGAACTATTTCTTCCTCGCGGCCGCGTTCTTCTCCTTCCATCTGCTGCTGGCGTACCTGGTCGATCACGTGTCGATTCACGCCGCATTCGCGATTTCCTCGGTCGTGTCGGTTTTCCTTGTCGTCAGTTATCTGCGGCTCGTCGTAGGCATTCGTTTCGCGAGCCGGGAGGCGGCGCTGGCGCAGTTTATCTACCTGGTCATGTTCTCGTACGCGTTTTTCCTGAAGGGTTTCACCGGGCTGGCAATCACGATTGGCTCGGTGTTGACGCTTTTCGTGGTGATGCAACTGACCGGGCGGATACGCTGGGCGGATAGGTTCGGGGTGAAACCTGAGCCGGAGCCGGCAACTGAACTTCCATAAACCAGCTTTGCACGAAAAGTCTCCTATCAGACTTCTTCTCTGTGTCTCTGTGCCTCTGTGGTTAATGGATTGTTCGTAAAAACAACCACAGAGACACAGAGGCACAGAGGTTGGACAGAGAAATCAGACTTTTCGTGCAAGGCCCCATAAACCTGTTAATAAAAAGCGGAACTCAAACGTCTTAACGGTGTCAATAAGTCCAATAGGACCTATTTCTGCTGGAAGTTGAGCAGAACTTGCGGCGTTTTCGCCGCGTATACCGCCCCGACCACGAGTTATGAAGGCAATTTTCTCTTTCTATTCAGACGCGCTGAAGATCGCCTTGCAGTCGATCTTTGCGCACAAATTGCGCGCGTTTTTGACCCTGATCGGGATCATCATCGGCGTCGCGTCGGTGGTGACGGTGGGCGCCTCGATCAGCGGTCTGAACACGTACGTCATCGACAAAATCTCAAAAGTTCTCGGTGCGAATCATTTCATGATCGCGCGCATGGCATTTTCGGGCCACATGAGCGACGAAGAGTTTGAGCGCCGAAACCGACGCAACAAACGCCTGAACTGGGACGATTATGAGTGGGTTCGCGATCACTGCCCCTCCTGCTCGGAAGTTGGCGCGGGTGTCGGCAGGGGCACGGATCTCAAGCAGGACGGTATCGAGTTCCCCGGCGCGCAGGTCTTCGGTCACAGTGCCAACATGGTTGATATCGAAGACAAAACCATCGAGTCGGGTCGTTTCATCACGGAAGATGAAGTGAACCGCTCAGCGCTGGTGGTGGTTTTGGGCGCCGACATCAAGGAAAAGTTTTTCCCAAACATCGATCCGCTTGGAAAGACGCTGAAAGTCAATGGCTTGCCGATGAAGGTCGTCGGCGTCGAAGAAAAGCGCGGTTCGTTTTTTGGCGACTCCTTTGACCGGCAAATTTATATCCCAGTCACCACGCACATGCAGATCTTCGGGCGCAACGGTCTTCAGATCCACGGCAAAACTCGCAATCGCGAAACGTTTCACCAGGCGATCGAGGACGCGCGCGTTGCGATGCGAATCAAGCACCGGCTCAACGGCAGCGAAGAAGACGACTTCGGCCTCGTCAACGTTGAGGAGCTGAACAATCAGATTGACGAGTTCACTGGCACGATCGCGATGGTAGTTGTTCCGATCACGTTGATCACGTTGGTCGTCGGCGGCATCGTCGTGATGAACATCATGCTCGTGAGCGTCACCGAAAGAACTTTCGAGGTCGGACTCAGAAAAGCAGTTGGCGCAACGCGCAAACAGATCCTGCTTCAGTTTGTGATTGAGTCGGCGATCCTTTGCATCCTGGGCGGAATCATTGGACTGCTGGCGGCGTGGGGCGTCACAACGTTAATAACCGTGCTCGCGTCGATCACGATGACGATAACCATCGGATACATCCTGTTGGCGCTGATTGTGTCGACAGTAATCGGAATGATCGCGGGTATCTACCCGGCATTTAAAGCCGCCAGGCTCGACCCGATCCTGGCTCTGACGCAAGCGACGTGAGTTGATGAAGCTGAGTTTTCCAAAAGGTCTCCTGCGTGAGACGCTGAAAATGGCGCTCGACAGCGTGCGCAGTCACAAGTTTCGCAGTTTCCTGACTGTGCTCGGAATCGTAATCGGGGTCATGACGGCGATCTCCATCGCTTCGCTGCTGACCGGCATGCGCCAAAGCATCGTGGCGATGATCGAAGAGTATGGAACGAACAATATTTACGCGTTTCATCTTTCGACTGGTCCACGCACGAGTGAAGATCGATCGGAACGTCTGCGCAAACCGCTTACCGTTGCGGATGCTGACGCAATCAAGGCGCAGGCTCCCTCAGTTGAGGATGTGGCCCACATC
>Ga0157373_10004322_pt1 | contig 10693 bp, 11 predicted proteins | sample C65metaG_FD_113460 | JGI IMG/M metagenome (GOLD analysis project Ga0157373, IMG submission 113460) | Corn rhizosphere microbial communities from Kellogg Biological Station, Michigan, USA - C6-5 metaG | ecosystem: Host-associated > Plants > Roots > Rhizosphere > Soil | place: USA: Michigan...
ATATTCTTCGTGCCTGTTGCGCATTTACCAAATTCATATCAACAGTTCTTGGCTGCTTCACTGCACGTTGAATGGCAGGCTTTGTGATCTCATGGAAAACGATACGTTTTGTTTTATATGGGTCCAATCCCAGCACTTCGCATAAATGCCAGCTAATGGCTTCCCCTTCGCGGTCCTCATCCGTAGCCAGCCATACTTCGTTACTTTTTTTAGCAAGTTGCTTGAGGTCACTCACTACTTTTTTCTTTTCATCAGGAACAATATAACGCGGCTTGAAATTGTTCTTAATATCAATTCCCATATCGTCCTTCTCAAGGTCCCGGATATGGCCAAAACAGCTTTTGACCTCGAAATCAGGGCCGAGGATTTTTTCAATGGTCTTTGCCTTTGCCGGCGACTCAACTATCAACAAATTCTTGGGCATAATTTAAAATTCTCATCTATTTTTCAACAGTAAATTCCTGCTTACAGACATGCAAGTATAAGGCAAGATGTTGATTTTATCTATAAGAACGATTTTTTTGTCTCAAGGTTGTGTGTGGTTATTTAAGCTGTGAAGTGATCATTGCAACAAGTTTTTCAGCCCATCTTTCGTATTCTTTTTCGGATGGATGCAGCCTATCCTGCGCTATTAATAAAGCATCATTCTTTGCCTCTTTTGAGCTTGCGGCAATATCAGCATATTGCACTTTGTATTGAATGGATAAAGCCCTATTGATGCCGTTAAGAACTTCAATCTCTTTTGAAATTTTATCAACATCCATGGAACTTGCATAAGGAGTAACGCTATAATCAGGTATGGAAATGATAATAACATGTTCTTTTTTCCCATTCGCCAGTTCGATCGTTCTTTTTAAGATTTCTTCCAACTGTTCTTTATATTCAATTGCATCCCTTCCGCGGTATTGATTGTTCACTCCAATAAGCAATGTCACAAAATCGTACTTTGGCAATAATACGGAATCATTGATCGCATCCTGTAATTCATCGGTGGTCCAGCCGGTTTTCGCAATAATTTCCGGTGCATTAAAATTGTATTCCTTCTTGCGTAACAACTCAACTGCCTGGTAAGGAAAACTTTTGTTTAATGGAACGGCCTCGCCTACGGTGTAAGAATCTCCCAATGCTAAATAATTATAGATATGCATATCCTTACTGCTTTGCGAAATGAACAAATTGAAAACAAAACAACCTCCTGATTTTATAAAAACTCCATAATCCGTTTTAAAGATTGCTCATCACGGTAAATTCTACGGTGTCCCAATCCCTCTGAAATTATGAAGCGAAAGTTTGGATAGTTTTTATCCATAACAGGTTTTACATCGGATAGCGGAGTCATGTTATCATCTTTATCCTGCAAGAATAATACCTGCCCTTTGAGCTTTGGCGCCAACCTCGAAACGGAATACCATTCAGGCCATTCGCCTCCCTGCTCTTTTATGATCGCATCAAACTCCTTACGGATCCCGCTATCTAATTGCAATAACTTAAAAAAATGATCAATGGCGGTTGTGGTTTCGGCAGCAGGTGCAATCAACACCATTTTTGTGGAAGAAGAATGGGGAATTTCTTCAAGCGCAAGGCATAAAGCCAGGCCTCCAAACGAATGTGTAACAAACGAATCAATTGGCCCGTACTGGTTCCATATATACAGCACCAGTTCTTTATAAACAATGGCGTTGATCGTTTTCCCCGTGCTTTCGCCATGGGCGGGAGCATCAAAGGCTAAAACCTCATATCCTTTTTTGATCAATTCAACGATGTATTTATCAAAGTTCACAACACTTGATTCAAACCCATGAAGGATCAAAGCTTTTTTGCCAGAAGGGTGCTTCCATCGGTATCCTTTTACAATATTTCTCTGGAAAGGGAATTCAATCTTCTCAGATTTTTTAAAAACCGGAGGCAACTCTTTTTTTGTCCGGGATTGCGGCGTACAAAATAATTCGAAAGCTTTTTCTGCTGCCTTTCTTTTTGAGATGGAAGAAAGAAGTTTAAATTTTGTCCTCACATATTTTAAAACCAATCGTTTTGGCAAAACCATGTTGAAATTTGAAGTTCGAAGTTCGAGGTTTCTTTTACACAGTCATCACAACAATTATTAATCCGTGTCTCCAACGGGATAAAAAATTATGCTTTTTGAAGTTCCGGTTTGATAATAACTTCGAAGATCGAACTTCAAACATCAAACCATTAATGGAAATTGTTATTATCGGAACAGGCAACACGGCAACTGTTTTAGGAAGAAAGCTTAAAGAAGCAGGACACAATATTGTTCAGGTTTTTGGCAGAGATACGTCGGCAGCAAGCAAACTGGCTTATGAACTAAACACAGAGTCAACCAACTATTGGAACATCGTTTACCGGGAGGCCGATCTTTATATCCTTGCCGTATCTGATATTGCAATAGAAGAAGTCTTGCGGGAGTTGCAATTGCCCCATAGGACCATTGTACACACGGCTGCATCTGTTTCAAAAAATGTGTTGAAGAATAAAGCACAACATTTTGGAGTTTTCTATCCCTTGCAAAGCTTAAGAAAAGAGATCAGCCATTTGCCGGATATTCCCATTGTAATTGATGCCAGCGATGAATCTACTTTAAAAGAATTGGAAACTTTGGCCCAAAGCATTTCAGACAAGGTTGTAGAAGCAGGGGATGAGGAAAGAATGAAACTTCACCTGGCAGCAGTCATCGTTAATAATTTTGCCAATCATTTGTATGCACTTGCCGAATCGTACTGCAATAGCGAGGGCATCGACTTTACGCTCCTGATTCCCCTGATAAAAGAAACGGCTGAAAGGCTGGAATACATTTCTCCGTCGCAATCACAAACCGGGCCCGCTTTGCGGAATGACAGGGATACTATTGAGAAGCATACTGAACTGCTTAAAAAATATCCTCACCTGAAAAAAATTTACGAGACGTTTACAGAAAGTATTTACACCAGCCGCTAAGTTTTTGCAGGAACTAATAAAACTTTGCGATGTGTGAACTACATTAGCGCATTATCAAATCAGCACGTCAACACAATGAACGTACTTGAACATTTTCAGCATATCAACACCTTTGTTTTTGATGTGGACGGCGTATTAACAGATGGCAGCGTTTTGCTTTTGGAAAACGGCTTGCAGGCAAGGACAATGAATATCAAGGACGGTCTGGCCCTTCAAATGGCTTTAAAGAACGGATACAAGGTTATTATTGTTTCAGGCGGTTCGTCTGAACCCATCATTCATCGGTTGCAATACTTAGGCCTTACCGAAATTAATTTGGGATTGAAAGATAAGCTGAAATTTCTGGAAGCTTATGTTGAGCAAAACAACCTGAACTGGAAACAAATCTTATTTATGGGAGATGATCTTCCGGACATTCCTGTACTTGAAAAAGCAGGCTTGCCCTGTTGCCCGGCAGATGCCGTAATTGAGGTAAGAAATTTGAGTACATACATTTCGCCGGTAAATGGAGGCAATGGCTGTGTTAGAGATGTAATTGAAAAGGTTTTGAAATTAAACGGCCACTGGAAATATCATTCCGGTATTTCCTCACGATAAATTTTTTAATGAAACTTTTCCCTGCTTTTTTACGTTTGGTTCGCTGGCCTAATCTTGTCTTCATCATTCTGACACAGGTGCTGTTCTATTATTGCATTTATGAACCTCTCTTTCATTTCAGCCGAACAAAAACGTTAGCCTGGATCATTATAGCATCGGTTTTAATTGCAGCAGCCGGTTATATCATCAACGACTATTTTGATCTGAATATTGACCAGATCAACAAGCCAGAGAAAAATGTTTTTGCCAAAACCATTCATCGTCGCTGGGCCATTATCTGGCATTTTAGTTTCAGCCTGCTAGGTGTAATAGCAACGGCTATAGGAGTTGGGCTTGATAAATGGTATTTGGTTCTTGCAAACATTCTCTGTATTGCATTATTATGGTTTTATTCCACTTCTTTCAAACGAAAATTTTTGATCGGCAATGTTATAATCTCCATCTTAACTGCATGGACGGTGCTCATTCTTTTCTTTGCCTTTACATCGCCGCGGGATGCCATCATGGGCAATAGCCCTGTCACGATCAAATTCTTCCAATATTCATTTTTATATGCAGGCTTTGCCTTTGTCAGCTCATTGATCCGTGAAGCAATTAAGGATATGGAAGACATGGAAGGAGATGCAAAGTATGGTTGCAAAACATTGCCCATTGTTGCAGGAATAAGATCGGCAAAAATTTATGTTGCTGTCTGGACCGTTGTCTTATTAGCTGTATTAGTGATCCTCCAGCTATATGTTTTACAATTTCCCAAACCATGGTGGTTAGCGATTGCTTATAATACTGTATTCGTGATCGCACCGCTTGCTTATTTGCTTTTTAAACTTCCTGAAGCCTCGGCAGTAAAAGATTTTTCCCGGTTGAGTGATCTCAGCAAATTGGTCATGCTCGCCGGAATTGTTTCTATGATCTTCTTTCGTATTTATTTTTGATACATGCCTGATATCATCCTTGCCTCGCAATCGCCAAGAAGAAAGCAATTACTCGAATGGGCAGAAATTGATTTTGAGATCATAGCTGCCAGCACGGATGAATCTTTTCCTGAAAATTTATCTATGGAAGACGCTGCCATCCATATCGCAACAGAGAAAGCAAAAGCAGTTCAGCAAAGAGCCGCTGACAAAATCATAATCGCAGCCGATACCATCGTTGTTTTAAATAATGAGATCATTGGCAAACCTGTTGATAGAGAAGATGCTGTCAAAATTTTAAATAAGCTAAGCGGAAGCCACCATAAAGTAATTACCGGAGTAGTCATTTTAAAAAATGAAAAACAAATTTCATTTGCCCATACTACCGATGTTGCGTTTCATCCGCTCACTCAAAGCCAGATTGAATTTTACGTTGGCAAATACAAACCCTACGACAAAGCCGGCGCCTACGCAATACAGGAATGGATTGGAGTAGTAGGGATCAAAAGCATCAATGGAGACTTCTACAATGTAATGGGATTACCGATAAGCAGGGTGGTTCAGGCGCTTAAAGATTTTAAATAAACTTGTAATTCAAGAGAAATCTCTTTAAGTTCAATACAGGGTTTCCTGATGAACTTTCCTTCAAACAAAAAAAATTTCAATCTCACACTTCCATTCCGCACAGGAGGTGAAAAATTATTGCAATACATCTGGCAATTCCAGTACTTCAATAAATCTGAACTTCAGACGACCGCAGGAGAGAAGCTGCAGATCATTTTTCCCGGAAAATTAAATTCTGGTCAGGGACCTGACTTCACCAATGCACAAATTAAAATTGATAACACAACACTTGCTGGCTCAATAGAACTTCATTTAAAAGCTTCACAATGGAATGAGCACGGGCATAGCAATGACGCCAATTATAAAAATGTAATTCTTCACGTGGTTTTTGAAAATGATCTTTCTAAATCTTCTGTTCCGGTTTTGGAACTGCAATCACGGGTTTCAAATCTTTTGCTGGATCGTTATTCGGCTTTAATGCATGCAGGCAGTTTCATTCCCTGTGCCAATGCTGTTTCAGAAGTAAAAGAAATTGTTTGGCTTTCATGGAAAGAAAGATTGCTGGCAGAACGATTAACAAGAAAAGCTTCTATTGTATTCAAATTTTTGGAAGAAAGTAATGCCCATTGGGAAGAAACATTCTGGTGGATGCTTGCCCGCAATTTTGGAATGAAAGTAAATAGCGAAGCTTTTGAATTAATGGCAAAAACTGTTTCTGTTAATATTCTCGCCAAACACAAACATCAGATCCACCATTTAGAAGCGTTGTTGTTTGGGCAAGCAGGGTTACTGGAAGAAAATTTTACAGAAGATTATCCAAAGCTTTTGCAAAGAGAATATCTTTTCCTGAAGAAAAAGTATGATCTCAGATCCATTCACAACCCTGTTCATTTCTTAAGAATGCGTCCTGGAAATTTTCCAACCATTCGCCTGTCTCAATTAGCAGCATTGATCCAAAACTCTGCACACTTATTCTCAAAAATTTTGGAAATAGAAAAACTGCCGGAAGTCAAAAAACTATTTGACATAACTGCCAACGATTACTGGCATTATCATTACAGGTTTGATGAAGCTTCCTCCTTTAAAAAGAAAACGATTGGAAAAAACATGATCGATAATGTGATCATCAACACAATTGTTCCTGTTCTATTTGCTTATGGGCTTTATCACAAAGAAGAAAAGTATAAGAACAAAGCCGTCCTTTGGCTTGAAGAATTACCCCCTGAAGCCAATGTCATAACAAAAGGATTTGCCGGCCTTAAACTCTCCAATCAATCAGCATTCGATTCCCAATCTTTTATCGAATTGAAAACACAATATTGCGATGGCAGGCATTGTCTTCGATGCGCTGTTGGCAATGCTCTTTTAAAAACTATCTGACAGGCCTGCACCTACCGTAATTACGATTGGCTGCCTGGTCAGGTGTAACGCCCCGGGCACACGAAACCAAAATGAAAAGAATGAGCAGAAAAAGCAGTATTCTGAAAAAGATCAGTTGGCCTTTTGACATCGACATTGACATAGGTTCGGATTTTAGCTAACAAACCTATTGTCTTATCCGTTCAAATCAAAAGATGATCTACTTAGGAAATCTGCTTAGTTCCAGGCCCCCCAATCTACATTTACTTCTATATCGGGATGAATACTGTGCTGAACAGGGCAGGTGTTCCCGGTATGCTTTAAAATCTGTTTTGTTTTTTCATCAATACCCTTCAGGTTATCAGGGATATGAAAAAATAAGTTAATTCCCCCAACTCTTCTCGGATCAGCCTTCATGATCTTCTCAACTTCTATTTTGATCCCGTTCAGATCAAAACCCATAGTTCTTGCTTTAATACCCATTACGGTAATCATGCAGGTGCCAAGAGAAGTTGCCATAAGGTCGGTAGGGGAAAAACGTTCACCTTTTCCGTTATTATCTACAGGGGCATCGGTCTCAAAACTGTTTTCTGAACGCAGGTGGGTACAAACCGTTCTCAGTTCTCCTTCGTATTCAACAATTGACGTCATACTTTTTTGCCTAAATTTACGTTCAACTACATATTCTTATTCAGTGAAAAAAATAATTCTATTCATTTTAGCATTCAGTGCAGGAATCTCTTTGTTTGCACAGGATTCAACAAGACAAAATAATCCACCGCAAAAAAGAGTGAGCAAAGCAGATAAAAAAGAAGAAAAGCGCCAGCGCATCAATGCTCTTATCAGGCAGGAAGAGGAAGGCAACCTTTCATTCCACAAACAAAGTGTGTTTGGAGTTGAGCTTAGGACCAATGGCTACGGTATCTTTTATGAGTTAGGAAAAAGAAAATCTCAGCGCTATACCAATCTTTATTCCATAGAATTGACGGAGATTAAGCATCGGAAAGAAGAAAAAACAGAAGGTGCTCAATTTTTCAGCAACTCCTTTGTTTACGGTAAGCAAAATAATTTTTACCAGGCAAAACTGGGTTTCGGGCAGCAATACATTCTGGGACAAAAAGGAAATAAAAACGGCGTTGCCGTAACCGCAAGTTTCTCCGGCGGTATTAATATCGGGCTTCTCAAACCTTATTATATTGATGTGCAGGATCAGTTCAACCAGGACAGAACCATCAAGTATGAGGATGACAGCCTTCTCTTTCTGAACGCAAAAAATTATTACGGCTCATCGGGCTTTACCAAAGGCTGGAATGAGTTAAAAGTTAAGCCGGGACTGTTTGTCAAGTCTGCCTTAAGGTTTGACTTTGGAAGATATAACGAAAGTGTGCAGGCTTTAGAGATCGGCGTCAGCGCTGAAGGATTCGCTCAAAAAATTCCAATCCTTGCTCACAACGATCCCAAACAAATCTTTGTTCAAATGCACATTGCCTTTGTTTTCGGTGGCCGAAAATAAACACTCGCTTTTTTTCAGAATTAATCAGGAAATTTGCAGAATATTCGACCGGCTAAGACCCTCCATTGAGCTTTTGCATGCCTGCCCGGCATGTAAGTTTTGGCAAACCGGTCACTCACTGCACTGTTCAGAATTCTCTTGAACTATTCAACATGAACTATGAACCGTGAACTATGAACTGAATACAATGAGCAATTGTTCTACAACCACTGAAATAAAAAGAAATAAACCTGACTGGCTCCGTGTAAAACTTCCGATTGGCGAAAGCTACAAACACGTTCGCAGCCTTGTTGATACGCATAAGCTTCACACCATCTGTGAAAGCGGCAATTGTCCTAACATGGGCGAATGCTGGGGGGAAGGCACGGCTACTTTCATGATACTTGGAAATATTTGTACCCGCAGTTGTGGCTTTTGTGCCGTGGCAACCGGTCGTCCTGATGCAGTTGACTGGGATGAGCCGCAAAGAGTGGCTGAAGCCATTCATCTGATGAAAGTGAAGCATGCTGTCATCACTTCCGTTGATCGTGATGAATTGAAAGACGGTGGCTCCATTATTTGGTACAACACCATACAAGCGGTAAAGGCTCTAAATCCGGGAACAACACTTGAAACACTGATCCCTGATTTTAAAGGTGAGAAGGAAAACATTCAACGTATTATTGATGCCGCACCTGAAGTGGTTTCTCACAATATCGAAACGGTTGAACGATTATCCAAACAGGTTCGCATCCAGGCTAAATATTGGAGAAGCATGGACGTCATTAAACTATTAAAGCAGCGTGGAATGAGGACAAAGAGCGGAATTATGCTGGGCCTTGGTGAGAAAAAAGAAGAAGTGATCCAGGCTTTGCACGATCTTGCCAATGCAGGTTGTGATGTGGTAACGATTGGCCAATATCTCCAACCAACCAAAAAACATTTACCGGTTGAACGCTTTGTTCATCCCGATGAATTTGCGGAATACAAAGAAATCGGCTATGAACTTGGACTGGACTATGTAGAAAGCGGTCCATTGGTTCGTTCTTCTTACCACAGCGAAAGACATGTGATTGCAGGTTACGGCCGGGCGGAATGGGAAAAAGCAAAAACACAAAAGATCGCTTAATGGTTCGTCCTCTTTTCTTTATTTTTTGTTTTATACCGATCATTTCGTTTGCACAAATACAATGGCAAAATGTTGACTCGCTTTATCGGACATTGCCGGAATCGGTTCATGTATTTTATACAGAACAAAAAATAGATACGGCTCCGTTTCGTGCATTTTATGTAATAGCAGATTTGAAGGATAAGAAATTAGAATTTACAACAGATACTACTTACAAAAGAAGATTAACGCCTTTGCAATTTTACCGGAAAAACAAGCAGCCTCTCATTGTTGTTAATGGCACTTTCTTTTCATTTGAAACCAATCAGAATCTAAATCTTGCCATAAAAAACGGAAAGCTGGTTTCTTACAACCGGCAAACAATTATCGGAAGAGGAAAAGATACATTTACATACCGGCACGTATTTGCAAGTGCAATAGGCATTTCTAAAAAAAGAGAAGCAGATGTTGCATGGACGTTGACAGATTCTTCAAAAAAATACCCTTTTGCAAGCCAATGGCAGTTCGATCCTTATAAAGATTCGAGTGCACTCGAAAGTTTTGATGCTGCTGTTTATAGAACAACAATCGTTAGTCATGGCGGAGGAGTGCCTACATTCCGAAAATGGAAAATGAAAACAGCCATCGGTGGTGGTCCGGTTCTTCTTCAAAATGGAGAAATCAAAATCGCCAATGATGAAGAATTGAAATTTCCCGGCAAAGCTATCAACGACAAACACCCACGAACTGCAATGGGTTATACCAAAGACAATAAGCTTATCATTTTGGTGATTGAAGGAAGAAATCCAAATGCCGGCGGAGCTAATCTTACACAGGAAGCACAAATTTTAAAAGACCTTGGCTGCGTTGAAGCGCTCAATTTAGATGGAGGAGGAAGCAGTTGCTTACTTATAAATGGTAAAGAAACAATACAGCCCTCTGATAAAACTCAAAGGGCTGTACCTGCAGTTTTTATCATTAAGAAAAAATAATCACTCCCTGATCTCCCAAACCAATGCACTGGCACCAAGTATGGCAGCATCTGCTTCTTTCAATTCACTAAAGATCAATTTGACTTTATCCTGAAAAATCGGGAGCAGGTTTTTCTCCATGTGCTCTTTGGTAGGGTTCATAATTAAATCACCTGCTTTTATCACTCCTCCAAACAAAATGATGGCTTCAGGAGAAGAGAACATGATAAAGTTTGCAAGAGCCTCACCCAAAATTTGTCCTGTGAACCTGTAAACTTCCTGTGCAATTTTATCGCCTTTAATGGCACACTCATAAACAATTTTGGAATTCAGCTTGCCATTATATTTTCGCAATGTGCTATCCTCTTTGCTTTCGTTCAGCATTTCATTTGCTGTAATAGCAATACCTGTTGCAGAACAATAAGCTTCCAGGGAGCCGTCTAATTTCGTTGACCAGTGCTTTCTTCCACCAGGGCGAATAATCGTGTGCCCCAATTCACCCGCAAATCCATCGTGTCCCAAAATCAACTGGCCGTTGGCAACAATGCCGCTTCCAACGCCGGTACCCAAAGTGATCATAATGAAATCTCTCATTCCTCTTGCAGCGCCATAGTTCATTTCGCCTATGGCTGCAGCATTCGCGTCATTGGTCAATGCAGAAGGCAAACCAAATTTTGCTGTAACCAATTTAGTTAAAGGAATAATTCCTCTCCAGTGAAGATTGGGAGCATATTCA
>Ga0157373_10004323_pt1 | contig 10692 bp, 12 predicted proteins | sample C65metaG_FD_113460 | JGI IMG/M metagenome (GOLD analysis project Ga0157373, IMG submission 113460) | Corn rhizosphere microbial communities from Kellogg Biological Station, Michigan, USA - C6-5 metaG | ecosystem: Host-associated > Plants > Roots > Rhizosphere > Soil | place: USA: Michigan...
GACTGGACCGCCGCCCACCTGGGCGTCGTCCGTAACCCCGCGTTCACCGACTCGCGTGGCCTGACCCTGGCCGCGTCCGCTCACAAGGAAGGCACTCCGCCCATGCCCCAGACCGCCGGCCTCGAGGCCCCCGCCGTCGTCGAACTCCCCACCGTGGCGGAACTCGCCGCCCAGGTCGAGGAGGTCATCGCCCAGAAGAACGCCCACACCGGCGCGCACCCGCTCGCGCAGTTCTCGAGCGCCACCCAGTTCTGGGCCGCCTTCCAGGCCGGCACCGAGGAGGACCGCGCCCGCCTCCGCGCCGACTTCGCCCTGGTCGACCAGACCCTCGCGGACAACGCGCCCCTCGCGGTGCCCCAGTGGCGCGAGCGGATCATCACCAACCTCGACGCGCGCCGGCCGGCGATCCGCGCGTTCGGTGGTTCCATCGGACTCCCCGACTCCGGCATGGAGGTCAACTGGCCGAAGTTCGAGGGCGACCTCGACGCCCTGGTCGCGGAGCAGACCGTCGAACTCGAGGAGCTTGAGTCCGTCGTCGTGAAGATCACGAGCGGCAAGGGCACGATCAAGACCGCCGGCGCCGCGTCGCGCATCTCCTACCAGGCCCTCCTGCGGACGTCCCCGTCCTACCGCGCCGCCTATCAGGCGATCATGGACGCCGCCTGGGCGCGCTACACCGAGGCCCGTTTCGAGGCGGCCCTGGTCGCCGGCTCCACCGACGCCGGCGTCCTGCCCGCGATCCCGACCGGCGCGACCGGCGCCGCTGGCTTCGCCGGCCTCCTCTTCGACCTGTCCGCCCAGGTCGAGGACGCGACCGGCAAGCCCGCGACGGCCGTCCTCGTCTCGACGGACGTCTGGAAGGAACTCGGCCAGACCGGCCTCGTCAACCCCGCCTATGGCACCCAGAACGTCGCCGGCACCGCGTCCGCGGCGACCCTGTCCGTCAACGTCAACGGCCTCGAGGTCACCCGGGCGCCGTTCCTGCCCGCCGGCACGAGCATCGTCTCCAACGATGAGGCGGCGAAGTTCTCCGAGAGCGGCCCCATGCTCGCCACCGAGGAGGACGTCGCCCACCTGGGCCAGAACGTCGCGACCTGGGGCATGTACGTCCCCGCTGAGGTCTACTTCCCGGCCGGCCTCCTGAAGGTCGACCGCACCGCCTGACACCCAGGCCCATGACGCCGACGCGCGGGCCGGACACACCGGCCCCCGCTAGCGGTCACCCCCGGACTCAGACCCGGCCCGCGCGTCGAGCACACCCCACCGACACACCCCGAGAGGACGGCACCCATGCCCGCCTGGGCCACCCCCGAGGACGCCCTCGCCTCGTCCTGGAAGGACGCCGCCGACGTCCCCGCACCGCTCCTCGAGGAACTCCTGGTCGCCGCGGAGGACCAGTGCCGCGACTACGCGCCGGCCCTGCCCCTCGACGAGGCCGGCGTCGAGGTCGCCGCGCCCGTCCGCTACCGCCTGGCCGTCATCTACCAGGCCCGCGAACTCTGGGCCGCCGGCCGGCGAAACGGCGACGTCATCGCCGGCGACACCTACGTCATCCGCGCAAAGGACCTCACCGCCTCTGTCCGTCAACTCCTGCGGCCCCGCCGCGGAAGGCCTGGCATCGGATGAGCAACCCCCGCGACGTCATCATCGAACACCTCCAGACCAACCTGCCCGACGCGAAGGTCCGGCCCGCCGGCCCCGTCGACAACGTCGTCTCCGACCTGGTCCTGGTCCGCCTCGACACCATCGTCCCCGGCGTCGTCAAGGGCCGGCGCGACTACACCGGCTCCCTCCTGGTCGTCTCCGGCACGACCGGCGACCAGGCCGACGACGACGTCGACGACCTCGTCGAGGACGTCCTGGCCGTCGTCGACCGCACCCCCGGCGTCACCTGGTCCCAGGCCGAACGCGCCACCCTCGACGACCAGTGGCCGGCCTGGGAGGTCACCGTCCGATACCCCATCGTCCCGTCCGTTCCGCCCGCCCCGTAAGGAGTCCCACCCATGGCAGCAATCGCCCTCGACCCGGTCGTCCTGACCGACTGCGAGTTCACCGTCGACGTCGACGACTACACCGGACACGTCAACCGTGTCGAGTTCGTCCCGACGACCACGACGTTCGGCTGGAAGTCCCTCTCGCCGGCCTCCGTCGTCAACAAGTCCGGCGCCGCGACGTGGGTTTGCAACGTCGAGGGCGCCCAGGACTGGAAGACGCCGAAGTCCCTGGCGCGCTACCTCCTGGCCCACGCCGGCGAGTCGAAGACCGTCAAGTTCAAGCCCGCCAAGGGCACCGGCCTCCCCGCGTTCTCCGCGTCGGTCACCATCGCCCCGCCGCCCATCGGTGGCGCCGTCGACACCGTCGCGACGTTCACGGTCGCCATGGCCGTCAACGGCAAGCCGATCCCCGACTACGACGACGCCCCCGGCACGCCGAACCCGGTGGAGTGACCGTGGCAGGCGGCGACCTCGAGGCCTTCGAGCGCGAGTGCAAGGTCACCGCGCGCAACCTCCGCCGCCTGCCCGCCGACCTCCGGAAGGCCCTCGCGGCCCAGGTACAACCCAGGGTCGCAGCGCCACTGGCCGGCAAGGTCGCCCAGACCTTCGCCGGCCCGTGGGCCGCGCCCCTGGCCGCCTCGACGAAGGCCCGCAAACTCGCGGACCCAACCATCGTCGTCGGAGGCGGCCGGCCCGTCGTCTCCGGCGGCGCGTCCGCCCGACAACTCGTCTACGGCGCGACCTGGGGCGGAGGTAAGCGCGTCGCCCAGGTCACGCGAAAGACCAGGGCCGGCTCTGTCACATTTCGCCGGCACGTCACTAAGCAATTCCAGGGCAAAGCCCGCGACAACATATTCCCCACGCTCCGCAGTAACGGCGCCTGGGTACTCGATCAATTCGCCGCAATCGTCGACGAGGTCTGGGAGGACCAGTAATGGCAGACAAAGGACGAGACCTAAAAGTCTCGATTCTTTCCGACGCCGACCAATTCGACCTCGCGTCGCCGGCCGACGACCTCGAGCGCCTGGGCACCGCCGCCCGCGACGCCGGCACCGACCTCGACGACCTGGGCCGCGCCGGCGACGGCCTCGACGACCTGGGCCGCTCCGCCCGCAACGCCGGCGACGACCTCGAGCGCATGGGTCGAAGCTCCGACCTCGACGCCGTCCGGAAGGACGCCGACCGTGCGGGTAAGGGCCTCGACGGCCTGGGCGACGACGCCGCGACCACAGCCAAGCGCGTCGACGGCGCGATGGACAAAATCGCCGCCTCGAGCAAGCGCTCCGCCGCTGAGGTCAACAAGAGCATGGACAAGGCCGGCGAGGGCCTCGACGAGTTCAAGGATGAGAGCGCCGGCACCGCCCGCGAGGCGGCGGCATCGTTCACCGGCTCATTCGACGACGTCGCCGGCGTCATTCAAGAGACGGCCGCTAACGCCTTCGCTGGGTTTGGTCCCCTGGGCATGGCCGCCGGCATCGCCGGCGCCGCCGGCATCGGTTTCCTGGTCACGTCGATTACCGAGGCAAAAGAGCGCGTAAAGGAACTCGCCGCCGGCCTCCTCGAACTGAAACTCGATCCTGGAATGGATACCGCCGCCGGCCGTATCCGTCAGGTCCTCGACGAAATGAAAGACGCCGGCGACCTCGAGCGATTCAAGACGGCCGCCGACTCCGCCGGCCTGTCCTGGTCGGAGTACGTGTCCGCCCTGGCCAACGGCGGCGAAGAGGCGGAGCGCGTCAAAGCGAAACTCCAACCCCTCGTCGACCAGTGGGGCGGCGCCGCTGCGATGTTCACGGAGGCCGGCGGCGGCGCCAACGACCTCTACAACCGACTCAAGGATCAGACCGCCGCGACCGACACCGCGACGACCTCCGCCGGCGCCTACCGCGAGGCCCTGGCCGGCCTCGACGTCGCGGAGGAGTCGAGCGTCGCCGTCGAGGGCCTCACCCAGGCCCTCGAGGGATTCACCAACCCCGCCGGCGTTTACTCCGGCCTCGTCGCGGACGCGACAGAGAAGGAACGCGAGCGGGCCGCCGCCGTCGCCCAGGGCACGAAGGACAGCACCGACGATTGGACCGACTACGCCAAGAGCGTCGACGTGTCCGTCTCCGACTACATCGGCGCCCTCGAGCGTCAGGTCGTCGCACAAGAGCAATGGGCCTCGAACCTCGCCACCCTGGCCCGTCGCGGCGTCTCCGAGGGCACCCTGGCCGAACTCGAGCGCATGGGTCCGGAGGGCGCGCCCCTGGTCGCCAAACTCACCAAAGCATCCGACGCCGAACTCACGAAACTCGTGGGCCTGATGAAACGCAAGGGCGCCGACTCGACCGACCAACTCGAGGCCGGCCTCCGCTCCGGCGCCCCCGGCGTCGCCGGCGAGGTGCAGGGCATCCGCGACGACATGAAAGCCCGCCTGTCCGGCCGCATCGACGTCCCCGTCGGCGTCGACGGCCCGTCCGCCGGCGAACTCGCCCGCATCCGCGCCGGCATCCGACAGGGCCTGTCCGGCATCCAGGTTTCCGTCTCCGCCATCGCCCAGACCGCCCTAGGTAGGCCCGTCTCGTGACCACGTTCACCGCCACCCCGCTCCCCGACCTGGCCGCCGTCCGCCTCGAGGTCGCCGGCGCCGCCGCCGGCCCGCTCCCGATCACCCGCACCGACCGCAACGGCGCCCGCCTGGTCCGGCAACTCCCCGCCCAGGAAACCTCCGCCGGCCTCCTGGCCGTCGTCGACTACGAGGCCGCCCTCGAGGGCGACGTCCGATACGACCTCGAGGCGCCCAGGACCAACGCCCTGACCAACCCATCGTGGGAGGCCGACCTCACCGGATGGGTCGCCTATGGCACCGTCGCCGGCACCTACTCCCGCGACACCACCCAGGCCCGCACCGGCGCGACCGGCACCGCGTGCGCCCTCCTCACCGGCTACACCGCCGGCCTCTCGTTCTACAACAACCCCGCCACCCCCGCCGCCGCCGGCACGACCTGGACCGGCGCGTTCTACGTCAAGGGCACCGCCGGACACGTCCTGTCAATCGCCCTGTGCGGGTACAACTCCGCCGGCGCGTCCGTCTCCGGATTCCGTTACGACCAGGTCGTCCTCGACGGCACCTGGCAGCGCATATCCCAGACCTACACGCTTCCCGAGACGTCGATCACGGTGCGCCTCCTCCTGTCGGTCCCTGCCGCGACCGCGACCGCCGGCATCCGCGTCGACGACGCCCTCCTCGAGCAGGCCCCCGACCTCCGGCCCTACCTCGAGGGCACCGACCCGGCCTGGCCGTTCACCCGCACGGTCACCCTGGGCGGCGCCCCGCTGCCACTGGTCACCGTCCCGACCAGGCCCCAGGACCGATCGACCGTCAAGGCCCTCGAGGACTATGACGAGGGCGCCCAATCCGGCACCGTCCGGCACTCGATCCTGGGCGGCGGAACCGTCTCCAACCTGCGGCCCCTCGAGGCGCGCACGGGCACCCTGACCCTTCGAGCTGATACCTACGGAGACGCCGCCCAGGTCCGGACGGTCCTGTCCGGCCCCGAGGTCTGTCTGTTCCGGCAACCGACCTTCGCCGGCCTCGACCTCTATTTCACCGTCGACGGCGTCCGCGTCGTCCCCGACCAGGCCGACCCCGACCGCGAGTGGCGCGTCGTCGTCGCGTTCACGGAGGCCGACGCCCCCGCCGGCCCGCTCCTGGGCGCCGCCGGCTGGACCATCGACGACCTCGTCGCCCTGGGCGTCACCATCGCGGACGTCCCGGCCCTCTTCGCCACCACCTACGCCCTCGCGGTAGGCCCGTCGTGACCGCCGGCGACTACCTCCCCGACACCCCCGACCTCCTGGGCGGCGACCTGGGACACGTCGTCCGCGCGTCCCTCACGCATCCCACGTTCGGCGTCGTCTCCCTGGCCCTTCCCTCGACCGCGTCCGCGACCGTCACGTTCGACGAGGCCCGCACCCCGCGCGTCGAGAGCAACCTGTCCGTTCCCCTGGTCGAGGGCCTCGAGGCCGTCGACGCCCGCGCCGGCGTCCGCCTCGAGGTCGCCGCCGGCTACCGCCGCCCCGACGGCTCCGAGGACGTCCAACCGTTCGTCGACCTGGGCGTCCGCAAGACGCCCCGCGACCACCTGGCCGGCCTCCTGGGCGTGACCGCCTACTCCGACGAGGCCCTGGTCCTCGACGCCGCCCCCGCCGTCGCGGAGAAGGTGACCGCGGCCTCGCCGGCCCTGGCCGTCTCCGACCTCCTGGGCAAGGCGATCAGCCCCGCGCCCTACGTCGAGGACAACCTCACCGCGACCGGCGCCGTCACCATCGACCCCGTCGAGGACCGCTGGGACGCCCTCGTCGACCTCGTCGACCGCTACGGCGCCCAGGTCTATGACGACGGCCTCCGCACCTGGCACGCGAGGCCCGCGCCCTCGACCCCCGGCGCCCCTGTCCACACGCTCCGCACCGGCGTCGGTGGGACCGTCCTGGCGCCCGTCGAGGACGTCGACCGCGACGCCTGGGCGAACTACGTCCGCCTCCGCTACCGCTGGCGCACCACGGCCGGCGCCGACGCCCAGGTCGTCGCCACGGCATACACGAAGGTCGGTCCCTACGCGATCACCGGCCCAAGCGGCCGCAAGATTCTGCCCCTCGAGCGGTCCGTCGCGACCACCCAGGCCCAGGCCAACGAGGCCGCCCGACAGATCCTCCTGCGCGCCCTGTCCCGCGCCGAGACGATGACGATTCGGGCCGTCTCCGCGTACTGGGTCCGCCCGGGCGACACCGTCGAGGTCATCCTCGAGGACGGCCGGCCGCGCCTGGTCGTCGTCGCCCGCGTCGCCTTCGACCTCATCGCCGGCACCATGACTGTGACGACGCGCCTACCGTCCGCCCTGACCACCGACGCCGACGTCGACGCCCTCGACACGACGACGCCCCCGCCGGACCCGGCGACCCCGTCGACGCCGAAACCTCCTGTGGCAGACCCGGCCCCGGCGCCGGTCCTGGCATACGTCACGGAATGGCCGGCGAACTCGACCGCCTCCTACCGCTCCAACGGCACCAAGCGCACCGACGTCGACGCCGGCGACGTGTGGCAGGGCAACTACGCCGGCGGGTACAACGGCAACCAACGCTCCGCGGCCCTGTTCACCGCCGCCAACGGCGCCCAGGTCAAGGGCCGCCGGTCCGAGGTCGGTAAGACGATCACCCAGGCCCTCGCCGGCGCGAAGGTATCGCGCGTCGAGGTCGTCGCCACCCTCGAGCACTCCTGGTCTGGCGCCGGCGGAGACGTCGTCCTGGGATACCTCGACGCGACGGCCCTCCCCTCGAGCGCGCCGACGATGCGCCCCTACGTGACCTCGAGGGACTGGCCGCGCGGCGCGACCCGCGTCGTCAACGTGACCTCCGCCGCCCTCATCCGCGACCTGGTCGACGGCTCCGCCCGCGCCGCGACCGTGGGTCCGGCGCCCTCGTCCTCGAGCGACTACTACGTCCGCCTGTCCGGCCTCCGCCTCCGAATCTCCTACAGCAAGTGAGGAACTCGCCCCCATGAGCAAGACGACGACCAAATACGGCCTCACCTACCCCGAGGGCACCGACGTCCCCGACATCGCCTACTGGACGAAGGCCCTGGCCGACGCGACAGAGGCCGCCCTCATCGCCCAGGGCATCTCCGACACCGGCTGGGTCCTGGTCCCCATCACCGACGCCCGCATCGTCCCGTATGCCGCCGGCACGGAGCCGCGGTACCGCGTCAAGAACGGCGTGTGCACGTTCCTGGGCGAGATCAAGACGTCGACCGCCGGCCTCATCGACTCCGGCCTGTCCTGGGCCACCCTGCCCGCGGAGGCCCGCCCCGGCCCTGTCCGCGTCGTCACGGTGCAGCAGGGGTCCGGCGACGACCGCTGGTCCCTGGCGATCACCACGGGCGGCCTCGTCTCCGCGGAGCGCTGGGGTCCGTCGACGTCGCCGGCCGGCGTGTGGCTCCCGTTCTCCGCGACCTGGGTCGTCGGCTGATGGGCGGCGCGACACTCCCCACGGCCTCGACGCCTGGATACGGACGCCTGGTCATCGGTGGGCGCACGTTCGTCGCGTGCGACTGCCTCCGCACCTGGATTCCCGCGGTCGAGGCCCTGGGCCTGGCCCTGGGCCTCATCCATGAGTCCCTCGACGGCATCCAGTGCACCGGCCTCGCCGCGAAGTCCGCCGGCGTGCACGCGGAGGGCGGAGCGGCCGACCTCGTCCAACGGTCGGACGCCTGGATCAGCCTCTACCGCCACGCCGGCGCCGCCGCCTGGCGCCGCGACGCCGACCCCGACGACGGAAACGTGTGGCCCGTCGACGAGGAGCACACGCACCTGGTCCTCATCGGGTGCGAGCACAACGGGCCGGCCCGCTACCAGGTCGACGCCTACCGCGACGGATACGACGGCCTGGGATACCAGGGCCGCGCCCACCCTGACCCGCACCGCCGGCCGGCCGTCATCCCCACCTGGACCCAGGGCCTCGCCTGGGTCCGCTCCGAACTCGCCCGACTCACCCAGGAGGACAACCCCATGCCGCACCTGACCGACGCCCAGCAGGAGACGGTGCTCGACGCCGCCCAGCGCACCCTGGGCCGCGACCCCCAGCGTTACATGCTCTGGACTGGTACCCGCTGGAAGAACGTCCCCGCCGGCACCCAGGGCGCCCGCCCCGCGCCGTCCCTCGACTCCCTCGACGGACAGACCCTCCGCGAGGACATGGGCCGCCTCGAGGACCGCCTGTCCGCCCGCCTGTCCGCCCTGACCGCCGCCCTGGGCGCGCTGCAGGCCGGCGGCCCCGGCGTCACCGTCGACCAGGTCCTCGAGGCCGCCAAGGCCGGCGCCGAGGAGGCCCTCGACGAGCGCATCCTCGCCACGACCATCACCCTCGAGGCCGCGCCCCCGGCCTCGAGCTGATACCCCGCCACGCACCCGAAAGGACTCCGCCCCCGTGTCCATCACCCCCAGCAAGGCCAACCCCAACTATGTGCTCGCCGGCGGCCTGGTCGCCCTCATCGCGACCCTGGCCGCGTACATCCTGTGCGAGGTCCTCGACGTCGAGTCCGGCCCCGTCATCGCGACCGCCGGCCCCGTCATCGCCGCCCTCCTCCTGCAGAACTCCCTGTCGCGCGTCGAGTCGAAGACCGACCAGGCCGTCCGCAACACCAACGGCGCCCTCTCCGGAGGTATCGAGGAGGTCGTCCGGCGCGTCTACCGCGAGGAGAAGGCCGCGGAGTCCCGCGTCGCCCTCGAGGTCCCTCTCGCCCTGACCGCGACGACGGCCGCGCCTCAGCCGGTGGCCGACCAGAACGCCGGCAGGGTCTGACCCAGCGACGGCGGGCCGTTCCGGACCACCTTCCTCGTCTCCGCGAGGAGGAGTGGTCCGGAGTGGTCCGTCTCGCCGGCGATCGACAGGGCCTCGCCCGTCAGCACCGCGATAGGAACGCCCAGGTAGTCGCGGAGTATCTCGAGGTCGTCGAGCGTCCACGCCGTCACGTACCGGAAACGGTCGGAGACGCTCATCTTCGACATACGGAGCGCCGCCGCGAGGTCGACCTGGGTAATGCGCCGGCGCGCGCAGACGAGGCGGACGTTGTCCGCTACCACACGCGACATTGGCCCGACTCCTGGGCCTCGACTCCTACCTGGCATGGGAACCACTGTGCACGGAAAATCTGGGCGCGCGCTGCAAATACGGCGTGTCGGTTGGACAGGACACGGTCACAACCCCTCTCATATGCGTATGCCTTACTCCAAAGCGACCGCGTCCGGCCCTGTGCGGCTTACGACGTCAGCCCCCGCCGTCCCCGTTCCCTCGAGCGTCTGTGCCCTCGCCGCGTGCGACGACCCGGCGTCCGTCGTCCTCGCCACGGCCGACGACCTCGTCGACCTGGGCGACGACCTCCCGGTCGTCCTGACCGCGCGCCTGTGCTGCACCCACGCCCGCGACGCCGTCGACGACCTCCTCCGGCACGCGGCCCTGGGCCGCCCCACGCCCTCCCTCGCCCTGTCCGCGATCACCCCTGAGGAGACGCTCTGATGTTCGACGCCGCCGCCGTCCTCGACCTGTGGCTCGCCCTGGTCGCCTTCGTCGCCTCCTGGGGCTTCTGACCCATGCCCCAGCCGCCGTCTCGTCGACGTGAGCACCGCGCCGTTTACCAGGCCGTGTCCGCCCGCTCCGCGCGCCGGCACGCCGATCCCTGGTCACCCGAGGACGACGCCCTCCTCCTCGACGAGACGGCCGGCACGGTCCTCGAGCGCGCCCAGCGCCTCGAGCGGTCCTACTACGCCTGCCAGAACCGACTCGCCTACCTCCGCCCGCGCACGTTCCGCCGGCCTCGAGTCGACGAAATCCCGTAGGCGCCCGCCTAACGGCCTGAAACGGCCTGGGCCTACCTGAGACACCAATACAACCGAATAGGCCGCCCTGGGCCGACCAGGGACGACAGGACGCCGCGTAGCGCGTCCCATGGGAGGCCGCGACTCCGACGAAACGAAAAGCGGCGTCGAGCCTACCGATATGAGCAAGGCCTCCGAGAGTGGTTGGGCGCGTGGTGAAGGCAGACCCGGACACGCACCTGGGCAGACCAGGAGAGGACGCCGCAGAGGCGCCCTTGCACCGCCACTCACACCCCGGTCCTGGTCGACGAGTAATCCCCGTCGACGAGTCACAGCCCGTACCCGATACC
>Ga0157373_10004324_pt1 | contig 10691 bp, 9 predicted proteins | sample C65metaG_FD_113460 | JGI IMG/M metagenome (GOLD analysis project Ga0157373, IMG submission 113460) | Corn rhizosphere microbial communities from Kellogg Biological Station, Michigan, USA - C6-5 metaG | ecosystem: Host-associated > Plants > Roots > Rhizosphere > Soil | place: USA: Michigan...
TCTCTAAGTTAGACAAGAAACTAAGTATTATAAAGGTTGAGGTGGAGGCCGAAAATGAGATGTTTGCGAAAGAATTTAATGATCAGATTGTCAAAAATGTCAACGATTTTTATGTTCAAACAAAAACCGGAAAGTCTTTGGAAAGCCTTGGTATTTTACAATTTCAGGTAGATTCTATTAGGCGGGAATTAGATAAAAGTATTACCTCAGCGGCGATAAATATAGATGCGAATCCAAATGCAAATCCCGCCCGGCAGATTTTGAAAGTGCCTTCTCAAAGAGGACAATTTAATGCAGAATCAAATAGAGTGATGTTGGCTGAGTTGCTCAAAAATCTCGAGGTAACCAAAATGTCTTTGAGGCGGGAGAGACCGTTGATTCAGGTAGTAGACGTTCCATTGTACCCGCTCAATAAAAGACATTCTAGTACCCTTTTTGGTATGATTGTAGGCGCGCTGATTGCTTGTGTATTATCTGTTATGTTCTTTTCTGCGAAGAATATTTATCGACATGTCATGAATAGCTAAGGGATGGATAAGATAAATGTTTTACATCTATTGGATGATGAGAAGTTTACAGATACTGCAATATCATTGTTCAATGAATGCGAAGGAATAACCAATGATTATCTTATTGGAGTTGAGGTTGAACCGCCAAAAATGAAATATGTGAAATCAAAAGTTGCTCACATAAAAAAAAACTTTAGTAGAGATTATAATGAGATTTTGTTAAATCCTAAATACAATTTAATTGTGGTACATTATCTTAACTACCATAAAGCTTTGGCAATAACAATGCTAAATGCCCATGCTAAAGTATTATGGCTTATGTGGGGAGGGGATTTTTATAACACGAGTTTATTTAACGGACCTTTATATCAGGAACATACAAAAAGATTAGTACGTGAAATAAAATTAAAAACGCCATATAAATCCATAGTGCGACCATTCTTGGTAGATGTCGCTGGAATGGTTTTTCCACGCAATAGGCTTTATAGAATTCTTATTAAAAAGGCTATCCAACGTGTGGACTATTGTGCAACAGTCATCCCAACTGAATTTGCGTTGTTAAAAGAGATGCCTTTTTTTAAAGCTAAGCAAGTCTATTTCGCTTACGGATCGTTGGATAACATGGTCAATAAAGAGGATCGAATTCAACCATTGGCGAGCAAAATAATGATTGGAAATTCAAGCTCACCAGAATCTAATCAATTGGATGTGCTTGTGAAACTCAAAAATCTGAATTTGGATTTCGAGCAGATTGTTGTTCCATTAAGTTACGGGAATTTCAAAGGATATCAAGAGGCAATTTGTAAATATGGATATGCAATGTTTCCCAATTCCTTTTTGCCGTTAACAGATTTCCTGCCTATTGAAAAATATATTTCTCTTTTAAAGCAGTGTGGCGTTGCTGTATTTAATCACGAAAGACAGCAAGCTGTGGGAAATGTAATTGCGATGCTTTATCTTGGCTCTAGGGTATTTCTATCCGAAAATAATCCATTATATGCTTATCTAGAAAAAATAGGCATAATTGTTTTTAGTATTCAAAATGACTTTATACCGGCTAATCTGGTCGGTTTAGATTTAAAGGATGCCGAGCAAAATAGAAATATAATTAAAAATAATTATGCAAAGGAAATCATACAGGCTGGTATAGATGAGACGATACGCGTTATTTCCTCTGATATGAAGATTAAATAGCATATAGTATAAAAGGTAATGATCAATAGAGAGCAAGAAATTTCGATATTAAGGGATAACCCGCTATTTTCAGTGCTTATAGCGAATTACAATAACGGACGATATATTCAAGAGGCTATTGATAGCGTTAGATCTCAGATATATTCAAATTGGGAGATTGTCATTGTTGACGATGACTCTTCAGATAATTCCATTGAGATTATTCAATCTAATCTTGCTGATCCTAGAATTAAGCTTTTTAGGAACCAGCAAAATGGTGGTTGTGGCTATACTAAAAAGAGATGCATAGATGAGGCACAAGGCGACCTTTGCGCTTATCTTGATCCGGACGATGCGCTGGTGCCAGAGGCTCTCGGTGTAATGGTCAAACAATTCTTAATTTATCCCGATTCCGGAATTATAAACTCCAGGAATTATTACTGTGACGAAAATTTGAATCCGGAAAAAGTTAACCCTTATTCGAAAGAAGTTCCAAACTTAGGACCATATATCCTATATAATGATGGAAGTGTTACTCATTTTGCGGTTTTTAGACGAGATTTTTATCAAAAAACATCTGGTCTTTCTCCTAATTACAAAAAAGCGGTTGACCAGGATCTCTATTTGTTAATGGATCAAACTGGACCCATTAGGTTCTGTTCTGATGTGCTTTATCTCTACCGTATTCACAAAGGAGGTATCTCTACCTTCGATAATGTGATACCAGCTACATATCAGCATTTTAGGATTATTAAGGACTATAGCTCAAGATATTTACTTGGAAATAGGAGCCCGAAGGATGTGAAAAAAGCGATTTCGAATATTCACAGGTCAAATTTTCATCTTGCAATGCTAGAAAGAAAAAGAATGCTAGCTGTGTTTCTTCTGCTTAAATACGCATTTCATGGAGGTAGCAAGGAGGTTAAGGAGATGTTCATTCGCCTGATTACTCACCCTAAAAGAGTCTTTAACTCAATAACGAAGATTTATACAGTAAAGCCATCTAATAAATGAAAAAAATATTAATCCTTTTAAATATTTGTATTCTATTGACATCCTGTAAGAAAGAAAAAAAGTTCGAAAATGGCCGGATTTATCCATCACCTCCATCAGCTGACTTCAAATTGTCATGGTTTGAAGATTTCGACAGTACAGCTTTAGATTTGACGAAGTGGGATTATCGTGCAAATGGCTTAAGAAGACAAGGCTGGAACTCTGCAAAATCAATCATAATCGATACTGTTAGTAAGAATCTTATCATTAGAAATGTGATTAAAAACGACACGGCATTTACCGGCATGATTGGAACGCAAGGTAAGTTCGCTCAAAAGTACGGTTTTTTTGAGTGCAGGGCTAAAATTCCGCCTATAATTCAAGGATACTGGCCAGCATTCTGGATCCATTCTGCGACATTTGGTAAGACACTAAATCCTGTCGAAAGTGGAACCGAGATGGACATTATGGAGTTTACACAAGGAATGACTGATCGAGTAAATCATGCAATTCATTGGAATGGATATGGACCCAATCTACAATCTAAGAGTTGGGAAACTATATCTAGTAGCCTGGCTGACGGAGGCTTTCATACTTATGCGCTGGAATGGACTCCAACTGTCATAAAATATTACATTGATGGCAGAATAGCTTGGGAGATTTATGAACCGATTTCCGGCGTTGCGCAATATGTAATTCTAAGTTGTGAAATTGGTGATAAAAAATTATTTCAGCGGACTTTTGGAAATGATAATGTTGATTTTATAGTAGACTATATTAAAGTTTATGAATGGATCGGTAATAAATAACATGCATTATAAGTACAGTATAATTATTCCGGTTTATAATACTCAGGCTTACATTACTGACTGTTTAAATTCTATATTAAACCAGACATTTAAAGATTGCGAAGTAATTATTATTGACGATGGTTCAACTGATGATAGTTTAAGTGTCATAAATAAGTTTGACTTTAAAAGTTTGATTGGATATACAATACTGAGCAAAGAGAATGGTGGTGTTAGTTCGGCAAGAAATTTTGGTTTACAACATGTAAAAGGTGAATACGTATTATTTTTAGACGGCGATGATTCCCTTGAGCCAAATACACTTCAATTATTGGAAGACTCTCTGAAAGCACATCCTAATGAAGTATTCGACTATATTTGTTTTACTAGAAAAGATGTATATGAAAATGGTAAAATTGAGGAGAAAATTTTGGTAAATTATACGTTTGAGGATGAATACAAAATTTTGGATCGCAATGAGGTAATTCGTGATTTGTTAAGTTTTAACAATGTGAGTATAGCTGTTACTGATAAGGCGTTTAGAGTTGAGTTTTTTCTAAATAAAAAAAAGACGGAGTGGTTTCCTATTGGCAGATATTATGAAGATCATTTGTTTATGATGGACGCTGTTTTTAGGACAAATAAAGTCTTAGTTACCAAGTATAAGCTTTATCGCTACCTTATAAGAAAAGGGTCAACAATGCGTACGGCGAACATGAAAATTGCCGTTGATTATGTTCATGTCATTGAAAATGTTTGGAGTAAATTAAAAAAGACAAACACCGTAAATACTACAAATATAGAATTATTTACTAACCACATCTTAGTTCAGATAATCACATTTTTTCAGACATTGAGAAATGCCGGCATCAAAGATGATCAGATGTACAAGGAAATTGTGGTCAGCTTTAAATTGTCCATGAAGAGACTTGGACTTTGGAAATTATTAGATGGTAGCTTCAATTCCGTTCCTAAAAATATATTGTCGAAGTATATAAGGTCCTTATTTTCGAACTATTTGTGGTGTAACAATTTCGTTTTTTTTACATTCGATGTTTTTCAACGTTTAAAAAATAAATTGAGATAGTATGAAGGTGTGCTTTTTTATAGATAATATTGCCAATACAGGTGGGACTGAGCGAGTCACTTCTCTTATAGCTAATTGTTTGATTAGCCGTAATGTTGAGGTCAGTATTTTAAGCTTATGGGGCAACAATATAAGTGGATTTGATCTTGATCCTGCCATAAGGTTGCAGTCGCTAAATGTCAATAAGAACAAGTTCAAATATAAAATCACATCTACAATAAGTGGGATAAGGAAATTTGTAAAAAAACACGAGTTTGATTATGTTATCACAGTGGAAAGCATTCTTTCTTTTTTTACAATACCTGCTATTACTTTTTTAAAGACTAAAAATATTGTTTGGGAACATTTTAATTTTAATACTGATCTAGGACTGAAGGTTAGGCGTTTTTCCAGAAAGCTGTCGTCAAGGTTTGCTCATACGATTGTAGTTCTAACTGAAAGAGACAGGGAACTTTGGCAATCAAACTTAAAATGCAGCGCGGTAATCAAATCAATATTAAACCCACTATCCTTTCCAATTCAAAATAATCAACTTCCGACAACTAAAACTGTCATGTCAGTAGGGCGTCTCACTTTCCAAAAAGGGTTCGATCTATTAATAAATGCTTGGAAACTCGTCGCCTTAGATAATGCTGATTGGAAACTCAAGATTATCGGTAGCGGAGAAGACCAAGAAATTCTTAAAAAACTAATTTTGGACAATGGAATGAGTGATTTTATAGAAATGATCCCAAAGACTAACAAAATAGAGGACTTTTATAAAAACTCTGAAATATTATGTTTGAGCTCTCGTTTCGAAGGTCTTCCTATGGTTCTTCTTGAATCACAGGCGTTTGGGCTCCCGGTTGTCAGTTTTGATTGCGAAACAGGACCATCAGAGATAATTATAAATGGAGTTAACGGACTTTTATGCGCTCCAGAGGACATTGAAGCATTGGCGGACGGATTAAATACTTTGATTGGAAGCCGAAATTTGAGGGAGTCAATGTCGATAAATGCGTTTAAAAATGCAGATAGATTTTCAATTGAACACATTACTGATCAATGGATGAATTTATTAATAGGACATGTTTAAAATGAGAATTCTCTATGTAATAACCGGATTACAACTGGGTGGAGCGGAAAAGCAGCTGTTATTAGTTGCCGGCGCATTAAAGCGTATGGGACATACCATTCATATCGTGTCCATGAAAAGTGGTGGTGCTCTAAAACATGACTTTGAACAAATTAATATAGCCGTTACCGAATTAGACATCACATCAATCCTAAACTTCTATAAAGCCGGTGTAAGGTTAAAAAGTTTAATAGATTCATTTCAACCAGACGTTGTGCATAGCCATATGGTTCATGCCAACCTATTTAGCAGATTGGCGAGATTATTTTTTCCCATGCATAGACTGATTTGCACCGCCCACAATATTAACGAGGGTGGAAAAGGCTTGATGTTAATGTATAGGCTTACAGACAGGCTAGCCGATTTTTCGACAAATGTAAGTAAGGAAGCATTAGAGCATTTCCTGAAGATAAAGGCGTTCAACGTTGGGAGATGTATGTATTTGCCTAATGCCATTGATACGGATTTGTTTGTCGTAGATCATAGCCATGATAGAACTTTAAGAACTGAACTCGGTCTGATTGAAGAAGACTTTATCTTTCTAGCTGTTGGGAGACTACATCCACAAAAGGATTATCCTACTTTGCTCAGTGCGTTTAGTAAGATATATCAATACTATCCTAAAATAAAATTACTTATTGCGGGTGAAGGGGAACTGTTACAAGATTTACTGCAATTAACGGAAAAGCTAGGTATCAACGGCCAGGTGAAATTTCTAGGTCGGCGTAACGATATAGAGAAATTGATGAATCTATGTGATTGCTTCGTGCTTTCTTCCATCTATGAAGGCTTTGGGCTAGTAATTGCAGAAGCAATGTCGACAGGAACCTTTGTGATATCTACGGACAGTGGCGGTGTCAAAGAGGTCATGGGGGGGGTCGGTAAACTCGTTCCTATACAAGCGGTTGATCAATTTGCAGATGAAATGTCGAACATAGTAAAATTTCGAAGTCCAATTTCTGAACAGGCGAGACAGCACATAGTTGAAAATTTTGCATTACATCATATATGCCGAATGTGGTTGGATTTGTATACTGGAAAGGCGAGGTAAGCACATGCATTTTAGAAAAATCTGGCTTAGGTATTTTTTTGTAAAATTATTTTTCCTTTTTTTCGCATTTGGGGTATTTGCCAGACTAACTAGCCTTGGAGATACCTCATCATATTTGAACGGACCTTTGACCTTAGGCCCTCAAATTCTATACTCGTCAACTGCAATGATGGTTTTCTTGGGAGGCCTATTTAAAAAAATTTTCCTGGTTGATGTATTAGCGAGTATCCCATTTATGATTCTCTCATTTTACGGTGTTTATTACGCCGTAGATCGGCTGAATTTGTATCGATATCCTAAGCTCGTACTGTTAATTCTTTGTATGCCAAATTTTTTGATATGGACATCTGTATTATCAAAAGAGGCCGTTGGATGCTTTTTTAGTGGAATTCTAGTAGTATTGGTAGTAAGACATATCAAAGGAGATTGTAGATTTAGATGGATCGACTACGTCGCATTATATTTATGCTTTTTATTTAAGCCCCAATATCTTTTGTTTATAGGTCAAGCTATACTATTTTTAAAAGTGGCAAAATGGGCTGCGTTAACTTCCGCTTATACAATGCTTTTGGGATGTCTAATTATCTTTCTAAACTTAGGATTACTCTATGTGTTTAGAGAACAGATTGACACACTGGCACAGGGTATGTACATTCACTTTACCTATTCTGATCCAGATATGGCACTAAGTACGAGGAACCCAGATCCATGGCTAGTAAAATATGGTTTTTTTAAGGAGGCGCCTTATGGAATGTTTATTTCCTTTTTTGGGCCAACATTCCATGAAATGTTATCGAAACCTACTCATATGATCTCAGGTTTGGAAAGTGTTTTTCTCCTGTTTCTATATGCATACATGATCGCTTTCCGGATAATAAAGGTATATAAAAAGAGGGCTTTCGATCCCAAAATATTTATTTCTTATATTATCATATTCTTAGGCATATTGTTTGTTCACTATCCATTCGGTTACCTTAACCCTGGATCTGCAATACGTTATCGAGAAAATTTCTATTTACTTTTCTCTATATTATTACTATGCCTCCATGGATACATACCATTTACTATCTCTAATATGCAAAAAAATGTTTAAAACGAATTTGCTGATTTTAACAATAATATGCTTGTTTTATTCCGTGGTTAACGGAAAAGACGATACTGAATGGCTAAACGAGGCTATAAAAAGTTCTATTAAATCCGGTTCCCCCCTTGTGCTTGGCAAAGGAAAAATATATTATATTAAGGGTGATATTAAGAAGGTCCTTTTGCGGGAGAATCAAATGCTAAATATAAATGGAAATGGAAGTACAATCGTCTATAGCGTAGACCCTAATCGACAAATCTCATCTCCGATTGATGTGGAATCTAAACTGACTAAGAACACTACACTTACTATCAAAAATCTAACATTTGATGGCTCACCCAACCCAATTCAATTTTCAGAAAAAGTTTATAGTAACCTTAGGTTAGCAGTAGGGATTTCCAGTGTTGGTGTTACGAAGGTTTCACTATCTAGCGTTAAATTTAAAAATATTTATGGAGCAGGTATCCGGTGTCTTATATTTAGGGAGTTCGCAGCAAGCAATGTGAATTTTAATCGGGTAGGAGGTAAATGGCCACACGGAGATGGTTACGATTCGTTTGGAGATGCGATATATCTTGGTTATGCATTAGATGGTGCATCAGCCGAAATTAAAAATTGTTCAATTATGGGATACAGCGATTACCCAAACTTTGGAGGATTTTATAAGAACTTGTCAAGAGCAGGAATTGTTGCTGAATATAACAAGAAATCGCATCTGAAACTTTCTGTCACAGGTACTAAGATTGAAGGATATCAGAGAGCAATTCATATTGAAGGTAGTAATACTAGTTTAAATCTGACTTCGTGTACTTTTGACCGATACATTTGTGGTGTGTTTGTTTTTGGCTATGAAGCTAAGGATGTCTATGTGAGCAGGTGCAAATTTTTAAAAACTTATGAAGGAGGAAAATTTGGTGGTGCCAAAGGCGTTATAACTGGATATGCCAATAACAATCAGGCTTTTTTAAAAGGATGTTATGTGGAAAGCACTACGTTTTACAGGGAAAATGAAATGAAGTCAACCTATGATAGATGCACAATTTCTTTTGATAACTTCACTGCTCCGTCAAGATCCAGTACTTTTAAAAATTGTATATTGCGTACATCAAATAAATTAAATGCCACCTTTGGCAGAGTAATCTCAAGTAAGTAAGATGTCATTAACCAGAACTGCAATTAGTGGAATGGCCTGGACATATTCCCAACAATTCGGCGGTCAAATTATTTCTTTTGTAGTCTCTGTCGTCCTAGCACGACTGATCCTGCCCACAGAGTATGGTCTAATCGGTATGATCAGTATTTTCATGGGGATAGGAACAGCCCTATTTGATGGAGGCCTGACAAGCTCATTAATAAGATCCAAGGATGTATCTGAAGACGATTATTCTACAGTCTTTTATTTTAACCTTTTTGGAAGTCTAATTATATATTTAATACTATATATATTAGCACCGTTCATCGCGGAATTTTATAACCAATCTACCCTAACAAACATCACACGAATCTATGGACTCACCTTTATTGTAGCTGCATTCGGTACAGTTCAAAATACAATCTTGACAAGGAACCTAATGTTCAAAAAGCAGGCAATCATAGCCTTGCCAGCCCTGATTCTAAGTAGTGCTACCGGCCTCGTAATGGCCTATATGAACTTTGGTGTTTGGAGCTTAATTGCCTCTGCATTAGTTAATACTTTAGTTATTTCGTCTTGTTTGTGGTTCTCGTCCAGTTGGTATCCGAAGCTGATTTTTAGTAAAATTAAATTTAAAGAACATTTTCATTATGGATATAAGATAACGGTGTCTAGTGTAATGGATATTATGTTTACAAACATGTACCAAATTATTATTGGACGCTTCTATTCTGCCGCTCAAGTGGGATTTTATACACGAGCTAATTCATTAATGATGTTGCCCGTAGCAAATGTTTCGAGTGCGCTAAACAAAGTGGTATTTCCTTTATTCTCAAAAGTTCAGGATGATACAGACCGGTTTAGAAATGCTTATAAAGAAATTATGTTATTAGTATTGTTTATTATTACGCCCATTATGGTTGGAATGTGCGTAGTAGCACAACCTTTGATTTTATTATTATTCACTAAGAAATGGTTGCCAGTAGTGCCAATCTTTCAAATTATCTGTTTTACTGGAATACTGTATCCTATTCATAGCTACAATCTTATTGTATTACAGGTAAAAGGCCGTAGCGATTTATTTCTTAAATTGGAAGTTTTTAAAAAGCTTTTAGGAATGCTAATTTTAGTCATCTCCTTCTTCTATGGATTTTATGCTTTACTAATTGGGCAGGTCATTTTTTCGCTGCTTGCATTATTTATCAACACTCATTATGCTGGAAGAATGCTTAATTATAAGACTTATAAGCAACTTGCAGATATATTACCGATATTCGCTTTTGGAATATTGATGGCGTCTATTACTTATATCGTAGATAATATGCTACATATGCAAGCAAACTTTTTGAGGATATTTATTGCTCCCTTATGTGGATTGATTGGATACCTATGCATAGCATGGTTAGTAAAATTTCAAAGCCTCACTTACATTAAAAATCTTATGTTAAAACGATGATACTAGTCACTAAACCTTTTCTGCCACCAATGGCGGAGTACGAGAAATATATTGCTGGCATTTGGCAAAGGCAATGGCTTACAAATATGGGTCCCCTTGCGAGCGAACTAGAATTAAAATTGAAAGATCATCTGGATTTAAAGCACCTACTATATGTCACAAATGGTACTGTAGCTTTACAGATGGCCATTAAGGCCCTTGATCTTAAAGGTGAAATCATAACAACACCTTTTTCTTTTGTAGCTACTACAAGTTGTATTGTTTGGGAAAACTGCCAGCCGGTATTTGTTGATATTGACAAAAA
>Ga0157373_10004325_pt1 | contig 10691 bp, 11 predicted proteins | sample C65metaG_FD_113460 | JGI IMG/M metagenome (GOLD analysis project Ga0157373, IMG submission 113460) | Corn rhizosphere microbial communities from Kellogg Biological Station, Michigan, USA - C6-5 metaG | ecosystem: Host-associated > Plants > Roots > Rhizosphere > Soil | place: USA: Michigan...
CCCAGGGTTGTCGCTTCGCTCCAACCCTGGGCTTAAATTAGCCAACGCCTTCGGCGTATTCTCTGCAAATTTCAAACTGAGGCAGAACCGTGTCCTTTGATGTGTTGCCAACCTGATCTACAATCCGGTTTAGTAAATCTTCAGTGATCCATTAAGTTCTTTTGTTGGAGATTAATAATGAGAGCTAACGCAATACTACGCGCAGCGTTTCTGAGTTCAGCCGCATTTTGCTTGACCTTAACTGCGTTTGCGCTGGTGTTCGCACAGGATGTTGGCGCAGATGTTGGAGGCGGAGCGGGAATCTTCAGGGCCAAAAACCCCGAGACAAAAAAGAGTGCGAACAAGCCGGGAACGAAGCCTGCCGGCACGCGCGCGACTACGGCAAACCGCGCAAAGAACACGGCAGTCGCGGAGCGAGTTGAGGAGTTGCTCGAGAAAGGCAACGCCGCCCGTGACGGACGAAAGTTTACAGAGGCCGAGGAGGCCTATGCAGAAGCTCTGAAACTCAAACCACGTGACGCGCGCGCGGCGTACGGTCTTGGAAACATCTACTCCGACCAGCAACGCTGGGACGACGCGGAAGCCGCATATCGCAACTCAGTGACGTGGGCGCCCACAAACGCTGACGCTTACGTTGCGCTCAGTGTCGTGCTGGTCCAGCCTCGCGTCGACGGCGACAATGCGAAACGACTTGCGGACGCCGAAAGCTTCGCTCGAAAGTCAGTGCAGATCGATCCGAAGAACGCAGTGGGTTGGGATCGTCTCGGCGTCGCGCTGCAAGCGCGAGGACTCGCGAATAGTGAAACCGAGCATTCATACCGGCGCGCGATCGAACTGGATCCACAGTTTGCGGTCGCGTACGCGCACCTCGCGCGCTTTCTCAACCGCGCGGGTAAAACCACTGAGGCCGCTCCGTTGTATGAGAAAGCTGTCGAGTTAGCGAAAGATCCAGCGACGCTGAACCTGATTGCTGATTCACTTCAAGCCGAGCAGGCGTGGCCGCAGTCAGAACCAGTACTCAAGAAGGCACTCGACCTTGATGCGCAGAATCCAACCTCGTTGGTGTTGATGGGCCGATATTTGATCGTTTATCGAAGGTTCCAGGAGGCCGAACCGTACTTGAAGTCTGCGACGGAACTCAGCTCGCGTGCGTTTCAACCGTTCAATCTTTTGGGGCGTGCGTATCTCGGGATGGATCGATTCAGTGACGCTGAAGCGACTTACGAGCGTGCCTCTGCGTTTGCCGGGACTGGCGAGAAAAAGCAACTCGCGGGACTCTTCGGGTTTGAAGGTGTCGGCGACGGTTACCTGAAGTCCAACCAGAAAGACAAAGCCGTTCGCGCGTATCAGCGCGCTCTCGAACTTGACCCGCAGAATAGCGGCGCTGCCCAGAAGCTCGCCAAAGCTCGTGCGAATTGAGTGCCTAAGATCGAATCTGATTCTCGCTTAAGAGGTCCGCGTGTATGAAGAGTTGCCCTAAGTGTAATCGTACGTTCCCCGATGAAGGTCAGAAGTTCTGTACGTTCGATGGCGGCTTGCTGATAGCGCCACAAACGTTCGATCCGAATGCGACGATACGTGCTACATCGATTGACTTGAACTCAGCAGCGGCGGAGAGACCGACCAGCCGCGATCTTCCGGATCCGAACGCTACGATTATCGAGAACTACCCGGCGACAGTTGCGCTGCCGCGAAATACTGGTCCAACCAGTTCAGGCACCTCGGATATGGCGAAGCCGCCGGTGACTCCGCCAACTGCCCCTCCACCTCCATCGCCGCCACCACCTGTCGTCGAGCAACCGAAGCACAACACGGCCGAAGTTGTTGTTCCCCCTGCCGCTGCTGCTCCTTCGGCGCCGTTGCCACCGCCGGTGGCGAAGAAGAAATCGAAGATGCCCTGGATCATCGCGGGCGTTCTTTTGTTCCTGCTGATCGGAGGCGGCGTGCTGGCGGGTGCGTTCTTTTTCATCGTCAAACCGCGGTTGGACGAGATGGCCTCGGAGCATAACGCTAATCGGCGTACTGAGAACACGAATGTCGCGGCGCCAACGCCGGCTGCGTCAGTTGAGGTGCCATCGCCTTCGCCATCGCCCGAAGAGACTTACGTTCCGCCTGCGGGCACCGTGCAGTTTGTCAATGCGAACGACAAGCTCGACGGTAAACTCGCCGAACATTATTTCGACTTCTCTTTTTATTATCCCGAGTCGTGGACGCGCGATCCGAAGTCCGGAGTGAAGGGCGCCACAAACTTCGTGAAGGTCGACAAGACTTTGCCGCCCGATTTTACGCAGGAGAATTTCGCGGTTGGTTGGTACACGAGCACGGGCACGTTCGTCGGTGATCTGCCGAGTTACGAGCAGCGCGTTGCGGAGTTCAGCAATTCGCTCGCGAAGCTCATTCCCGATTACCGCAAAGTGTCGGAAGGTCCAACGAAGGTAAACTCGATGCAGGGTTACGAATTCCGCTGGGAAGGACTTTCGAAAGGCACGGAACGCGGCGATCTCAAGTTGTGGGGTCGAGTCATTTTCCTCCCGACAGGAAACGAAGGCGACACGGCCGGCGCAACCTTGAGCATGCTTACGACATCTCTTGCGCCGGAGTTATCATCCGTGGAAGATGTTGGCCAGCGAGGTGAAGCGCCCGTAATACTCGACTCGTTCAGGTTTGGCAAAAAGAAGTGAATAAACGAATGACGGAAAGAAAGAAAGTTTTGAGTGAAGTGAAGTTTTGGACTCCACTTCGCCTGGCGTCCACTATCGTAATACTTGGGCTACTCGCAGCTTTTGGTGTTTCCAGTTGTAACTCCAACGATCCTGAGCCGGTGAGTTCGTCCACTGCGACCAAGCCGACAGCGCGTGTGAACGCCGGTTTGACCAGTTTGCCCCGTGAGCTACTGAATGCGGAAAACAAGGCTGCGTCCGGGACGACGCCCATCAAGCTTTCAGACTATTCGGGAAAAGTTTTGTTCATCAATTTGTGGGCGACGTGGTGTGGTCCATGCAGGCTTGAAACTCCTGAGCTCGTAAAATTACACAAAGAATTTCAAAGCCGGGGTGTGGAGATGATCGGGCTCTCCACCGAAGACCCCGACGCATCGGAGCAAAGTGTGATGAGGTTTGTGCGCGAGTATGAAGTCGACTATCAGATCGGTTGGGCCACTCGCGAGCTCGCGCAAACACTGATGCAGGGACGGACGTCGATCCCGCAGAGTTTCATCATCGCGCGCGACGGCCGCATCCTTCGGCGGTTCATCGGATTCAACCCGGAGACGACGCCGGACCAGTTAAAACAGGCACTCGAGCAGGCACTCGTCGAGAAGGGTTGATCAATCCTCCTCTCTCCCCGGCTCGCCTTGCTTTTCCAGTCCTTCCGCAACGTCTCGTCTAGCTTTATCTTTTAGTTGTTTCATCTCTTCTTCTGCGCGTCGATCCGCCTGGTCCATCGGCGCGGGTTCGTCCACTTCATCCTGGGTTTTGATCTTGTTTTTGTCGATACTCATGTTTTCAAAGCTAAAGCCACAAAGAGGCACAAAAATCACGAATATGTTGGGAAAGTATTTGTGCCTTTTGTGTGCGTGGAGTAGACTTCAACTGCGATGTTGAGGTTTTTGCTCGCGTTCAGTGTTTCGCTTTGGATGGCTGGAGGGTGTGTGTTTGGTTGTAGCAACACCACCGCAATGGCCGCCGAATCTGAACACCAAGCGCCTGCTGTCCAGAGCTGCCACGCAAAGCACGCGAAGCGGCAGCCGCAAGCCCTGTCGTTCGCTCCGGTTCCGCGCGAAATGATGAAAGACTGTCCGCTCGTGGTGAATGCTACGGCTATCACTGCGAAAAACAGCGATCACATGCCCGGTCCCGGACGTGTTCCAGTGGCTGCTTTGCCTCTCATCGAGAACACGACTCAACATTCACACATCTCGGATTTTTGTGATTACCTACCCAATCGTGGTCCTACCCATCTTCGTTGTTGTGTTTTCCTGATTTAGAGACCTGTCTGCTGAACACGTTTGTTTGTGATAAACGAAACGCCGCCGGTGTGTGCACTGGTGCGCGGTAGACAATCTTTTGAAACAGGAGAACTAAAATGAAACCCCGAAAGAGAACTATCCTGATAATGCTTCTCGGCTTGTTGCTGATCGCATTTGCAGCAGGGATAGCACAAACCCCCGCTCAAGGTGACCAGAAGAAGGCAGAAGCCTGTTGTGCAATGGAATCGTGTTGTTGCAACGGCGGGTCGTGTCCGATGAAAGACGGCGCGACGAGTGCCGGCGCAAAAGACGCGACTTGCTGCTGCATGAGTGATTCGTGCGAAATGAAAGCCAAAGACGGCAAGAAAGAATCGAATCACGCAGAGTGTTGTGAAGACTCGTGCAAGATGAAGCACGACGGAAAGCACGACGCAAAGAAGCACGGCGCAAAAGGCGACTGCTGCAAGATCAAGAAGAAAGCGTAAGCTGTAGGGGCGGCACTCTGTGGCCGCCCCTCCGTAGAGGAGTTCAACGAGGGCGGCCACGGAGTGCCGCCCCTACAATAATCATGAGACATTTTGTTTTGTGTGCGGTGATCTTAATGACCGCGCAGTCATCCGTTTTTGCGCAACACCAAGGCCACACCAAGCCTGCGGCAACACCAAAACCTGCTGCAAGCCCCGCCGCGAGTCCCTCTGCAAGCCCGCAGAACGCTGAACCAGCGGAACCAGCGGAAGAAATGCAGATGGACCAGGGCGTGTTTGTGATGCACGGCGATCAGATGTTCATTCGCGCCGGAGCAGAAGAGGGGAACTTGATGCCGATGGGCCGCATGGGCTCCGGCACTTCATGGCAGCCGGCGACGAGCCCGATGCCGATGCTCCACAAGCAATGGGGCGAGTGGTTGCTAATGTTTCATTACAACTTCGTCGCGGGCGTCAACAGTCAGGGTGGCCCAAGAGGCGTCACGAAGTTCGAATCCGCAAACTGGTTCATGCCGTCTGCAGTGCGGCGCGCCGGACCGGGAACACTCGAGCTGCGCGGTATGTTCAGCGCCGAACCGTTCACGTTCCCGCCCGGTGGTTCACCGCTGCTCTTCCAAACAGGCGAGACTTACAAAGGCGAGCTAATCATCGATCGACAGCACCCGCACGATCTGTTCATGGAGCTCAGCGCGAATTACACCGTTCCGATTGGCGAACGTGCGACATGGTTTGTTTACGGCGGCTATCCGGGTGAGCCCGCGCTTGGTCCAAATGCATTCATGCACCGGACGTCGGCGTCCGAGAACACCTCGGCGCCTTTGTCGCATCACCTGCAAGACTCGACTCACATCGCTTTCGGAGTAGTCACAACGGGCTTCACTTATCGCTGGTTTAAATTGGAAGGCTCGCTCTTCAACGGCCGCGAACCGGGTGAAAACCGCTACAACTTCGAAGCCAATCCGTGGAACTCGCGTTCGGCGCGGCTGTGGTTCGCGCCAAACAGCAACTGGTCCATGCAAGTGAGTCACGGGTTCCTCAGAAATCCGGAGGCACTCGAACCCGGCGACGTTCGCCGCACAACCGCATCGATCAGTTACAACCGCAGCTTCGAACGCGGCAACTGGGCGTCGAGTCTGATCTGGGGAAGAAACCACGAGAGCCACGGCAGCGAGATCTTCAACTTGAACGGATACGTCGCCGAATCCACCGTAAAGTTTCTCGATCGCAATTACCTCTACACGCGTCTCGAACTCGCAGACAAGAACCAACTCCTGCGTGACGAGGATCGTCTAAGCCTCGGCATTAACGACCATCATCCGTCGTTTCGCATCGGCGCTTTTACTTTCGGAGGCGCGCGCGATATCTGGAATACGGAGAGCACTTCGCTTGCAATCGGGAGTGATGTTACCTTTTATTCCAAGCCTTCGATCCTGGATTCCATTTACGGCTCGAATCCGGTTTCATGGAAACTCTTTTTTAGAATACGTCCGAGCCCGATGACCATGAGCCGGATGCACGGAACGCATTGATATTTTGGGAGTAAGTTTTTATGAAGAAGAAGAAAAACAACTGGTTATTAATCGGAGCTATTGCGGCGATGCTGGTCGCAGCGGTGCTGATCGTCAATTCAGCGAGCAGTAATAGACCGTCGAACGTTGCGAGCAGGCAAACGGCCGCGCCGGAGCACAATCACACGCCGGCAAAAGGCGCGGTTAAAAGAGTGCCTGCGTTCGACGTCGCGCCGATCCGCGCGAACCTTCGGCCAACACTCGAACCCGAAAGATTCACCGGCATGACTCGCGACGCTTATCGCGCCGTGCGGCAGATTCCGATGACGATTGCGCAGTTGCCGTGTTATTGCCACTGTGACGAGGGCTTCGGGCACAAGAGCCTCTACAGTTGTTTTGAGGACGAGCACGCCGCGCACTGTGCGGTTTGCGTGAATGAGGCTTTGCTTGCGCTCACTTTGGAAAAGCAGAAGTTGTCGCCGGCTGAAATTCGCGAGCGCATTGTGGCGCAGTACTCGGCTCAGTAACCGGTGTAAAAGAATTCCCCTACGTTTCAATCCAATTGATTAGTGCGGAGGACTAGTAATGAGGAAGTATGCTTTTGTTTTCGTGTTTGCGATCGTAGCTATGCTGGCCTGCAATCGTGTAAGCGCAGTGAATGAAATGCCGGCGGTGGGAGCAGCGGCGCCGAGCTTTAACCTCACCTCAAACGAAGGCAAGCCGGTGAGTCTCAATGATTTCAAGGGTAAGTGGGTTGTGCTTTATTTCTACCCGAAAGACTTTACGCAGGGCTGCACGATCGAGGCCCGCAACTTCCAGCGCGACCTCGCCAAGTATCAAGCGGCGAACGCGGTGATACTTGGCGTCAGCGTTGACACGGCCGACTCGCACAAAGAGTTCTGCGCGAAGGAAGGTTTGAATTTCAAACTTCTGTCGGACACGGATGCGAAGGTGTCGACGGAATACGGCTCGCTCATGGAGTATCAGGGCAACAAGCTTTCAGCGCGGAACACTTTCATCATCGATCCGCAGGGCAAGGTTGCGAAGGTGTTTGAGAAGGTGAAGGTCGCGGCGCACAGTGAAGAAGTGTTGGCTGCGCTGGCCGCTCTGCAAAAGAGTTAAATGCAGCGACAAGGCACAAAATTTGTGCTTTTTGTGGCCTATTTCTTCTTAAGGGCAGTGATCTTCATCTGGCCTGTACCGTTAACGATCGTGAAATCGACATGATCGTTAACGGCAATGCCGTTCAGTAACGAAACCTCTGTCACTGGAAACTCCATCTGCATCGCCGGCATGAGTCCGACGATGTCCTTGTGATCGATTTCAATCGCCGGCAGCTTCGGATTGATTCGTTTTACGACCCCCACGCCCTGATACGCGTGCTCCTGCACCGCCGCCGCTGGTCCAGAGACGGGCGATGAAGTGGGTTGATTGTTAGCCTGGTGATGATTACACGCGACGGTTGCGGCCAGCGCCACGCAAAGAGCGATTAGACCTTTCTGAGCCATACACTTCGTTTCTCTTTCTCCTTCGCAATGTATGCCACAAACAGCCGGCCATTGGAAACGACGCCCGCGGGTAATTCCGCGTTCACCGCGACGCTCAGAGTCGAGCCGGCCTTTCCGAAATCGCTGACTTTGGTCTCCGACTGCGAGCCTCCTTGCCACAGCGCAATCGCTCCATCTTTGCCTGGGGCCAATGCAGGAGTGCCACGAACGGTTTCCTGCGATAACAATTGGCGTGGAGAGAAGCTGTTTCCTTTATCGATCGACTCGGACACGTAAAGCCCCGGCGCATTCGCTTCGCCGGCCGCGTACCAGAGCACTTTCAACTTGCCATTCGCATCGACTGCGAGTGACGGGCCTGAAACAGGACATCCTTGAAGCACCCAACGATCGTCGCTGACGATCTTCGGAGATGAAAAAGTAGTTCCACCGTCTGTGGAAGCCGCAACTGCGATGTGACGGAAGTTTCCAGGAAGAACCTGACGCCAACCCGCGTACAGGATTCCCTCGCGCGAGACTGCGAGCGCCGTCTTACAACATGGACACGCTTCTGATGCGACTTTCCGATTGCGTGAAAAAGTACGGCCGCCGTCCGTCGAGTAAGCGATGAACAGGTCGCGATTGCTTTCCATGTGATGGCCTTCGCCTTTGCTCGACGGCTTTGGAGTGTGAACGTCTCGCTCGTCAAGCCAGCTCACGTAGACTCGACCATCGTTGGCGACGGCGAGCGAGTGCATGCCGTGCGCGCCGATTTGATTGTCGTCGTTGATCTTTACTTCGCCGCTAAAACTCTGCGCGCGATCGTTGGAGACGGAGAGGTAAAGATCTGTTCCGTGTTTGTCTCCGTCGTCCACGCGAGCGGTCCAGACGACATGAACCGATCCATCTTGTGCGACGGCGATACTCGGCTGATCGCCGCGCCATGCCGTCGCGACGCCTGCTTGCCGGTTCACGCGAACAGGCTCGCCTTGCATCGCGCCGTCACTATTGAAACGCGCGATCATCACGTCAGCTTGCTTTGCGTCGTGATTGACCCACGCGACGTAGAACGTGCCATCGCCCGCCAACGCGGTCACCGGCTCAGCCGCGTCAACACCTGTTTGGGAGATTTGAAAAGACAGCGCAGCGGGGGCAAGCCCGCCTTCCTGACTTGTTCTGTTTCTGTTGCTGATTGCTCTGGTTGCAAGAAAAACAAGGCCCAGTAATAGAATTCCCCCCAGCATTGCCAGCAACCACAAATAGCGTGACCAGGAATGGCGCAAGTCGGGAAGAGGGACTTGCCCCTGCCGATAATTAATAGACATCTTAGAAACTCAACCTCATACCAAATTGAAATTGCCGCGGGTCAAACGCCGACGTCGGTTGCCCGAACGTCCGCAAAGGTGTCGCGCCGGAACCGAACGTGTTGTTCGGCACTCCAAAATTCGAGCGGTTCAAAACATTGAAACCTTCAGCCAACAATTGAAGATCGACGCGCTCGGTGAGTCGGAACTTGCGACTCAAACGCAAATCCAGAGAGGTGTAGTCAAATCCGCGTCCGGTATTTCGCCCAACACCCAGCGGCCGATCGTTGTTATTTGTGTCGAGGTTACGATCGGTTCCCATTAGCACGTTGAAAGGTAACTGCGAACCGTAAGTGAAGATATATCCGAATTGAAAATTACGTGCTTCAAGTGAACCGCTCGCGACCAACCGGTGTCGCTGATCGTTGTCAGACAGACCCCGGTCGTCACGGATGTTGAAATTGTCCTGCACGCTCGAGAAGAAGAAGTTGCCCGCATCGTCGATCGTCTTCGACAACGTGTACGACACGCGCACGTTGCCCCAGCGCGACGCACGTTTGTTGAATGAAACAACCATGCCGTCGTAATTGGACCTGCCGGAGCTTTCAAAGCGCGAGATATTTCCCCAGTTTGGATCGGGCCGGCCAAGATTGGGAATGCCCGCGGATGCTGCCACAGTCGGCACGTTCACGTTTCGCGACAGAATCACGTGAAACGCGCGCAAGTGAAGGTATCCGACGGAGACGATCGCATTGCCCGGCAGTTCGCGTTCGACCTGGAGATTTGCCTGTTGGCTGTAACTCAGCTCGATGTTCGGATCGATGCGAGTGATGTTTGGTTTCGTCGGGAGCGTGGCCGGCTGAAGCGCCAGCACATTTGGAAACGCGGGAGCGCCAGATTGTGACGGAGACAATTGCACAACCAGAAACTTCGAACCGTCACGTTGCAACGCGTTGGAGGTTGCACGGAGAGGAATGCGATCGTAGTAAAGGCCGAAACTAGCGCGCACAACTGTCTTTCGATCGCCCGGCGCCCAGACAATACCCATGCGCGGCGCGAAGTTGTCGGTGTCGGTTTGAATCGGCTGGGGCAGGAATTGAAGGTCGTATCTCAACCCGGCATTGATCGTGAGATCAGGTCGCACGCGCCATTCATCCTGAACAAACATCCCGACATTCGGATTTGACTGAACCTGGTTCGGCACTCCGAACGCCTGCTGATAGTTCAGGTAGTTTCCGGTCAGGAAGTTGTTCAGCGAGCTGAACGAGTAGACGCCCTGGACCGCGCCGGGGAAAAGAATATTCACGCGATTGTAAAGAAAACTCGCGCCGGCTTTGATTGAATGTGCGCCGCGGATCGTCGAGATATTGTTCACGGCCTCGAACAGGTTGATGTCGCGACCGAGCGGCGAGAACGTTGCCGTGCCGAAGTTAGCAACGCCCGCAATGTTCACCGCCGGTCCGACTTCGTCGTTGACAGGCGCGTCCAAACGACTGTTCGTGTACTGCAAGCGCGTCTCATTCAGCGTGCGGCTGCTGAACGTCGTCACGTTATTCACCTGAACAGTTTGATCCGTGTCGTCCAGAGCTGTGCCGCGACTGACTGCGTTCAGCCCGCCGACTGTGCGCGAGTTGACGGCGTCGATGTGGTAGAGACTGTAACGCGCGGTGAGCTGGTTGCGTTGATTGATACTGTGATCTACACGCGTGAAGAAGTTCGTGGAGTCGAAGCTCGCCGGAACCACGCCGGTGCTGACGAACGGCCCCGAGTAGTTGACTGCCTGGAGCCGGTTGTTGATCGCGGTGACTGCCGCCGGCGAGATCGTCAACACCGCGGAGTAGTTTCGACGTGTCTGTTCGAAGTTGCTGAAGAAGAAAGTGCGGTCGCGCCGCAGTGGGCCGGCGACAGTCGAGCCGTATTGCGACTGCGTCAGAAGATCTTTC